>Ga0210386_10001634_pt1 | contig 19778 bp, 16 predicted proteins | sample IncBWH32OmetaG_FD_160091 | JGI IMG/M metagenome (GOLD analysis project Ga0210386, IMG submission 160091) | Forest soil microbial communities from Barre Woods Harvard Forest LTER site, Petersham, Massachusetts, United States - Inc-BW-H-32-O ...
CGTCCCTTACATGGACTCAGCGGGCATGGGGGTCATTATCAATTTCTATGTTTCGTGCCAGAAGAACGGACGAAAGCTGATCGTTTGCGGACTGAATTACCGTGTCATCGAGCTGTTTAAGCTGACAAACGTGGACACGTTGATCACAATCGTTGACGATCTGGACGAGGCGGAAGCGCTGTTGAAAACAGGGTAGTAGCCACGCAGGACCGCCTGATCCACCTGCACAGCTAGTGCTTTTTATGCTTCTGGTAATTCTCTAGCGTAGAGAAAGTCTCACTCTGCATGTGGTCAATGTAAATGCGACCGTGTAGATGGTCGATCTCATGTTGCAGAATGCGGGCATACCAGCCGCTCGCTTTGATCGTCTTTGACTTGCCGTGCTCATCCAGACAGGTAACGCGAACGGCCCGAGCACGGGGCACCACGGCCATAAATCCCGGCAGACTGAGGCATCCCTCATGGAAGGCGGTCTCTGCCGGCGTGAGCAGCTCAATCTCCGGGTTGATGACGACGTGGAAGGGTACTGGAACCCGTTCGCGCTCCTTCAGTTCGGCTGCGCTTAGATTTTTGTGATACTCGGTCTTGTCTTCAATCACCGCCAACTGTAGCGGTTGGCCGACTTGGGGTGCAGCGAGCCCTACCCCGGGAGCATCGTGCATCGTCTCACGCATATATGCAATCAGGTCTTGGATGTGAGAACTCTGGATTTCTTCCGGTTTGAGCGGTCGTGCTTTCTGGCGCAAAACCGGGTCCCCGACGCTGACGATTTTCAATAGCATAGCGGCTAAATCAGCTCTGTTTCCCATAGATCGTGCAGATGGACAATGCCTTCAATCTGGTGTGCTTCATCCACCACGACCAGAGACGTGATTTTCTTCTCTTCCATCAAGCTCAAAGCGCGCACCGCAAGCTCTTCTGCGCCAATGGTTTTGGGCACTGGGTTCATCACTTCGCCTGCAGTCTTTTCCAGTCCTCTGGGACCATCGCGTTCGAGCAAACGCCGCAGATCGCCGTCGCTGATGATGCCCGCGAGTTTCCCCTGGTCTTCAACCGTTGTCATGCCGAGCCCTTTGCGCGACATTTCATAGATGACGGCGCTCATGGGCGTGTCGAGTACAACGCGAGGAACAGCATCGCCGGCATGCATCAGCTGGCGCACGCGCGCGAGCTTCTTGCCAAGTTTGCCTCCCGGATGGAGATCGGCGAAATCCTCGGCGCGAAAGCCTTTGCGCAATGAGACCGCGATAGCTAGTGCATCGCCGAGTGCGAGCATGGCCGTAGTCGACGCCGTTGGCGCAAGACCCATACCGCAGGCCTCCTGCGGGACGCTGCAATCGAGCGCAACATCGCTCGCAAGCGCAAGGGTCGAGTTGAGATTGCAGCAAAAACTGATGAGGGCATCGCCAATGCGCTTGATGGTAGCCAGAAGCCGCAGGATTTCTTCCGTCTCCCCGCTGGCGGAAAGCGCGATCACGACATCGCCGCGCGCCACCATGCCGAGATCGCCGTGGACGGCTTCAGCGGGATGCAAAAACAGCGCCGGGCTCCCGGTGGAGCTGAGTGTGGCCGCAATCTTCTGCGCGATAATACCGCTCTTGCCCATGCCGGTAATCACAACCCGTCCGCGCGCCTGTCCGCACTGAACAATCAGCTCCACTGCCCGCTCGAAGCCGGCGGCCATCGAGCCTTCGAGGCGGTTGGCAAGCTCCTGCAATGCTTCTGCTTCAATACGAACGAGTTGTGCCGGGGTATGTTCCGCCATGTTCTTCAAACATTCTGGATGGTATCAAAATGAGGGCTTCTTCGACTGCGTTCATGGCGAAGGCGCTTTCGTCTCGATATGTCGGAGACGGCAAATCCCTTAGAATTGTATACGTGGGGGAATTTTCAAGTTGAAACGCAATCACCTAGTCCTGATTCTGGTCGTAGCGACATTGATATTGATGGTTTGGGCCGGCGTGGCGAACTACCGCCGCCGGAAAGCGGAACAGGAAAAGCTGCGCCAGATGCAGGCTGTGTTGATGCCCGCAGCGCCAGCCACTTCCGCTGACACAATGGCGCCACCAGAGGAAGAAAAGTCGCCGCTAGAGGGTAAGCCTGCTCCGGGATTCGCCCTCGAGAATCTGCAGGGCGAAAAGGTTTCGCTGGCCAGCTACAAGGGCAAAGCTGTGCTCGTAAATTTCATGGCGACATGGTGCGCACCCTGCAAAGTTGAGACGCCATGGCTCATCAAGCTGCGCGATCAATACGGTCCGCAGGGATTTGAGATTCTGGGTATCTCGACGGATGATCTGGACAAAGACGACAAGAAAAGGATGGCCGAGGACAAAGCCGACATCGCCAAGTTCGTAAGCAATATGCACATTGATTACCCGGTTCTGATCGACGGCGACTCTATCTCCCACCCCTATGGCGGTATCGACGCGCTTCCGACCTCCTTCTTCGTTGACCGGAGCGGCAAGGTGGTCGCTGCCACCGTTGGTCTGCATGACCGCGATGAGCTTGAGGCAAATATCAAGAAAGCTCTGGCGAGCGGAGGAGCATAAGCAGATGCGGCGGTTGATGTACATAATCTTCGCCAGCGCCCTCTGCGGAAGCCTCCAGTGCGCCGTCTCGCAAAAGCTAGCATGGCAAAGCGATGCGCAATCGAAAGCCAGCGAGAAGCAATTTGTGCAGTTTTTGTATCCCGAACAGGTAAAGTTAGTGGCTGGAAAACCGACCGTCGTGGAGCTGCACTTCCGCGTAAACGAGGGGCTGCACATTAATTCCCATACCCCTCGCGAAAAGAGCTTTATTCCCACACAGCTGCTAGTAGAGGAGCCGACAGGGGTGAATGTCGCGAATGTGGATTTTCCAGCGGGGACAGATTATTCACCGGCATTCAGCCCGAACGACAAGTTGAGCGTGTATACCGGAGAATTTGTTCTGCGCGCCCACATTACGGCACAGCCCGGCGATCATCTTGTCCAGGCAGCACTGCGCTATCAGGCGTGCGATACGAACTCCTGCTATCCGCCGAAGAAAGCCCCCGTGGCCGTTAGTGTAATTGCAAAGTGACAGCAGCTGATATTCGAGCCGGACTGCTGTCATCGTGAACTCTGCGATGGATCTAGCTCGGAACGGCTATGTTCTCAGTTGCGGACAGACGCTTTACCACGCGATCTTTTCCAAGATTCGCCATGACCGCAAAGAGGCTTGGAGCAACTGCCTGTCCGGTTAAGGCCACACGTGCGCCGTTAATGAGCGCTCCGGCTTTTACGCCTTTCTCTTCTGCAAACGCGCGCAGCACCTGTTCGGTGGAAGCCTCAGTGAAATCCTGCGCAGATGCGTAGCGAGAAGTCAATTCCACCAGCATGGCGCGCACCGCCTCATCTTTCAGGAATTTTGCCACGGCTGCAGCGTCGTACTCGAAACTGTCGCTGAAATAAGCGCGAAAAGCTCCAGCGAAATCCTTCAGATTGCGCGCACGCGGCTTGAGGAGGTCGATGGTTTCCAGCACCTCGTCTTCTGGACGGCCGGGAACTAATCTCGCCTTGGCCCACTCTTCTTCAATCAGTGGAAGTAGCTTCGCCGCATCGTAGGCGCGAATGTACTCCGTGTTGAACCAGGCAAGCTTGTCGTTATCGAAGACGGCATTCGACTTCGAAATGCCAGCGAGCGAAAAGAGCTGAATCAGCTCATCGGAACCGAAGACCTCGCGATCTTTTCCGTCGGCGGTCTTGGCAGCCGCGCCGGGCGTCCACCCAAGCAGTGCAAGAAAATTCCGAAAGGCTTCCGGCACAATGCCGATTTCTTTATAGGCGATCACGCTGGTGGCTCCGTGGCGCTTGGAAAGCCGCGTCTTATCCGGCCCCAGAATGAGCGGCACATGCGCGAAGACAGGCATCGGCGCGCCTAGCGCCGCGTACTGCAATACCTGCTTGGGTGTATTCGAAATATGGTCGGCCCCACGAATGATGTGCGTGAGCCGCATATCGATATCGTCGGCAACAACGCTCAGGTGATACGTCGGAATGCCATCGGAGCGGAGCAATACGAAGTCCTCAATCTCCGCGTTGGCAAATTCAACCTTGCCAAAGACTGCGTCATCGAAGCTTGTAGCTCCGCCTTCCGGAACCGCAAAGCGTAAGGCGCATGCTTCGCCCGCAGCCTTACGTTGCCCAGCCACCGCCGGTTCGATCTTGCGACAGCGGCGGTCATACATCGGCGGACGGCCTGCTGCGGCCGCCTCAGCGCGACGCTTCTCCAGCTCATCTTTTGTGCAGAAGCAGTAGTACGCATGCCCGTTCTCGAGGAGCTTTGCCGCGGTTTGGCGGTACAGGTCCAGCCGCTTCGACTGATAAAACGGACCCTCATCCCAGTTAAGCCCAAGCCAGCGCATGCCTTCGAGGATGCCCTCGACCATTTCCTCGGAAGACCGCTCGAAGTCTGTATCTTCGATGCGAAGGATAAGCGTCCCGCCGAAATGGCGGGCGAAAAGCCAGTTAAACAGGGCAGTACGGGCGCCCCCTACATGCAGATATCCGGTAGGAGAAGGCGCAAAACGAACGCGGGGAGTAGAAACTGTTTCAGACATTTTGAAATGGAGAATCACTTCTGATGCTACGGGGAACTGCCGTCCGGGCACAAGGGAGCTGCCGTGGACGGCGCCGAAGTGGCCCCCTTACTTTTCGAGCGGCACGCCATCCAACTTTGTAAGCCGTCCCACGGGGTACTCGCCAACACGGTTGGCCGCATACCACGGCGAGTGATCGTAGAAAAATTCTAGCCGCGCAGAGGGATCACCGGCGAACCTGGGATCGTTCCCGATCTTGCGCTCGAATTCGGTCTTCAGCTTCGGGTCTTTTTCCATCATCTCGCGAGCAAGTTTTTCAAGCACATATGGCTCGCCGTATTCCTTCTGCTCGAAGACAGGATCGAAAAATCCCCAGGCTAAAGCAGAATCGGGTCCTTGCGGTTCCAGCCACTGGATAGCCACCTTCGACAGCCGTTGATTCAGCGGCACCACCACTGATCCGGCGGGATATGTCATCGTCTCGGTGACTAATTCGCACGTGCCGAATTTCCCTGGCTGGCTTCCGCCTCCTTCACCGGCAAAGATCGGATGACGGCCCTCAAACGGAGGTCCTTGCCACTGCATCCCATCGCAGCGGTACGACTCGACTGGGCCAGTCCACGCGGCAGCGGTATGCTGCATCTGCACCTGGTGCGCCGCCAGAACATCGATCACATGCACCCACTGGCGCGGAATGATGTACGCCGCAGGTGGAACGGTCGATGCGGCGACCTTAAATCCCGAGGCCAGAGGAAGAGAGACATTCCACGGTTCGTGTAGATATCTGATCCACATGGCCCCGGAGACCTCACTCAGTTGCCGCGTGTACTTGTAACCGCGAAAGAGAAACGGTGTTGTCTGGCCATTCCACCCGACGGCGAGCGGATACTGGACATTGCCGAGAGGGTGCGCTCCCAGCCGCATGGCATCTGCATCGGCCGCCGTGTTGAGCTCAATGAGCTTCGCAGCATCGCGATTGACCACCTCCAATAGGGCGCGCAGAATTTCGTAATTTCCCGTAACCCGCGTCTTATAGTCCTTGAGCATGTGCAGCTCAACCAGCATGCCTGGACGGTTTTCGAGGATCATGTACCCGGTCGAAAAACGCGGCGGATTGTCGTTGAACGCAAGTCCCTTGGCCGGATCTGTATCGTCATTCAGGACAATGTATGTAGGCGATGTGACGTGCCCGCTATCGTCAACAGACTTAGTCAGGAATGGCGTTACCGTGTCGTCGATCCATCGCGCAGTTGGGCCATAGACATTCGGGCCGTCATCGATGGTGAAGGTTACATCGTACTGGTAGTCAGCACCATCCGTTACGTGGTCGTCGACAAAGAAGTCGGGCAGCCACTCATGAAACATCTTCATAAACGCCCGCGTCTCGGGCGCATCAGCTTTCAGATAATCCCGATTTAGATTGAGGTTCTTGCCATTCCCGCGCCATCCCATCTCCTCCGGGCCATTCTGGTTGATGCGGTTATATCTCGACCTTCGCTCGTGCCCGTCTGCGTTGTAGATGGGGATAAAAACAAATACCGCGTGATCCAACAGGCGCTCCTGCGTTTTCGTGATCGCGATATCGCGAAGCAGCGCAAGACAGGAATCCTTGCCATCCATCTCGCCCGCGTGAATGGAATTCTGCACCAGTACGATAGGGTGATGCGAGGCATGGATTGCAGCCGGATCGAAGACGCCATCTTTCGACGCAATGACAATATCCAACTCCCGGCCTTCGCCGCTTTCGCCAAAAGGCACAATCTTTACTTCACCGGGCGCGGCAGCCCCCACGCGGCGGAGGAACGCCATCGTTTCGGCATAGTCCGGCGTGGTTTGGTAATTGGATTTCTCAGCAGGTGTGAGCCAGTCGGACTTGCTTTGCTGCGCCGAGATAAAGGGCGCAGCCACACAGATGAAAGAGGCGAGAGCGAGCATGCGGTTCATGCGTTCTCCGTGACTTTTGTTTCACTGCTAACTGTTCGCAGGTTCATGAGCCTTCGCTCTATGCCCGCACAGCCTAGGTGATGTCTTCCGTGTCGAACGCCGGTCTACGTACCGGCGTTTGATGTACCTGACTCACCAGATCCTTGACCACATCTTCCAGCTGCTTCTGGCTTTCAATCACGGCCGTCATGCTCTTCAATTCACTCGGATCTTCCACCTGTTCGAGCAGAACAACCGCGTGCGCCTGAGCAACGTGGTCTACGCTGAGGCCTTCCGGAGTCTTTGCCTTGATACCTACCGCATTTGGATTGACATCGAGCAGATCGGCCACGCGCTCACGCAACTCAGCTGCAATAGGCGAGATCTTGGGAGCGGCGAGTACGAGCGTCGTGTCGATATTCACAATGCGGTAACCGGCATTTTGAATCTCCTCGAGAGCCAGATTCAGGAAAATGGCCGAATCCGCATCCTTCCATCGCGGATCGCCCGGGGGGAAGAAGCTGCCGATGTCTCCTGCCGAAACCGCGCCAAGCAGGGCATCCGTAATGGCGTGCAGCAGGACATCTCCATCCGAATGGCCGGCCAGCCCTTCCGGATGGTCGATGGCGAGGCCTCCGATTTTCAGGGGAACTCCCGGTTTGAAGGCGTGTGAATCCCAGCCGTATCCAATTCGCATGCTCATAGTCGTCTCTTTCTATCGGTTCAAGCTCGGGTTACATCGCTCTTGCTTGAGCGTGCATGGGGCCTTAGAGAAAAAGTTTTCTAGCGGCGCGAGACCGCAGAATGTCTCAGATAAAACTCTGCCAGATCAAGATCGCCTGGCTGAGTAATTTTCAAGTTCGTCGAAGAACCCAGTACAACGGCAACTGGAGCTCCAGCGCGTTCCACGAGGCTTGCTTCATCTGTTCCCAGAAACCCGTCTGCCAGCGCCTCGGCAAAAGCACGTTTCAACAGTCCGCAGCGAAACCCTTGAGGCGTTTGTGCCTGCACAATATATTCACGCGGAATCGTGGCCGTGATAATCGCGCCGTCGGCGGTGCGCTCCACCTGCTTGATCGTATCAACCGCCGGCAGCCCAACGATCGCTGCGTGATGTTTTTCTACAGCTTCAATGGTGCGAGCAATGGTGGCCGGGTCAATCAACGGGCGCACTGCATCGTGGACTAGCACGATATCGTCCTCTGCGCAGTCGAGCGCATGGAGCGCATTCGCGACGCTCTCCTGGCGCGTATTGCCTCCTGTAACGATGCGTACTTTATCCGCGAAGCCATATTCTTCCACCTGCGCCTGTAAGCGCTCCTGCTCGTTCGCCCGCACGGCAATATACATTGCGCTCACCTGCTGCACCTGCGCGAACGCGCGCAAACTGTGGATCAGGATGGGCACACCCGACAATGTGAGGAATTGCTTGGGCCCGGCTGAGGCATGTTGGCCTGCTGCCATGCGTGTACCCAGGCCTGCTGCTGGAAGAATAACGAAAACCCGCATAAACATTGGAGTATACAGGAAAAAGAGTTATGGGCTCATGGAAGCTCTGGTCTGCCAGAGGGTTGCGAATGAAAACAGGACCGCAAAATTGGTTTCTCAGGATCGGAATGCGTTCCTTTGTTTGAGGTACACTAGGGCGGCTTGTAAGAAAACGTTCTCTCGGGAGAGCTATGGATGAAACATCTGCTTCGTTTTTGCGCCCTGTTGCTGACAATCTCTGTCGGATCTCGCCTCGTTGCTCAACAGAACCTGCCTATGCTTGCGCCGACCCCGCCGATGGGCTGGAACAGCTGGGATTCTTACGGATTGACGATCACCGAAGACCAATTCAAAGCGAATGTGGCATGGTTTAACCAGCATCTCAAACCCTACGGCTGGAAGTTCGTCGTTATCGACGAAGGCTGGTATCTTCAGCATCCGGAAAACGCCGGCACAAAGGGCGCAGACCAGGGCTATACGATGGACAAGAACGGCCGCTATCTCCCCGCGCCGAACCGCTTTCCATCCGGAACGACTGACGCAGGCCTGAAGCCCATTGGCGACTATGTTCACTCGCTTGGACTGAAGTTTGGCATCCATATCATTCGCGGCATTCCGAAAGAAGCCGTCGAGAAGAACCTACCCATTGCCGGGTCGTCGTTCCGTGCCGCCGATGCTGCCAACACCTCCGATCTGTGTCGCTGGAATCCAGACAATTACGGGCTGAAGGCCAATGCGGCCGGGCAGGCCTACTATGATTCGCTGTCGAAACTCTATGCGAGTTGGGGACTTGATTTCGTAAAGGTCGACTGTATCTCGCAGCCCTACGACGAGGACGAGATCCGTATGATGAGCACAGCGCTCGAAAAGAGCGGGCGCAGGATCGTGCTGAGTCTTTCGCCCGGTCCAACGCCGATTGAGCGGGCCGACAACGTGCGCAAATACGCGCAAATGTGGCGCATCTCTGACGACTTCTGGGATGTCTGGAAGAAGCCGGGCGACGAGGCAAACGGATTCCCGCAGACTCTGACGCGGCAATCCGCGAAATTAGCGCAATGGGCACCCTATGTCGAGCCAGGGCGCTGGCCTGACGCCGATATGCTGCCGCTCGGCTATCTGGGGCCAAAGCCGGGATGGGGCGACCCGCGCCACTCTCGATTTACCGAGGATGAAGCGCGCACGCTGATCACGCTCTGGTCCATCGCTCGCTCGCCACTGATTCTGGGTGCGAATTTGACGCAAATGGATACTTTTACCGAATCGTTACTGACCAATCCCGAAGTCATTACCGTGAACCAGCAATCGTCGGAGAACAAGCAGGTCATTCAAAACCCGACAACCGTCGTGTGGACGGCAAAAGGCGCATCTGACAAGCAATATATCGGTGTTTTCAACTTCGGCGATTCCGAGCAGACCCTCTCGTTCGGCTGGAACGATCTCGGGCTAAATCGTTCCAGCTATCAACTGCGCGATCTGTGGCAGATGAAGGATATGGGTGCGGCCTCAGCGCTGAAGGTGACGCTGGCTCCGCATGCGTCCGCATTGTATGCAGCACAGTGAGTCGGACCACCGAAGAAAAATGCGGAATTAACCTGTAGGCCCATTTTGGGCTTAAGTTAACGACATCCTGGAGCCATCGAAAGGCGCCGAAGGCGCATGTGCCTTGACGGCGGTCACTCCCATTCGATGGTGCCGGGGGGTTTGGAAGTGATGTCGTAGACAACGCGATTGATGCCGCGAATCTCGTTCACGATGCGGCTTGAGATTTTCTTGAGCACATCGTAGGGCAGCGGTACCCAATCCGCAGTCATGCCGTCTTCTGAATGCACAGCGCGGATGGCGCAGGTGTAAGCGTAGGTACGCTGATCGCCCATGACGCCCACGCTTTTGACTGGTAACAGTACTGCGAAGGATTGCCAAATCTGCTGATAAAGGCCTGCCGCCTTGATCTCGGCGACTACGATGTCATCCGCCTCCTGCAGCAGCGCAACGCGCTCCGGCGTGATTTCCCCGAGAATTCGAACTGCGAGTCCGGGTCCAGGAAACGGCTGGCGTTGCAGGATGTCGTCCGGCATCTTCAGGTCGCGGCCGATGCGCCGCACTTCATCTTTAAAGAGATCGCGAAGCGGCTCGATGAGCTTGAGCTTCATCGTCTCAGGCAGGCCGCCGACATTATGGTGGCTCTTGATGGTTTGCGAAGGGCCCTTGACCGACGAGGACTCAATCACGTCTGGATAAAGCGTGCCCTGCACCAGCCAGTCCACGCCCCCGGTCTGTTGCGCGATACGATGCGCCTCGTCATCGAATACATTGATAAATTCGTTGCCGATGATCTTGCGTTTGGTTTCGGGATCGGTCACACCCGCGAGCTTGGTTAGAAATCGCCCACTGGCATCGACCGCAACCAGATTCAGCCCGAGTTTTTCGCGCAGGTTCTCCTGCACCTTGAAGAACTCATTCTTGCGCAGCACGCCATTGTCTACGAAGACACAGGTAAGGCGGTCGCCGATCGCGCGATGCACCAGCACGGCAGCGACCGAAGAGTCGACTCCGCCGGAGAGCGCGCAAATGGCATGGCCATCGCCAACCTTCTCGCGGATCGCGGCAATGGTGGACTGGATGAAATGCTCGGGCGTCCAGTCCGGCTTGGCCTTGCAGATATTGAAAATAAAATTACGCAGCAGCTCGGTGCCGTGGCGCGTGTGGTGCACCTCCGGATGAAACTGCACCGCCCATATATTCCGCTCAGGGTTGGCGATTCCGGCAACAGCGTTCGAGGTCTTTGCCGTCAGATGAAAGCCTTGTGGAAGCTCAAGCGCTTCGTCGCCGTGCGACATCCACACGTGCAAATCGACCGGCAATCCAGCAAATAAGGGCGTTGCTGGATCGACGACTGATACCTCCGCATGCCCATACTCACGCTTGTCGGCTGGGGATACCTTGCCACCCAGATGATGCGTGATGAATTGCAGCCCGTAGCAGATGCCAAGTATGGGTTTGCCCATCGCAAGCACAGCAGGATCAGCGGCAGGCGCATCGGCATCGTAAACCGAGCATGGGCCACCGGAGAGAATGATACCGAGCGGTTTATAACTCTCAATCTCCGCGAGCGTTGCCGTACAAGGCAGCACAACGGAGGAGACATTCTGCTCGCGAATTCGGCGTGCAATGAGCTGGGTGTATTGAGCACCAAAATCCAGGATGACGATCGAAGAGGTGTCCACGCTCTAGTTTACTTGGAGATGGTCAAAATTGGCGATGGGTTTACCTTCGCCTCGCTCCACAATCTCCAGAACTGCACAAACGCCACTAGCCGCGCTACCTGAAAAAAATCAGAAGCAGCCAGATAGAGCAACGTCACCAACGCCCACCAGATATACAGCGGAGCTCCCTGCATGACGGACTCGAAGGGAAGCGGCGTTGCCGAAAAGACCATGGCCAGAACAATGAGCGCCAGTTTCACGATGCCCATCACAAGATTGATTTCCACCAGCTTGCTCGTCAACGATCCGAGACGAAGGCTGCGAAGCAGGCTGCCGGCAACTCCGCGATCTTCCAGCAGCACCAGCAGCGGCGCGATGGAGAAGACCCAACTCAACAGCGCCCACAACGTGAAGATTCCCAGCGAGAGGCAGATCACCAGCGCACAGTACAGCACCAGATTCGGCTCGGCCCCGGACAGTGCATAGTTTGCCGACCAGTGAATCGCGAAGAACCAGCCTGCAAAGCTGCCGCCAAGAGCGACGACGCGCAGCAGTTGCAGGAAGATGAGCGGCAACGGCTTTCTCGGCAGCTTTGAATCGTAACGCCGAAGCACAACGTTACGGCCAATCCCCGAGACCACCGACCACCCAAGAATCAGCACTGGCGCGAGCCATATAGCGGCATGCAGTACCGGCGGCCACAGGACGGCAAATGCGTCTGCGATGATGACAGCGCCGTGCATCGGGTCCTGCAACGTAAACTGTTCAATCCCCGCCGCTTCCAGCTGACTGGAAATTGCTGTCAGGATGCGCGCGCCCTCAAAATAGAGCAGCAGGAGAGCAGGCGCCCCAAAGAGCCAGCGCCACGCAACTTCCAATGCAAGCAATGACGGGCGCGCCCAACAAGCCGCCAGTGTGTGCACAAGAGACTGCGTGCCCCGCACTGGACCACCGGCGCGATACTTGCTCGCCATCCCTACTTCACCACGATGTTGACCAGTTTGCCGGGCACGACGATGACCTTAACAATCTCCTTGTCAGCAATAGCAGCCTGTACCTTCGCGTCCGACTTCACGGCTTCGCGCAGCGTGTCCTGCTCGATACCCACAGGCACGCGCACCACAGAGCGCAGCTTGCCATTCACCTGTACCGGAATTTCGATCTCATCCTCGCGAGCCAGCGCTTCGTTGAACATGGGCCACGGCGCGCGCAAAATGTTCTGCTCCTGGCCAAGCTGCTCCCACAATTCAAATGCGATATAAGGAGCAAATGGAGCGAGCAGCAGCACAAGGCTTTCCAGTAACGATTTCACGGTCGCAGGTGGAACCTTCCCCGCGCCGATTTCCTCATCGGCAGCCGTAAAGGTATTTACCAGCTCCATGATGGCGGCAATGCAGGTATTGAAGTGCCATCGTCCCTGGAAGTCCAGCGTAATTTTGGCAATCGTCTGGTGCAACTTGCGCAACAGAGCCTGCGAGGTCGCATCCGCAGCAGCTGTATCCGTCGTGGATACTGAGCGGGCTGTCTCCGCATACTTCATCACAAAGCGGTACACCTTGCCCAGGAAACGGCTCACACCGGCCACGCCATCTTCCTGCCAGTCCAGATCGCGGTCAGGCGGCGCGGCAAAGAGTGAGTACATTCGCGTGGCGTCCGCGCCGTAACGGGCGATCATGTCGTCGGGCGAAACCACGTTGCCCTTCGACTTCGACATCTTCGCGCCATTTTTAATGACCATGCCCTGCGTGAAGAGGCGCTCAGCAGGCTCGTCATTCCTAATGAGTCCGAGGTCCCGCATCACCCTTGTCCAGAAGCGCGAATAGATCAGGTGCAGAATGGCATGCTCGACGCCGCCGATGTACTGGTCGATTGGAAACCAATACGCAACCGCATTTGTGTCAAATGGGGCCTTGGCGTACTTCGCGCTCGTATATCGGTAGAAATACCAGGACGAATCGACAAACGTGTCCATCGTATCCGTCTCGCGGCGCGCCGGTCCGCCGCACTTCGGACACGTGGTGTTTACGAATTCCGGCAGTTTGCCCAGCGGTGATCCGCCTTCCTGCGTGATCTCGACATTGTCGGGTAGCAGCACGGGCAATTGGTCATCCGGAACAGGAACGATGCCATCCTTCTCGCAATAGAGCATCGGAATCGGCGTGCCCCAGTAACGCTGACGACTTATACCCCAGTCTCTTAAGCGGAAGGTGATGGTGGCCTTGCCAAAGCCTTTTTCTTCGGCGAAGGCGGCCATCTTCTGCTGCGCTTCCTGATTGCCCAGCGAACTGAACTCACAGGAGTTGATCAGCAGGCTGTCCTCCTCTGTATAAGGCAGGATGGGTTCCGGCGCGTCGTTGCCATTCGACTCGTCTGTGCGACGCGGCAAAATAACGATGCGGATTTCGAGCCCATATTTTTTTGCGAACTCATAATCGCGCTCGTCATGCGCAGGAACCGACATGATGGCACCAGTCCCATAATCAGAGAGAATGTAGTTGCCTGCCCAAATCGGCAGCCGCTCCTGGTTGAAGGGATTGATCGCATAGTGGCCGGTAAAGACGCCGTGCTTTTTGATCTCACCAATATCTCCGGCTTCGCGCGCCTTCTTCTGCTGGTCCAGCAGCGCGGCTACTTCTTCAGCAAGCTTTGCATCGTTTGCTGCAAACTCCTTCATCAACGGATGCTCAGGAGCAAGCTGTATGCTCGTCGCTCCATAGATCGTGTCGATACGGGTTGTGAAGACGGTAATCTTGGGACCAATTATCTTCGCGTTCTCTCGCGTAGGCAGGACTGCCGTGCCCTCGTTGCGTGTGGACCGTTCATCGTCCGGCGCATCGCTTGCATCTTCCACGGCAAAGTCGATCTCCGCACCCTCGCTGCGGCCGATCCAGTTGCGCTGCATGGTACGCACTTTTTCCGGCCAGCCTTCGAGCTTGTCCAGGCCATCGAGCAGTTCCTGCGCGTAATCGGTAATCCGCAGAAACCACTGTTCCAGGTCGCGCTGTTCGACGATTGTGTCCTCATGCCGCCAGCAGCGTCCATTGATGACCTGCTCGTTGGCCAGCACGGTGCAGCATTCAGGGCACCAGTTCACCTTGCTCTTCTTCCGATAGGCGAGGCCTCGCTCGAACATGCGGATAAAAAACCACTGGTTCCAGCGGTAGTAGTCGGGCAGGCAGGTGGTGACTTCATTGCGCCAGTCGTAACTGAAGCCAATGCGATCCATCTGCTGCTTCATCGCGGCAATATTAGAAGTTGTCCATTCGCGAGGCGGTGTGTTGTTTTTTATGGCCGCATTTTCCGCAGGCAGACCGAAAGCGTCCCATCCCATCGGGTGGAGAACGTTATGGCCCTGCATCCACATATAGCGAGCAAGCGCGTCGCCAATCGAGTAATTACGCACGTGCCCCATGTGCAGCTGGCCGGAAGGATAGGGAAGCATTTCCAGTACGTAATATTTAGACTTTCCGCTGGATGGCGGCTCAGCTGCGTACAGATCCGGCTGCGAGGCCCAGCGCTTTTGCCAGCGCGGTTCTATTTCCGCCGGGTTGTAACGGATTTCGGGAGAGGCTCCGCCTGTCGCTGCCGTTGCAGCGATTTCTGTTGGCTTGCTTGACGACATGTCTCTATTTTACCGATATGGCTCGAATCGCTCTATTCTGAAGCAGTTGTAGGCGCGATGAAGAGCTGTACCCATTCCGTTTCTGTACTTTTCCCGATGATTTGCCGACGCACCGGATCATGCAGAATCCCGATTGCTTGGAGGTCTTTTGGGAAAATGTGTTTCCTTTGGCCCTATGCCTTCGCGGTCTGGCAGCCAGCCAATTCTTTCAAAATTGCCACATTCTTTCTGTCGTCTTCCGGCTCATCCACAGGCGTTTCGGCGATAAAAGCGCAGTGCGCGAAACGTTTGTCACGGAGTAGGCGCCCGAAGGTCTCCAGGCCAATCGTCCCCTGGCCGATGTTTTCGTGGCGGTCGAGTTTCGATCCGCGCGGCGCTTTCGCGTCATTCATATGCCACACGCGGACAGTGTCAAAGCCAATGGTTGAGCCAATCTGTCGCATCGTTTCTTCATAGCCTTCGGCGCTGACGATGTCGTATCCGGCAACGTGGGTGTGGCAGGTATCCAGACAGGCGCCCATGGGCGCGACAGGGCGTAGTCGATGAATCAGCTCGGCAACCTGCTCGAAGCTGCCGCCGAGGGAAAATTCGGCTCCGGCGGTGTTTTCGATCAGGATATGGAAGTCGCTGATCTGCGCGTCGAGGCCGGCGAGCGATGTTTCGATGGATTCGGCAGCCAGACGCAGGCCTTCTTCGCGGGTAAGACCGCGCCAGGAGCCGGGATGCAGCACCAGGTATTCCGCACCCAGCGCAAGGGCGCGCTCCACCTCCGCATGAAAAGCCACAATGGACTTGGCACGGACCTCTTCCGACTGGCTACACAGGTTGACGAGGTAGCTGGTATGGATGACGAGCGGCCAGCAGTCGTATTTCTGCCGTAATTCGCGCATTTTTGCGCAATGCTCCGTCCCCAGCTTCATCGGCCGCCACATCCGAGGGCTGGATGAAAAGATTTGAAAGGTGTTAGCGCCGATATCCTGAGCGCGCTCGGCAGCGTTGTATACGCCACCTGCGGTCGATAAGTGTATGCCAATACGCGGCCGGTTCATGCTGGTTCTAGTGTAGAGTTCCTGGTGGACTATACAGCTATACAAGTGTATTGTCGGACGAGACGAGAAGATTTATGCGCACAGTCATTACGGCAGAAAAGCTGCAGGCCCCCCACGAGACAATTCCCCATCCCGTTGTGGTGATTGAAGATGGAGTGATTGCGAGCATCGCATCGCGTACAGGAAACGCAGTGCCGGCCGGCGAAGTGAAAGATTACCCGGGCGCGACGCTCGTTCCTGCATACTTTGATGTGCATATACATGGCAGCGGGGGCGCCGATGTGATGGAAGCGACTCAGGGCTCGCTGAGTGCGATTGGACAGTTTCTCGCGCAACACGGCGTGGGTTCCTATCTCGCGACGACGGTATCGGCCCCTGTGGACGCGACTCTTCAGTCGCTAAGCAGTCTGGCGAAGTGGATCGGTACGGACTTTGAAGGTGCACGGCCGCTCGGGATTCATATCGAAGGACCGTTTATCTCGCATGCAAAAAGGGGTGCGCATGCCGACCGCGACCTGCAGCTACCTACAGTTGCGCTCTTCAATCGATTGTGGGAAGCGTCGGAAGGGCATATTCGCCTGATGACGATTGCGCCGGAGCTCCCGGGTTCGGAAGAAGTGATTCGACGTGCCGCCGAGCTGGGGGTTCGCATTAGCCTGGGCCACAGCAACGCAGGAACGGATGATGCTCTGCGTGGCGTTCGCGCCGGGGCCGTCTCAGCGACGCATACGTTCAATGCGATGCGCCGCTTTGATCACCGCGACCCAGGCATACTAGGCGTCGTGCTGGATCGTCCTGATCTCTTTGCCGAGATAATCTGCGACGGACTGCATGTCAATCCAACCGTAGTGCGTATGTTCTGGCGGGAAAAAGGTGCGGATCGCACCATTCTTGTCACGGATGCCATGAGCGCCACAGGCATGCCCGACGGCAATTACAAGTTGGGAGAGCTGGATGTTCGCGTCAAGGATGGCAAGTGCATCATCGGCGAAGACACGCTCGCCGGCAGCACCCTGACGATGGACCGCGCCGTGAGAAATTTCATCGAGTTTACCGGGGCGGATCTCAGCAAAGTAATACCGCTTGCCAGCCGGAACCCAGCGAAAATGGCTGGATTCGATACGCAGATCGGCGCACTCGAAGCAGGGCGTGACGCAGATATCACCGTGCTTTCGCCAAAAGGTGAGGTCATGGATACGATCTTGTGCGGGCGTCAGATGAGCGTGCACAGCTAAAATCGTCATCCTGTTGTTTGCTTCGGCCGCTCGTGCGCTGGGTATCCCATTCTTCGCGTAGCGAAGGGTGGGAAGCAATCCCATCCGCACCACAACATATCTAGAATGTCTTACCCGACACGATTCCGGGCGCGCCAGAGTGCTCCTGTCACCGGATCGACCGCTTCGGGTAAAACTCTGATCATGGGCAGGCTGTGATGAACTGTTTCCATCATGCTCTCCCGCACAAAGCGCACGCCTTTGAGGATGCCTCCGACATAAGCAATGCCAGGAAGCGGAGCATCCGGCTCAAGGGCCCGTAGCCGGCGCACAGAGTGCACCGCGCCTTCGCCAAGCAAGCGGCCGCCTAACTGCAGAATGTTGAGCGCGACTGCATCGCCTGCCTCGGCGCACTCCACGATTAACCTTGCCAGTCGCGAAAAGTCGGGAAGCGGCGTTTCGTTGCCGATGTTCGTGATGTCGCCCAGCGTCCCCGCTGACCAGAACTGCATCACTCGATCCAGAATCATCGTCGGCTGTTGAAAGTCGTGTGCGCGCAGTGCTGCTTTGAGCCCTTCGTGGCCAATCCAGTAGCCGGAACCTTCGTCGCCCAGCGCCGGACCCCACCCGCCGACGTTGAAGGTCTCTCCTGTGCTGGTGCGGCCCAGAATATTCGAGCCGGTGCCGCCGATAACCAGCACGCCCGCTTCTCCGGGAAATGCCGCGTCAAGAGCCGTCGTTTCATCGCCACAGACAAGAATTTCGCCGCCCGCATAACGCGAGATGATCTGCTGCATCCACTCTTTCGTCTGCGGAAGTCGCACCCCGGCCGTGCCTACGCAGGAGACGGCGACCTGCTTGAGATCGACCCCGCTCTGGCGCGAAATTTCTTCAAGCAGCGCGTGCATATTGGCTTCAGCCTGTGCAGCGGAGACGCGTAGTGGCTTGATGCTGCCATGCTGCATACGGGCTAAGATCTGGGTCTCGTCGGCGAGTGCGCAGTCGGTTTTGGTGCCGCCAGCGTCAAATCCAAGGTAAAAGGCCATCTTTCTGCTTTCTTTTTGATGATTACCGGGCAGCGTCCGTCAGAGCGGTAGAAAGAACATTGAGACTGCCATCGGTGGGTGGAGCCTGCAGTTGCAGAATCTTCGCGATAAAAGGATAGACGTTCACATTTTCAAAGGGCTTGAGGGCAACCCCGGGCCGTATATCCGGGCCTTCGGCGAAGAAAATGGCTTTCATCTCCGGCATTTCTCGCGGGTCGTAGCCATGCGCACCCATGTTTGGCGGATGGTCCTGCTCGCCCGCGGCGGGCGCACGCGCGCGGATCGCGTAGGGGCCTTTGGGGACGACGATCGGATCGCCCGCGCGGGGGTTCCCGTCATAGTGGAGCCACGCGGGCATATGAGCGCGCCGGTAGACTACGAAATTTCCGTCGGCGGCTTTCAGCTTCTGGTATGCCTTCTCCGTGTCGGCCTCGGAATTGCCATACAGCAACGATCCCACAGTGGTGAAATTGGAAAAATCCGCATACTTATCGAGGTCAATCCATGAGCCTTCTTCGCGCGCCATGCCATGATCGCTGACAACGATCAGGTCGACAGGCATGTGCAGCGCGTCGAGCCCCGCATGCAGTTTTCCAATGAGCGCATCGACATGCTTTACTGCCTCGGCAACCTGCGGGCTTCCCGGCCCATATAGATGCCCGGCATGATCGACATTGGAGTAATAAAGGGTAATGAAGTGTGGACGCTTGGCTTCCGGCAGCTTGAGCCACGCAAGCACCTGCTCGATGCGCTGATCATCGGGAAATTTATCGTCGTAGTGCAGATAGTAGCTGGGACGGACATTTTGAATCGCAGCTTCGGATCCCGGCCAGAAAAAACAGGCGGAGCGCATACCCTGCTGCTCGGCTAGAACCCAGAGCGGTGTACCGCCATACCAGCTGCCATCGCTGCTCGTTTTGGGATCGTTGTAAGCGTAGCGCTCTTTTCGCTGCTCATCGTAAAAGCTCATGGCGACGATGCCGTGATGCTCCGGATAAAGGCCAGTGACGAGCGTGTAGTGGTTGGGAAAAGTGATCGAAGGATAGGACGGTACCATGCCATCGGGGGCACTGGCACCTTGTTTCGCCAAAGCAAGCAGGTGGGTGGCGCCATATTTCTTTGCATAGTCGTAGCGAAAGCCATCCAGCGAGACCAGCACGACATAATGCTTCTGCTCCTGAACGAGGGCATTCGGGCCATTATCAATGGTGATGACAGGAGCGGCGGGGGTAACGGGAGTGGCCTGTTGTGCCTGCGCCAGGGAAAGGAAACCGCAGAGCAGCAACGTGAATGCGAGGAAACGATGCCGGGTGAGCATGATTGGTTCTCTGAACAGATTACTTGATCCTTCAGTTTTACGGAGCGGAGCAGTACTTTCTACAGAATGGACCGTCTGATATGATCGCGCCACATTCTCGAAGCTGTTTTTTGGAGGCCCAATCCAACATGCGCGCACGTCGCGTTATCCTTTCAGGATTACTTGCCATGACTTTCTCTCCCATCTTTGCCGTTGCGACGGAAACCTCCTCGAAACTGAAGGTCCCCGAGATCAAATACGAGGCATATACGCTGCCGAACGGGTTGCAGGTCATCCTGACCGAAGACCACCGGCTGCCGATAGTTGGCGTTGATCTCTGGTATCACGTTGGCCCCGTGAAGGAACGCGCTGGCCGAA
>Ga0210386_10001637_pt1 | contig 19741 bp, 16 predicted proteins | sample IncBWH32OmetaG_FD_160091 | JGI IMG/M metagenome (GOLD analysis project Ga0210386, IMG submission 160091) | Forest soil microbial communities from Barre Woods Harvard Forest LTER site, Petersham, Massachusetts, United States - Inc-BW-H-32-O ...
CGCGCACTCAACTTCTGAGGGATTGCATGCATCTTACTTCGACGGATACAGTTTTGGGGAGGTCCGAAGGGATGCGGTTGCTCTTAGTGGAGGATGACCTCCACATCCAGTAATTTCTCAATCGCGCATTGGTGGAGGCGGGATACCGGGTGGATGCAGCGGTGAATGCAAAGACTGCCGAGGCCTTGGCACTTGAGATGGTCTGGATCTGATTGCCCCCTGCCGGGCGCAGGGCAGTTCCGCGCCTGTGCTCATTCTGTCGGCGCGACGCTCGGTTGATGAGCGAGTGCGTGGACTGGAACATGGCGGCGACGATTATCTGACCAAGCCCTTTGCCCTTCCCGAACTGTTGGCTCGACTAAGAAATTTGCTGCGACGCTCCGCACCTCAGACCGAGTCTACACGTCTACAGGCAGCGGATTTGCAATTGGATCTCCTCCGGCGCGAGGCCCGGCGCGGCGACGAACTGCTGCAATTAACTCCTCAAGAGTTTTCCCTGCTCGAGTATCTGTGCCGGAATGCGGAATACGTGGTAACCCGCACTATGATCCTCGACCATGTGTGGCGAATGAGAATTGATCCGGCGACGAACGTGGTGGATGTTCACATTTATCGCCTGCGCAGCAAAGTGGATCATGCGTCGGCAAAGCCCTTGATTCATACCATTCGAGGAGTAGGGTACGTCCTGAAAAATGCCTAAGAACTTCTAACAAAACCGGTTTTCAATCCATGAAGTGTCCGACACACCTTGCCGGCCAAGTGCTAGGATGCTCAGTCTATGAGTAGCCATTTGCTTCCCGATGCTTTGTGGAATCTGATTCAACCGATGTTGCCGCCCGTACCATGTAGGCCGAAGGGTGGCAGACCTCGCCTGCCAGACCGTGCGTGTCTCACTGGGATTCTGTTTGTCCTGCGCAGCGGGATTCCATATGAAATGCTGCCTCAGGAACTGGGCTGCGGTTTAGGAATGACGTGTTGGAGAAGGCTACGTGACTGGCAAGAACGTGGTATCTGGAATCTCATCCACTTCGTGCTGCTGGATTGGCTCGCTCGCTGTGGACGAATTGATTGGTCGAAAGCAGTCGTGGACGGCAGCTCTGTTCGGGCTGTTTTTGGGGGGCACAGACCGGACCTAATCCAACCGACCGGGCCAAGCTGGGCAGCAAGCGTCATCTGATTTGCGACGGACGCGGAGTTCCGCTGGTGATCCAACTCACCGGCGCCAATCGTAACGATTCGCAACAAGCACTTGCACTCGTTGATGCCGTCCCACTCTTACAGGGGGAGCGTGGACGTCCGCGCCATCGTCCTGATTGCGTGTTAGGCGACCGTGGTTATGACGCGGAAGCGATCCGGCAAGGGCTGCGTGTCCGCCACATCGTGCCTTGGCTCGCCAAGCGAAATACTGAGCATGGCAGTGGACTGGGCCGATGGCGCTGGGTGGTAGAACGAACCTTCGCCTGGCTGAATCAGTTTCGCCGCCTGCGCTATGAAAGGCGGGCCGACATCCATGAGGCGTTTCTAGCCTTGGCCTGTGCTCTCCTTTGCTGGAATGTCCTGCAAAGGCACTCCGCAGGAGCGATTGGTTCGGGCCAAAGTTAAAACTTGCCTATCCACAGGCGGAGGTCATTTTTTGATCAACCTCCGCCTTTGACATTCCCGAAATTACTTGGGTTGATAAGTCCCGAAGCCGCGATATGGATACCGATGGGTCAATCGGGCGCGAATTGCAGCTATCCTCTCGCTTGGTGATGGACTACTTTGAGCAAGTGGTATTGAGTCACGCGTGGCGGATGGTGCTCTATTTTGAGTCCGGGCATTTCTGCCGTGCGCGTCCTCGCATCCTTTCATATGGTTCTCATGACACGGGATCAGCACGAAAGCATGCCCCTGGCTCGGGTAGTTGGGGGGAGGAACGCCCAGTGGCACCCCTACCCCGGTTATCTCCCCCCGATCGTTGATCGCCATCGGCCATACCAGTTGCAGACTTGAGTCAGCCGGAATCACCGTGTTCAAGTCGATCAGCGAGCCGTTTTCCCACAGAGCCGCTCGTTGGTTGGCGAAATCGCAAGACAGCGAAATAACCGCCACCTGACCGCGGGAATTGATGGCCCATCCCTCGCTGTAGCAATCACCATCCAAGTGTCCAAGGTCAGTGGCAACACCATCTCTCCAGAGATAGGCGTCATAGGGTTGGGCGGGAAAGGTTGCGGCGCCGACAATCTCTCCGGCATCGTTGATCGCGTCTGCAGTTAAGGGATTTCCTTCGATCGTGTTGGTGTAGAGATCGATCAATTGTCCCCTTCTCCACAGAAACGGGTCCGCAGTCTGGTCTCCCTCCAGATTCGACAAACCGACGACCTCCCCTTGATTGTTGAGACCACCGATCATGTTTGCACCGCCATACCCAGCCAAAGTGCCTCCCAAGCTCCCGAGGTCTGTCATTCTTCCCTTTTCCCAAAGGAACGGGTGTATCGTTGGCAGCCCGGTAGTTGGATTCACGACCGAATTCGTATATGAGAATCCAGCTACCTGACCGCGCTCGTTTATGAATTCAGCAAAGGCGTCCGGACCGCCCAACGTGCCCAAATCCTCCATCACTCCACCCTCCGAGAGAAACGCACGGAGTTGCGTCCCGGTCGAGAGACCAAACAGCGCGAAGTAAAACCCGGAAAGGGGGTCCGGGATCGCATTCAGCGCCCCTCCAACCACTTGCTCCCTGTTGTTGATACCTGCTCCTATGCTGTGATTTCCCCCTAAAGTCCCGAGATCTTCAATTTCGCCGTCCTTCCAAAGGACAGCGCGAAGCTCCTTGACGCCCAGCAGCGGATCGAGCTGATCGGTTTCCGAAACACCAGAGATCTTCCCGCTTTCATTGATCGAGCCAGCGTCGCTGCAGTTCTCACCTTCCGGGGGAAGTGCACCCAAGTCGGTGACGACACCCTTCTGCCATGCGAACGCGTGGAAGACGTTTGGGACGATGCCGTCGAGTCCCCCGCAGACGAAGAAGTCGCTGGTCGGGGTAGTGGGAACGGGCGTCGCCGAGGCGCCTACGGTTGTCCCTCGGCCGTTAACGGCAGGGACTGCATTAAACGGGGCGTTAATGAAACTTGCTGGCCCGCCGAACGTACCGACGTCGATGAGTCTGTAATGATGGTCCTTGTGGTTGTTGTTGTGCTCTTGGTTGTCCTCCGCGGCGAGCCCGGCCGGGTTCGCCAACGCAGCGAATAACGCGATCGCGGTAAAGCAAATCAAGAATCTGGATTTCATGGTCTTCTCCTTTTCTTGAGCGGGCTAATTCCTCGAGCCGATTGCGAAGCCGGGGAAGTGATACCGGCTCATCCTGCGCATGAGCGATGGCGGCAAGGTAGGCCTGGATGCATCGCGAACTGCCGGACTGGCGTGAGGCACCACGGCGCGCGCGTCAATCAAACTGTCGTCGCAGCCCTCGACACCGGGGTGATGCTCGTCGCACGGGATCAGCAGAAAACCATGCACGTCGCCATTGGCAAGGATTCCGACGGCGACGATCTCTCCACCATCGCTGATATTGAACGCATCTGCCAATTGCACTGCAGAGTTGGGGGGAATCCGCGTGTTTAAATCGACTATGGGTCCGCCGTTCTCCCACAGGAACGCGTGCAGGATGTTGCCTTGACAACTGTTCGACAAGCCCACGATCTGACCCTTCGAATTGATGTACCTCGGGAAACTGCATAAATCGCCGTCCACGGTTCCGAGGTCCGTCTTCACGCCGTGCCGCCAAAGGAATCCGTGGAGCATCACATCGCCCGGATAAAAGGCGCTGCCAATGACCTCCCCGGCATCATTGATCCAGCTTGCGCCTCCGATGCTTCCCCCAAAAGTTCCGAGGTCCTGCATAGGCCCAGGCTTCGTCCAAAGAAAGGGGTGCGAGATTATGTCTCCGGCCAGGTTGGAATCTCCGACCACCTGACCACGGTTATTCAAAAAACTCGGCACACCGGCCGTGCCTCCGAGGGTACCGAGGTCAATCAATGTGCCGTTCTCCCAGAGGAATGGGTCCAGGGTGGGGATGCCCGTAATCGGGTTCGCCGTCGTGTTTGTGAAAGAACCCCCAGCTACCTGGCCGCCCTCGTTCACAAAGGCAGCTGCGGCATCGGTGCCGGTGCCCAGCGTGCCTAAATCCTGGATCGTCCCGTTCTCCCAGAGAAACGCACGCTCTTGGGTTCCGAAACCGGAGAAGGCGTCGGGTATCGCGTTCGTGGTCAGTCCCACGACTTGGCCCCGGTTATTGACAGCGGCTGCCGAACTTTCGTTTCCCCCGAACGTTCCAAGATTGGTGATTTGACCGTGCTTCCAAACGACAGCATCTACCTCCGGGAACCCTGTTATTGGGTCGATGGAACCGTTTTCTGAAACTCCCACAGTTACCCCGCTTGCATTTAGCCAATTGGCGTAGCTGTTCGTCGTTCCCGGAAGCGCTCCCAGGTCGGTCAGGGCACCCTTCTGCCATTCGAACGCGTGCTGAATGAAGGCTGGAGGGTACGGGGGACTGCTCTGGAAGCAGTAGCCCAGAAGCGGATTGCAGTTTGGGTAGTTAGGGTTGGGAGTAGATGTCTCCGCCCCGCCCACGACCGTCCCCCGGTTGTCTAAGACCTGTAGGCCGAGGAGAACGCTGCTATTGGGACCGCCCAAGGTGCCCAGGTCAACGAGTTTATATCGATGATGCTTGCCGTGATCTTGCTTGTTCTGCGCGGCGAGCCCGAGAGGGACCGCCAGAGCGGCGAGCAGCGCGATCACGTGAACACAGGTCGATCTCTTGGATTTCATAAACACTTCTCCCTTCGGTTGTCGTAGGTAGGTCGGCTTCGGCGTGGTGGCCGGGGTGGGAAGTGCCGACTGCGCCTCGAAACGCTCACACTCTGAGGCTGTACGGTTCCGCCGTCAATGGCGCGAACCTCACCAGTAGGTGACATGTAGGTGACCCGATATAACTAGTCCTGCCTTCAGAAACTTAAAGTCCACTTTGTTTTGCAGTAACGCATTTACTTACAGGTGCTAAAATGCCCGCATCCGGAACAGGGGGGAGACCCCGAATGGGACCGCGTGCCGAGTTTGGACAACGCATCCGCTTTGGAGAGTTCCAGCTTGATCCCGGCACTCGCGAACTCTGGCGTAACGGGCAGAAGTTCAGCATTCAGGAACAACCTTTCCAAATCTTAAGCACGTTACTCGAACGTCCAGGCCAGCTAATCTCTCGCGAGGAGTTGCGAAAGAGATTGTGGTCCTCGAGTACTTTCGTGGATTTCGAACACGGCTTGAACAAAGCCATGAACCGACTGCGCGAGGTATTGGAGGATTCAGCAGACCAGCCACACTTCATAGAAACGCTGCCTCGCCGCGGTTACCGCTTCATTGCGCCCGTCGAGCGGCTGCAAAACCAGGCGGCCGATCTGCAGGAGGAGTTGGCCGAGCCCAACGTGCGAGTGCAAAGTACGTCTGCTCCGGGGAGTTTGGCAGGGAAGAAAGTTTCTCACTATCGCGTGCTGGACATTCTGGGCGGCGGGGGCATGGGACTCATCTATCGAGCAGAAGATCTGAAGCTGGGTCGCCGAGTCGCGCTGAAGTTCTTGCCGGATGAGCTGTGGGCAGACGCGAAGGCTTTGGAGCGCTTTGAGCGCGAAGCTCGCGCTGCTTCTGCGCTGGACCACCCCAACATCTGCGCCATTCACGAATTTGGTGAGCACGAAGGCCAGCCCTTCATGGTGATGCCGTTATTGGAGGGGCAGACACTGCGGGATCGGATCGCCGTGAGAGGATCTCCCTTGGCCACCGATGAAATACTGAGCCTCGCGATTCAGATCACCGATGCGCTAGAAACGGCGCACCAAAAGGGCATTATCCATCGCGACATCAAGCCGGCAAACATCTTCATCACCACGCGGGGTGAGCCCAAGATTCTTGACTTCGGTTTGGCGAAGCTGACGGGAGACCCCGAAGCCGTGCGATACCAGGAAGCGCCAACGGGGTTGTCTACACATCTCAGTCTCACGCGGACCGGTGTGGCGCTGGGCACGGCAGCGTACATGTCACCTGAGCAAGTGCGGGGAGAGAAACTGGACGCGCGCACGGACCTGTTTTCGTTTGGCTTGGTGCTCTACGAAATGGCGACAGGGCAGCAGGCCTTCAGCGGTGAGACTGCGGCGGTGCTTCACGAGGCCATCCTCAACCGCATGCCTGCCCCAGCTCGGGACTTGAATCCTGAACTCCCAGTCGGGCTCGAACAGATTATCAACAAGGCTCTGAAGAAGGACCGCGAGCAGCGCTACCAAAGCGCCGCACAAATGGGCACAGACTTGGAATCCTTGAAACGGGAAACTGAGCCGATGCGTCGTGGCTCTCGCTGGCCGCTGGTGGCCGCAGGAGTCTTCGCGATGTTCCTCGCGATCGGAGCCACTTTATTGTTCAAGAATCGTCAGCCATCTGTGCAAGCTGAGCTTCCTGAGTTGAGACAGCGGCAGCTGACCAGCAACTCCAGTGAGAACGCCGTGGCAAGCGGTGCGATTTCGCCCGACGGCAGATACCTGGCCTATGCCGACCTGAACGGGATTCACATTAAGCTCATCGAAACGGGCGAGACCAAGAACGTTCCTCAACCTGAGGACTTCAAGGGATTGCAGGTGGACTGGGGGATTATTTCCACCTGGGTCGACGGCGGGCGGTTCATTGCGAATGCGATCGTACCCGGACACCGGTCCAGCGTCTGGCTCATTCCAGCCATGGGAGGAGCGCCACACAAGCTTCGCGATGATGCGTTCGCCGGCTCGGTATCTCGGGACGGTTCCTGGGTGGCCTTTGCAACAAAGCCAGGCCGTGTTGACTACTCCGAAATGTGGCTCATGAGACCTGATGGGCAGCAGGCGCGGAGGCTCTGGGAAGCCGATGAGAATACCGGGTTCGAGGGCACCGAATGGTCGCCTGATGGCCGACGACTGTCCTACGCGCTGACCCACCATGTGGCAGGCGGGATCGAGAGGGCCATCGAAAGCCGTGATCTCACGGGCGGGCCGGCCACAGTTGCGATACCTGTCTCGGGATGGGACTGGAGCTGGTTGCCCGATGGACGGATGATCCACATTTCGGGCGAGCGAGGTCAAGCTGTTACCGCTAGCGACAGTTGCAACTTCTGGGCAATACCAATTGACACGCGAACGGGCAAGCCCCTCGACAAGCCAAAGCGATTGACCAATTGGGCTGGGTTCTGTATGGACGCTCCCAGCCCGACAGCGGATGCCAAGCGGCTCAGTTTTAGAAGGTGGTCGTGGCAGGGCAGTGTGTATGTGGCTGACCTCGAAGCCAACGGAACGCGCATGACTTCTCCGAGGCACCTCACGTTGAACGAGGGAAGGAACTATCCATCCGCCTGGACAGCCGATAGCCAGGCTGTCGTTTTTGAATCCTATCGCGACGGTCGATGGATGGCTTTCAAGCAGCGTTTGAACGAGGACGCGGTCCAACCCATTTCCACTGGGCTGGATGAGGACACGGTGGACGCCCGTGTTAGCCCAGATGGCGCCTGGGTTCTGTACATTCGTCTACCGGCTTTGAACCAGCGCTCAACTTCGCCTTCGACGGCTCTGGTGCCGGTAACGAAGTCAAGGTTGGAAGAGGCAGATGCAGCAACGCTTCGCGAACTCATGAGAGTCTCGACAACAGGAGGACTGCCGCAGCTTGTGTTGACAACTTCGGCGCCTACTTACGCGGGCCTGCGCTGCGCGAAGGCTCCAGCAACATTGTGTGCCCTCGCCGAACGGACTATTGATCACAAGCAACTCGTCTTCACGGCGTTCGACCCGGTCAGAGGCCGGGGGCGCGAGCTCACCAGGTTTGATATTGATCCCGCTGACGAAGCCACCTATGTGTGGGATCTTTCTCCCGATGGAACACGCGTCGCCATCCTTAAGTACTCCGAGGGACGAATCCGCGTTCTCTCCTGGAGCCGCCGCCAAGCGTCGCAAGAGATTCTCGTGAAGGGTTGGAACAATTTACAAAGCCTGGACTGGGCGGCGGATGGAAAGGGGCTGTTTGCGTCGAGCCTCCGCGCGGGAAGTTCAGCCCTGCTGCATCTGGATTTGCAAGGCAACGCTCACCTGCTATGGGAACAGAAAGGAAGTACTTCACCAGCACCCCATCCTTGGGATCGGCCCTTCGCTGGACCTTCAGCTTCGTGGGCAGTGCCGTCTCCGGACGGTCGTCACCTTGCAATTTACCAGTGGAGCGTCAGCTCCAATATGTGGATGATGGAGAATTTTTGAGAACTGGCTGCGGTCGCGATCCCGCCCGGTTCAGAACAGCCCGATGTGGTGGGGGGAAGCAACTGACGAAGGTCGAAACCGGACTGATTTTCGATCTTAACTAGTCGTCCGACTGAAATTGGTTGTTGCTGACACTGTGCAAGTGTAAGCGGGTCACGGTCTGTAGCGATTTGTTTAGTGGCCTTGGGGGCTCTTTATGAAAACCCAACGTCTGCTCCGCGCCGCGTCATTCCTGGCGGCAACCCTACTCATCGACGTCTCATTAGTTGCTGGACAATCGACTACAACAGGTGAAATCACTGGTGTCGTCACCGATGCTACAGATGCCGTCGTGCCGAACGCGGCAGTTGCACTAAAGAGCATCGAGAAGGGGTACACCCAGACCACGACGACAAGTGCACTGGGGTTGTACCGGTTCCCGCTTCTGGCACCGGGGAACTATGCCGTATCAACTAGCGTCCCCGGTTTTGCGTCCGCCAGTCGAAATGTCACAGTTGCCGTCGGTCAGATCGCTTCCTGCGATATAAGGTTGAGGACCAACACAGACATTACAAAGATTGAGGTAACCACGGAAGCTGCGTTGCTCGATAACCAGAATGCTGATGTATCTACCACGTTCAACATAAAACAAGTTGCCGGCCTACCCAATCCAGGAAACGACCTGACTTATGTGGCGCAAACCACGCCCGGAGCGGTGATGAACACCCAGGGCGGATACGGGAACTTCTCAGTCAACGGCCTACCTTCCACCTCCAACCTGTTCACCTTAGATGGGATGTATGATAACGATCCCTACTTCAATCTGAGTAACGCAGGGGCGACCAACCTGGTACTGGGAAGTAATGAGATCCAGGAGGTCACAGTTGTCAATAACGGATACTCAGGCCAGTACGGTGGTTTTGCGGGTGCTTATGTCAATTACATTTCCAAGTCAGGGTCCAACGATCTGCACGGGAATGCGATTTATTGGTGGAACGGCCGCACAATGAATGCCAACAACTGGTTTAATAAAGACGTGCCGCCGGGAATCCCGGTCACTCCGAGACCCTTCGTGAATGCCAATCAGTATGCCGCCTCGGCCGGCGGCCCGATCAAGAGAAACAAAGCTTTCTTCTATTTCGACTATGAAGGTCTCCGGGTAGTCCTGCCGACCAGCAGGCTCACTTTGATTCCGAGCCCACAGTTCGAGACGGCCACACTGGCAAACCTTGCCTCGATCAGTCGCACTGCCTCGATTCCATTCTACGAGCAAATGTTTAATGTTTGGAACGGTGCTCCGGGAGCAGATCGCGCTGTTCCTGGCAACCCGCAGACTGGTGACCAGACAGGTTGTAACGGTTTTACGGCCGCCGGAGGGTTAGGCGCGACCGTTCCCTGCGCACTGAGTTTCCACTCTATCGCAGGGAACTTCACGCACGAGTATCTACTAGGGGGACGCTTTGACTTCAACATCGGGCAAAATGACGAACTGTTTTTTCGCCTGCGAGGAGACAAGGGATTCCAGGCAAGCTACACGGATCCTATTAATCCGGTCTTCAACGTACAAAGCATTCAGCCCATCTATCAGGGGCAAATCAGCGAAAACCATGTCTTCAACACCAGGACCGTGAACCAGTTGATTTTCTCTGCGTTATACGCAAGCTTCGTGGCTCAACCCAAAAACCTTTCAGCCGCGTTAGCGACTTTTCCGACCACCGTCGGTCTTGGGGATGGAACTTTCAACAATGTAGGGGGGATAGATGCTTACTTTCCCAATGGCCACAATTTCACTGTGTACCAGTTACTGGACGACCTCTCTCTCACCGAGGGCAGCCACAATCTGAAATTTGGATTAGCCTTCGAGCGCCACGACATCAGCGTTCACGACTATGGCGCTTTTACCAGTGGTCTTGAACTCCCGTTCACTGTGGCGGACTTTTTTGCCGGCGGCAACGGGCCCTCAGGCGACTCACTGAGTCAAAGTTTTCCCAGTTCACGTGTACGACCCTTTGCGTTTTACGGATTAGGTTTTTACGCACAGGATGATTGGCAGGTGAATCGTAACCTGCATCTGACTCTTTCATTGCGGGCGGATCACAACTCCAACCCTGTATGCCAGCAGAACTGCTTCGCCAGGCTAGCGGCGCCATTCAGCCAGCTAAATCATGATACCCACATTCCCTACAACCAGGCGATCCAGACAGGGCTACACCAGGCATGGCCTTCGTTTACAAACGTGGCGTGGCAACCCCGGTTCGGCTTTAGTTGGACACCGCCGGGGCTGAAAGACACGGTCCTCCGAGGCGGAATCGGCCTGTTTATGGATACTCTGCCCGGTTCTCTTGCTTCTGGATTTTCTTTCAATCCGCCCATGGTCAACTTCTTTGTTGTTGGATCCGACAATCTGTCGCCCGCCGAAGCATCCAATTTGTTCAAGGACGCAGCGATTTCCAATACTGCCTTCCTTTCCGGATTCTCGAGTGGCGGCACACTGGCTAGTATCAAAGCCACAAATCCTTCTTTCGTCCCTCCGGCTGTCAACACTGCAGTGGGCATCAAGGCTCCGCAGTTTCAAAAGTGGAACTTCGAAATCGAGCACGGATTTGGACCGAATACAACCATTGCCTTCAATTACGTCGGGAATCACGGTATCTTTATTCCCGTTTCCTACAATGGAATCAACGCGTTTTGCCCACCACTCACTCCGACTGGCGACCCTGCCTGTCCCGTGGGATTCACGGGCTTGCCCACATCGGCTCCCGATTCGCGCTTTTCGACTGTCACTGAGCTGCACAGTGGAGCAGTCTCCAACTACAACGGCCTAGTCACTTCGTTTCAGCACCGGTTTCAGAAAGGTTTTCTAGTGCAACTGAATTACGCTTGGAGCCATGCGCTCGATGAGATTTCCAACGGCGGCAATCTGAATTTCAATAATGGCACAGCCTACAGTCTGCAAAGTCCGGAAGACAGCAGCAATTTGCAGAAGTACAACTACGGAAATGCTGACTACGATACACCACACTACCTCAGTGCAAACTATGTGTGGGAGTTTCCGTATCGGTTCGGTCCCGCGGTGCTCTTGAAGGGATGGCAAGTCTCGGGCACGATCTTTGGACGGAGTGGATTTCCATATACGGTCGTTGATTCAGGGACAACGAATCTGTTAGCGGGATTCGGCTATGGTGGCACTGTCTTTGCAAACGTCCTCGGCACATCTTTCCCAGGCTGCAGCAGCCCTAAACATGCCTGCCTCACACAATCTCAATTTTCGTCTCCTATTACCCAGACGCCAGCCACCTATGGCTCGCAGCGCCGAAACCAGTTCTACGGACCTGAATACTTCAACACCGATTTCACAGTTATGAAGAACACGGTCATTCCGGGTTGGGAGCGGGGACAGTTGGGGCTTGGAGTGCAGTTCTTTAACCTGTTCAATCATCCGAACTTCGATCAGCCAAACCGGGATATCAACGACCCTGGCCTGTTCGGACAGATTACACGGACCGTGAACACACCGACCAGCATCCTGGGCTCTCTGCTCGGTGGGGATGCCTCGCCGAGGCTGATTCAGCTTACGGCCCGCATCAATTTCTAGGGACCGAAACCTCTATCCCCAACAGCTCCGTAGCTGAAAACTGGGTTTTGTTAGGGACTCTAAGCGACTACGCACCACGGCGGCGTGGCGAATTTCCATCTGGACGGCCACCGCATTCGCCATCGGCACGGCTATCGCGTTTTCCATCGTTTATCTACTGGTGGCACAGAGCATCCAGCGAAGCGACGCGTGGTTGATCGGCGAAGCGGATACGCTGGCGCAGGTGGCCGAGGAAACGCCGCGAGACAACCTCTACGACCGGATCGTGGAAGAAGTTGGGGAGCTCGCAACGCAGGAGATTCCAGACGAGCCCGGTGCCGAGGGGAAGCATCAAAGCTCCGTTTTCTTCCTCGAGACTGACCCGAAAATGCACGAGATTCCGTTATGGGGCGGTCCAATTCCAAAGAGGCCTTTCTTCAGGCAATTCAGACGGCGAACCTAAACCCCGGCATACCGCAATCGATTCGTATCGAGGGATGGAAGCAGTCCTTTCGTGTGGTGGCCCGAGTCCACAACGATGGCTCGGCGGTATACCTCGGGCACGTCGGGCTCTCCGATCGGGGTGCGCGCCACCTGCTGCACAAGCTGACTCGCAGCTTCCTGGCGGTATGGAGCGGGATGTTCGTGGTGGGCTGCGTGATTTCGTATTTCAGTGCGCGGCGAACCCCGCTCAGAGTCGAACGCATTACAGAAGCCGTTGCACGCATGGGAAGTGAAGACTTAAAAGAACGCTTGCCGGAGTCGAAGAACGCGCCGCACGGAAAACACTCTTAGCCCAGCACTCGGGCCCGACTTGCGCGAGCAGTCGAGGACCTTGAACGCCAAAAAAGCCCCAGAAAACATTCCTGATCAGCGAATTCGAGCCAGATAATCTATCGCCCGAATTCATTCAATGGTACTGGAATTCACGGTGCGCAATATCCCGGGCCACGAAGTTGGTAGGGCGCAGCGGGCTGCTTTACGGCTTCGCCCCCCAAGTCGGAGTGGCGCAGTTAAGGTCAGGGCATGCGACGGTTAGGTCAGTCGTAATGCGTTTCACGTCCGAGCCGTCCGGGTTCATGGTGTAGATCTCCATCGCACCTGCCGGCCTACCCCGGTCGCTGGTGAAGACGATTCTTGTTCCGTCGGGCGAATAGCTCGCCTGCCCGTTTCCAGATTTAGTCAGCCTTGTCAGATTCCTGCCGTCGAGGTTCATTACGAAGATCGCGCTCGGCCGAGGGGTACTCTGGTGATTGTTCAACACTATGTGCTCCCCGTCCGGTGAGACATCGTACGCGAATCCTTCAAACGCTGGGGCAGTCAGGCGTCTCTTGCCCGAGCCGCCTGAGTTCATTCGCCACACCGCTGAAGTGAGCCCGCCCGTCGCACTGAAGAACACGATCTGCTTGCCGTCCGGCGTGTAGACTGGCCAGAACTTGCCCCACACATCGTGGGTCAGGTTGGTCTTCTTGCCCGTGCCGTCGGCCCGCATCGTGGCGATGACGCCCTTGCCGTTCGGGAGCCCCCGGGCAAATACCAGCCGAGTCGCGTCTGGTGACCAATGCGCCGCGCACTCTAACCCATCGAAGGTTAGCCGCGTCAGGCCGGTTCCATCCGCGTTGATAATATAGAGGTCAGAGGCTTTAGGAGCGTCAGGCCTATCGCGGCAGAAAACAATGCGTCGTCCGTCCGGCGAAAACGCTGGGAACCAAGAATCGAAGTCGGTAGGTGGCAGGTTCGTTATCTGAACAATGTCGCTGCCGTCGGAGTTCATGGTGTAGAGCTGCCAACTCCCGTTGCGTTTGGCCACAAAGGCTATCCGGCCATTTTTACCCGAGAATGTGGCCGAGGCCGTACCGATCGCTAATAATATGGTCAGGACAACTATCACGACTGGCGAGCTACAAGTAACTTTGAATGCGCGCATGGCACCTCCTTGAATTGTCTGTGGTATTCGGCTGTCGCTGTGGTCATGTCTCAGCCCTTATTTCGAAGCCGGGCCCCAACGCGGAGAAAAGCCACCGCTCTCGATCCGTTTCAAGTGGCGTTTTGGCAGCAGCTGGCCAGGCGCCCCTCCATCTATCGGGGAGAACTCCGCAGCTCTGTTTCGCATCCCTTGAAATACCAGCGTCTGACCGCTGCCGTCCGGATTTATCAGGTAAATGGCCGAACGACTGAAGTCCGGAGAATCTCGTTCCAAAACAATCTTGTTTCCCTCCGGCGACCAGGAGGCGGAGAAGTCGTGCGGACCTGTCAAGTAACCATTCCAGTGTCGGTTGTTGTTCGTAAGTCGCACGGGTTGGCTCCCGTCCGCATTGATCACCCAGATCTCCTCGTCCAGAATCGTTGAGGCATTGCTGTTGACTGAGAATGCGATTTTCTTCCCGTCCGGCGACCAGTCGGGCTCGAAAGCCGTGAGTCTTGGCGGGGTAAGAAGGCGGAAGTTCGAACCGGCAGCATCCACCGTGTAGATTGCGCACAGGAAGCCGTTGTTTCGATTGAAGCTGGTGAACGCGATCGTTTTGCCGTCGGGCGAGTATTCCGGCCAAAGGTCAAACACGTCGGGATTGTGGTTGAAGTTCGTAATTGCGGTCAGTCCCGTACCGTCCACGCGAACTGAAAAAATGCCGCAGTTGATGGGCCCACATCGCCCAAAAGCAATCTTGCTGTCATCGGGTGAGAAACTTGGGTGTATATCGGCGTTCGATGGGTCGTCGAGTAACAGATGCTGGTTGCTTCCGTCGGCTTCCATGATCCAGAGCTGGGCGTTAGCGCTGGACGACGCTTTTGCTGCGAACACCAACTGCTTGCCGTCAGGCGACCAGGCTACGCAACACACCTGTCCTCCGCTGCCTCCGAATGACGTGATTTGCTTTATATCAGTTCCGTTGGGGGTCATCGTGAATATGTCTGTTCCGCTCCCCGCCGCCTGGACGAATGCAATCCGGCCATTCTTCCCTGCAAAAGTGGCTTCAGCGGGTATGGCCAGCATGAGCAACATGGCCGCGATCACTGATACCAGCAACGGCAAGCTAAAATGTCTTGATTCCATGTCTCCTCCAAACCACGAGCGGCACAGGCCCCTGTCGAACCGCCGAGGGCCGAATCGAAAATGCTGTACCGCTTCGCGCAACCTAAGCTCATCCTGCGCGCACTGGCAATGGCGGGCTTGTTTGTTTCGTCTTAGTTCCGTGTTAGTGTCGAAGTGCTTGAAATTAGGGTTTTTATCGATTGCCACTCTACAATTTCATACTGCGGTCCGCTGAAAAATGCTAGAATCCGGCGACTGATTTTTGGGAACAGTAGTTCATGGCATCACCCCTGCCGGTATCGCCCAAGACCAGGTTTGCGGCGTTTGAATTGGACGCAGAGTCGGGCAAACTCCTCAAGAACGGAGTCCCCCTAAAGTTGGCGCCGCAACCATTCAGGGTGCTCACGCTCCTGACCGCGCGCCCAGGAAAAATCGTCACGCGCGAAGAGATTCAGCGATGTCTTTGGGGCGACTCTACTTTCGTGGATTTCGAACGTGGGATCAATTTCTCCATTAATCAGATCCGCGCCGCCCTGAACGATGATGCAGAAAAGCCCCGCTACATCGAAACTCTTCCACGAATCGGCTACCGCTTCGTTGCTCCCGTCACCAGGGGCGGGTTCAGTGACGTTGTCAGCAGCGCCGCCGCAGACTCTTCCGGGCGTGTACACCAGTGGCCAGGATCAAGAACAACCAGCACCTTAGCGCCCGAAGTCACGTCAAACCTGCAAGGTTCTGTTGCTCGACCCAAGTGGCGCTACGGGCTGGCAGTTGTAGTCGCGGGCCTTCTGTTGGTGGGGGTCGTTGGTTATGGCGCTCGGAGGTTTCTAGCGCGCAGCCGCGACTTCAACCTGCCGGACATGCAGATGACAAGACTCACCGACAACGGACATGTCCAAAGCGTTTCAATCTCCCCAGATGGGCGCTATGTCGCGTATGCGCGGCGTGAGGGAGACGAAGAAAGTCTTTGGTTGCGTCAAGTGGCCACGCGCAGCAGCGTACAGCTTCTGCCCACTGGAACTGGCTTCCATGGCTTGACCTTTTCCCTGGATGGCAACTACATTTTCTTCGTCCGTTCAGACGAGAAGGACCCCTTCTTCAAATACCTGTACGCGATGCCGACGCTGGGTGGGCCTGCTCGGAAATTAATCACCGATGTGGATTCCCCCGTAACCTTCTCTCCCGACGGCAGCCGATTCGTATACGAGCGATGCATCCCGCCCCGCAACGACATCGAGTTGAGAATTGCAAATGCGGATGGCAGCGGCGACCACCTGCTGGCGCTAATTCATGACGGCAGCGGATTTCTTTTCCAGCCTGGCCCGAACTGGTCGCCGGATGGGCGAACCATCGCCGTTCCGGTGCATATCACGAACCAGCATCAACGGTGGGTGCTGGAGATTGTGTCCGTTGCGGACGGCAGCATCAGGGAGTTGTATTCGAGTCCGCAAGCGATTGGTCGGCCCGTTTGGCTGCCCCGGGGGGACACTCTGATTTTTCCGCATCCCAGCGAGGTTTCTCGCCGTTTGCAGCTGTGGACCATTTCCTTTCCAGGCGGCAAGGCGCAGCGGCTTACCAATGACCTCACCGACACGGGGTCGACCTGGACATGACAAGAGACGGCAGCAACATCGCAGCCGTTGCCGGTACGGCTGTCTCCAACGTCTGGATTGGTCCCGCTTCAGACCCCTCCGCTGCCCAGCAGGTCACCTCCGACGCACTGGCGATGTTCGACATTGCCGAGGTCTTTGATGGAAAGCTATTGACGTTGAGCGGCGATGGTACGCTTTGGATAATGCACACAGACGGCAGTCAGCGCGCTCACTTCACTGATGTCCAAGACGTCGGTTGGCCGACGCCGTGCGGGCATTACGTCCTTTTCACTGCATCCGAAGCGGACACGGTGGCTCTGATCCGGGTCGATCGCGACGGAACCCATCCTACAACGCTCGCCCGCGGCAATTTGTGGTCGCCCGCTTGTTCCCCGGATGGGAGCTTCGTTCTCTACGCCACGGTCGAGCAGCCACAGAGAATCTGGAAAGTACCGGTCATGGGCGGTCCCCCTCAGTATGTCACCGATGTTCTGGGAGACCAGCTCAGCGGTGCGCTAGCCGTCTCTCCGGATGGCGAAGTCTTCGCCTATCCCTATACGCAGTACGGCCGGGTTCCGTCGGAGGGCTGGAGAGTGGCGCTGATCGCTATCAATGGCGGACCAGCCGTTAAACAGTTCAACGTCCCAGGCGGAATCTTCGGAATGCGTTGGTCTCCCAGCGGCAAAGGCTTGCAGTACCTAGTGACGCACAACGGAGCGACCAACCTTTGGGAGCAGCCTTTGAATAAAGATAGACCGAAACAACTAACCAGATTTGCCGCTGGTCAGATTTTTGATTTCAATTGGTCGCTAGATCACGCGCGGGTTCTACTGACAAGGGGCGATGTGAGCAGCGACGTCGTCCTACTGAGCAGGCTGCGCTGACAGTTTCTCGCGGCGACGAAGGCACCGATGAAGTCTGGAACAAACTTGGCGACAGCGCTGGATTACGACAAGCTGGAAATAATCCACATAGAAAACTCGGGCTAGAAGGGGAGTCTGGATAGTTTACGTAACCAGCCATAGATGGGATGAGAAGGTCGATCCCCGATCACGGATTACGTTAAGCTACCAGTGATCAACGCACTCTAAGGTGCAATCAAAAACGGCTAAGGAGACCGACCTTGAAGCAGCATAACAACTCTCGAAAGAATAGTGAACTGACGTCGAAGCGTGCGAAGTCGCGGGGCCGGTGCAGCGGGATACGAAAGAAGTGCTGGCGGAACTGGTGGAAAAGCTGAAGGAAAAGCTGGATCCGAAAAAGGTGGCAGCAACGAGCGCCGGAGAAAAGCATCCGAGCTGTGAGCTTCGCCCCAATCTCGATCGTCTGACGGTGGGCGTAGAGTGTGGGGACTGTTGTGGGGAGCCAGAAACGTTGGCAGATCCCCGCCTAGCACCACTGCCACCCGATGAAATGGGTCGCGCTGCCAAGGCATGGTCTCGCCCGGTTCAAGAACCAGACGACCAACCATGGTGGTTCCATGACGAAGGAGGACTTCATCCGTCATCGTTGATCTCCGGCTCATCTTCTCTTCTAATGCTCGGTCTCCAAGGCCGCTGTCTCATCCCAGTCATCGGGCGGCAAGGCACTCCCCAAATGTTTCATGGCTCAGCAAGTTCGATCCCGCAGAGCAACGGGTTCTTCGGATCGATATAAACCACCCGAGCTGCAGCACGCTTATCCGTCAAGTAGACGCGAATCGAGATTCTCATTCCACCACTCAACCCAATTGCGGTTGCGATCAACGCTCCGTGAAGGTTGACGATGATATCGCCCTCGCATGTCCGACCCTCAGCGCCACCCGCGATGGCGATTACCACCTTTAGAGGGACGCGAGTACTTCGTCGCGACTCGTGAAACGTCGCTGTGGAGGCCATGAGTGAAAGGATACATCTGGCGTCGAGCCGCCGAAAACATGAACGTTCAAGAATCCGATAAGGATTGTCGAACGGGTGGGTTACCGCAACTACGGAGTAGGTTGCAGACATGATCGAAATCCGAAGCCGAACCAGATCGCAGGGGGGTCACAGGAGATCGCAACGTTCTCGCCGTCCAGTTGGACAGTCTCTTATCGCGGCGGAATCCCGTACCACGAGAGCAGTTCGTTCAGTCTGCACCTGTAAACACGCGTCAGCGTGTAGAGCCGATGAATGCTGGGAGTCATCTCCTTCGTTTCGATGTCGTGCAATCGACTGGGCGGGAGGACGAAGGCTGGCTTGCGAAGCTCCCGTGCCAAACTTAGACTCGCCATGTGGACATCCCGGAGGGTGAGTCCGAGGCTCAGGCGACGAGCGCGCAGATGCTGCCCCGGTTTTGGCAAGTACTTCGGCACTCCCATGCTCTTGCACATTACCGCATACGAATGAAAGCCCGTATAGCCTAGCAGTGCCGCCACGTGGCACGCAGGAGCTATTCCAAAACGCAGGGCCGAATCCAGCGGGTTTAGGTCTTGCGCCAACATCTGTAACACTGAGACATTAGCGCCGGGCTGAGAGCGTAGCCATTCTGCTGTATTTGCCGCCTGCCCGATCTGCGCCAAGACGAACGCCAGGATGAGGAGACCGGCGCGTTTCATGCTATGGACCCCCACTAGCGATCAGAAGCTGGAGATCAGGCAAGCCCTATGGGGCCAACTAGTTCCCCCAAAGACGGCGGGCAGCCTCCTGACCATCTATTTCGGTCCTGGACCGTCAATGGCGATCCTAAACTGAAGACGCCAGTCCCTACGCCGACGCGATTGGTGTTGTGCGAGGCAGGATCCCTACCGTTGATCGTACCCGCTGTGCCGGTAAGGAGCCCAGCATAATGCTCGTTAGCCAGTTGGAGACCTCATGCGCGATCTAGAAAGGGTGAATCGCGGCGAAACTTGAGCGAACCGTTTTCTCCATTCGAATCAAGACTTATGTATAATCCGCCGATGCAAGGGATACCCTGGAGCACAATTGCGCTCGGCTCGCTGTTGCTCATCTCGGCCCGCTCAATAGGAGGACAGGAAGTGAAATCTCCGCAACCTGAAAAGTCGAAGCCGCCTGTCAAAATGGAGCAGCGCGGGCGCATCCTTGGAATCGGCGGTGTCTTTTTCAAATCCGCTAATCGTGATCAGATGCGCGAATGGTATTCGAAGCATCTTGGACTCGCTGACAAAGGCCAAGGCGCGATGCTTCCGTGGCGCGAACACGACGACCCGCAAAAGGAACACGTTACAGTTTGGACTGTTTTTCCCGCCTCCTCTAAGTATTTCGATCCCAGCCCCGCACCGTTCATGATC
>Ga0210386_10001639_pt1 | contig 19707 bp, 28 predicted proteins | sample IncBWH32OmetaG_FD_160091 | JGI IMG/M metagenome (GOLD analysis project Ga0210386, IMG submission 160091) | Forest soil microbial communities from Barre Woods Harvard Forest LTER site, Petersham, Massachusetts, United States - Inc-BW-H-32-O ...
TTCTGGCGCTCACGCGCAGCTTTGATGGCCTCAATGAGTGCTGGAATGTCCGCTCTTGTATAAGTCACTTCCCGTGTCAGATTCTTAAACCGCACAAAGACAAGACGAAACTTCACTTCCTCAATCCATGGGAAGTGGATAAGGGCAAAGAGTGAGTACATTTTGCCTTGGAGAGCTTTGTCTGGGTCTGATGGATCATACGGACGTGGATGGGTTTTTGCATCGTCGATCAATCCCTTTTTATCCTCACGGAAAAGGTAAAGGGCGTCCAGAGTTCCTTGATAATGTACAGGCAATCCTGTGTCAATAGAAACATCTATCGATTCTGGAACATTTGTTGGCTGAAAGTTCTCATCCAATGACAAGGTAATTTCAGTCGCGAGCAAATGTTGATGATCGACCCGATAAGAATCCCTCATTCCTACCAGAATCTTCGTTGCCATCGGCCCTGCACCTTTTGCAAAGCGATCAAAAGCGTCGAGGTCCATCTCCAATTCTTTGTGAGCGCACCATGAGCAATAATCAGAATGTACTTTATGGACTTGAAGGCCTCGCGCCGATTCCATACCCCCCGGCTTCTTACGCCCCTTGATTACGCTCTCTATGTAGAAGAGAACACACGCGGTCATTTGCTCCGTACTTTGATGGAGAGGCGGAATCAGAGTCTTCTGTATCTGAACGAGTTCGGTTTTCTTGGCTCTTGGCATATTATTCCTTCCCCGCCAGTTTAAACAGCTTTGCCAGATACTCCGCAGCCTTCTCGTAACCGTAGGCGTGGATGTAATCGTTGCCCTTGGTCACATCGTCTTCCGTGATTTCCTCGCCTATCACTCTGATTTTCGTGTCCGACCAGTCGATGTTAATAACGCGTTTTCTCCAACCGATCTTGATGCGGCCTACCGGCGTCGTGACCATAAACCATGGATAAAATGCGCAGCACCCACAAGAGCAATACCCGTTGGGAATCTCGTCCACATACAAAGCATTCCCCCCGAAGCAGGCAAGAATAGCGTCCTTATCCCGTGCCGCTTTCTTATGCGTCTCTGGGTTGGCGTCGGTGTTGCCCTTGAGAAGCGCGTCGGCAATCAAATCTTGCGCTTTATAAATGGCGTCTCTCTCGTACTCGGTTATCTCCCGGTCGATGCCCATCACCTGAATGCGGAAGGCATAGCCGCTCTCGTACTCTATGCCTGCGACGGTCTTGTAGTCATGTTCAGTTGCGGTATTCATGCCGTCCACTCCAAAACCACATCGTCCTTTTCTAAGGGCTGCGTCCATTTCCATGAATTGCCGTTGGTGATGATACGATCATACCCATTGCATTCCATGTTAGAAATCAAGATGCTGTCTTTGTTTGTGGCTCGTTTCTTCACTTCATCAAGCGTCTCTACTTTGCCGCCGAGATAATACATGGCGCTTGTCTCGACGACTTTGGAATCCAGTTCATTGTCTTTGCGCTCACGGGTTGAAAATCTGAACCCATAGGGAGTGGCGTTATATCTTTCTTTGATACCTCTCACCATTTCTTTCGCCTTCTCTACATCCCATGAGTCGATAGGCTTTTCGCTTGTCTCAGCAACAAATGTTCCGGGACTGTAAAACGTGACAAAATGTTTTTTCATATCAACCTCTTCACTTTCTTCACTGGCCCCCATGAGATAACCGCGTGGCGCTGACCGGAATTTACGCTATAGAACAAACTTATACGCTCGTCGATGGCCTCGAATGTCTTGTTGGTGCAGAGAAGTTCTTCTTTGGGAGCCAGCGATTTGAGTGCTAAGTTCAAAATATCCTTAGTCCTTCTGCGATAGGGCCTGCGAATCATGATCGCCTCGTCTCGTTGTTTTTCTTCCACTCCATCGGCGTTATCTCATGCCGGTCATTGAATGCCTCAAATAAGTCGCTCGGCCCGTCAACCATTCGCCAGTGTTTCAACTTGCCGACATAGTTGATAATCCTGAGCGCCTCTACCCATGAAAACCATGCAGCATCCCAGCACCAATTTCCGTACCAACTTTTGTAGGCCAGCCCCGGTACTTTGATGTCCTACTTTCACCGTTCCGCCGCCGTTTGTCACAGGGAAATCAAAGTTTGACGCGCACAAGATCATACATGTCGCCTTCCAGTTCCATGTGTAACAAACCGGCATCCACTTCCAGTTTCTCAAAGCCGCCAAGGAAGTTGCCGTTGTTTGGATCGTTGCAGGCAAAGCTAACCGTTATTGCCATTGGGTTCTTCCTGTGGCTTTGGTTCTTCGATGTACGGCTCGATGATGTCCAGAGAGTTGCGTTTCGCCGCTTTTTTCGCCTTGCGCTCTTCAAAGTGTTTTTCTCATCGATTTAACTCCCTCAACCCTGTTTGTGCGCCGCTAGTAACGCATTGGTCATCGTGGATTGAAAGTTCTGCAATCCATCTGGTCCAGATGGCATGAAGACCATGGTTGAATTGTCAGATGACCCAACTTCGCGGAGCATGTCTGTCCAGTTGGTGAAAAGCAGAAGGAACGTCGCCGATGCATCATCCATGTCTGTCGCTTCTTGAATTTTCTTGATACTTTCTTCCCACCCCTCGGCGATTGCTTCGCGTTCCTTGGCGACACCTACACCGGCAAGGCGCTTGACTTCGGCGTCGGCTTCCGCTTGCCGCACCTTGAGAATATATTCGGCGTCTCCCTGTGCTTTGTTCGCCACGGCCAGCCGGGTTTGCTCATTGATGCTGTTCATAGCTTTGACTACGCCTTCGTCTGGCGATATGTCGGTGATCATCACTTTGACGATTTCGATACCAAAACAAGCCATCTGCGTCTCAAGTTCTTTCGATGCCCGGTCGGAGACTGCCTGTTGGCTCACAAATAATTCATCTAAGTCCATATCCGGGACATGGCCCAAAAGGATGTTCTCTAGATATGACGTGATCTGGGCGTGATTAGTTAGTTTGTAGTGATAAGCCTGTATCGAATCGTCGCTCTCACCAACACGCCATTGAGCAGTGATCGGAAGCCCCACAAACACGTTATCTTTGGTTTTAGTCTCGATCTTCGCATCAAGTTGGAAGGTTGCCAGATCCACTTCCTCTGTCCCTTCGATAAATGGGAGTTTGAAGTTGAGTCCGGGTCTTGCGATGCGGTTGAATTTGCCAAAACGCTCAACGACGCGGGCCGTCTGAGTTTGGACTGTGAAAAACGATCCAAAAAACATGATACCGAGTGCCGCGTAGGGGATGACGTTCCAAAAGCTAAATTCGTGTACCGCTTTTTCTAAAGCCGAAGGAATCATTTGCGGCGTAGACGAACAGATAACCTTATCGGGTAATGCGTAGCATGGGGTTGGAACTCCATTTACTGCCGCCATCCCGATCTGAGGATAACTGGCCTGAGCAAATAGCGATAGACTTGACATGGCGAGCAATCCCGCCAGTAGTGCATGGATAAATTTCATGTTTTCCTCTCCCCTTCAATGTTAAATGTGCGGGCCGTTCCGCTCTCTGCTCGATATGCCATCGTTTTTCGCTACAGCCTACGCGTTGGCTGGTGCATTTGCGAGCCGATACTGGCGTTCCGTCCCCGTCTATCCGTGAGTGTTCAGAGCGGCCTAGGGCCGTTGTCGGAGTCACCCGCGCATCTCGTTAGAATTTGAAGCTGTCAGTTACCGGCACGTCCTGCGTCGTTTCAGGTTGTTTCTCTGGCTCAGGTTCGGCCTGTGCCGTCTCTTGCGCGGGTGCCTGCTCTTTTTGCGCAGCCGCTTCCTGCGCAGCAGCAGCCTGACGCGCCGCCATCTCTTCCTTCGAAGGCCGTCCCCTGCCACGTTTCGGCTGCTCCCCGTTTGCCGGTTGTGCTTGCGATGCTTGCTCTGGTTTCTGCTCCGTGCTTGCTTTGGTTTCCTGCGTCTGTGCTTGCGTGGCGGTTTGGGTTGGCTTGGCAGGCGTCACCGTCTGTCCTTGCGGCGCTCCGACCCTCCCACGAAGATACTCAACCAGATCCTTCGCCCGTCCCATATAGGAATCGCGCAGGAGTCGCTTCTCGGTTTCGTTTTTCTTGAGTTGAGTGAACAGCGCTTCAATTTCCTTGTCGAATGGAGAGCCGAAGACTTCCTCAATCGTCCGAGTTCCCTTCTTGATCTCCTCGCACAAAGTCTTCAAAGTCACTAGGTGATCGATTTCAAGTTCCTTAGGGGAAGTCACGCCGACAGAGTTCAAAATCTGCCACTCACTGACGCCCAACTTATTCAGGTACTCCATCGCGGCGTCGATGCGTGCTGCATGACTCACGGCTTTGCCCACGGCTGTGAGCTTGGCTTGGTCGTAGGCTGGATTCCAGAGCGCCATGGGCACACCGCCCTTGAGTACGGCTTCGCGGTAGGCAATGGAGAGTGCTGCCTTCCCCGTCGTCAGGATCATGTCTGAATTAAATCGGCGTCCCTCTTTGTCCGTGATCCGGCGAGGAATTTCCTTGACGTTCCGGTTATTCGACTCGTAGTCGATGAAAACCCCTTGAGCCGTCACCGTGTCTTCTGTGCTCCCGATCATTCGAGTCCCTGTAGAATTGTTCCGCCAGCAGGGAGCTACGATTTCTGCGTAGCGCACGCTTGGGCCAACAATCTGCTTATTGGCACGGGGGAGCGTGTAAAACATACTCAAAGCAACTTCCTGTGAGTGATTGGCGTATTCCATGGTCCGCTTGCTGAATGTATCGAGGTTCCGGCGATTGCCGGGTAGATTGGCAGTTTGCACCATGGCCGCGTGTTCTGACTGATTTAAAATTGCAAGCGCCGATGGAGACGCTTCGACAATTTCCCCGTAGCCTTCGCTTCCCGGAGACATAATTTCAGGGTTTGACATTTTTGATTTTCCTCTCCCGTTTGATGCTATTCTACCAAGCTTCTTATCCATGCCCACGCCACCGGGCCAAGTAATTCCAAAGCGCAATATCCGATCACGATGATCGCTCCGACTGTCAGCATTTTAGGTTCGCGCAGCGGCATATCAGAGCCATCCTTTGTAGTGGCAGAAATACCAGATTCCACCGATCAACGCCACATTCGCTAAAAGCAGGACGGCGAAGGTCACCGTATCCGGCACTGTTTTGCATGGGGTCCCATTTTCGTCGTAGTACAGATACCGAGGCATGGCAACCTCCTGCACAAAACCCTCATCCCCATTCACTGCTCAACACGATGCAAGAACAATAATCCTGCGCAATTAAATTAGCAAGGAAAAATAAACATAATTCGTCAAAAAATCTAAGTCTATGATGTTAGGTGAGTTGCAAAATTTATCAACTTTGTCACTTTGGCAATAGTCACATTTTCCTATGTTTTTCCACAGGCGCATGATAACCTAGTAACCAGAGTAGTAACTGCCCGGATGGGCAACAAAGAAGGAGAGTAACATGCCCAAGACGAGCCACGGTATGCAAGTGCTTGATTATGAAAGCATTGAAGGATGGAGCGAACTTGATGCCAAAATTCGTTCCTCTGTCGAAACTCATACAGCCTCAGCCAAAAAACAGTTGAGCATTATTCGGGATTCAAGACTGGGGGTGGGGAAAGATTTATTTGAAATCAGGAAATTACTCCTGCCCCATAAAATGTGGATTTCTTTCCTCCGTATCGCTTTTGGATGGAGCGAGAGAACAGCCTACCGCTGGATTACAGAATATGAACAAACCAGCAAAGACGTTCCGCCAATGGTCCTCCAGATCGCCATTGAGCGCAATTCGCAAGCCATCACCAAGCCGGAAATCAGGAAAAAATATCCCCTTCCCAAAACTGAGAACCCACGGGAAATTGCTGACTACCTCGATAAAATTGACCACGTTCACGCTCCTCGGCCCACTCTGGTTCAGGAGCCGGACGTAGACCAGAGGCTCAAGGGGTGCCTGAATTTCGTCGGCAACCACTTCTCTAAAATCAAAGCCAAGAAGGAAAAAGAGTATTTCATCGATAATCTTCTTGGCATGGAACTCACTAAATTTGGCATCGCATCCGCAATGAGAATCAGTCCTGTCGCTATTCCCGGAGACTTCCAAGTTCTCAGGGGCAGGCCGAAAAAGGTTGCATGACGGTTTTGAGGATCGAGTTCGTTGGCGTTCTCCCACATTTTATCTGTGAGAATTGCCAATGGGCGCAGATCACGAACGTAAAGAGGCGATGCCTGATGTGTAAGAAGGAATTTACCGAAGTCCGGTTGATCTTGGAGGATCGAGAGATCCTAAGACCGATTAGGAACTGAAGTTTTGGAGGTGGCTCCCCGCGAGCCACCCCCAGTTCCTCTTCTCTGATGACCGTTAATGCCTACTCTACCCCAAAAGTTGTCTTAAATGCAAAATAATTTTTCACCTCTCCTATCCCCTTATTTTCCTTAGTCTATTACCCTTCAAAAGCGCAGGATAACCATGAGCGCGTTAGGGTTATGGAAAGATTGTGCTTGACAAAAAGACGATTGATTTATAGGGTGATTGAGTCTAGCGACGGTTAGACGCCCCAGCCGGTGAAAAGTTCCGGGGATCGTTCCAGCAGCGGTCCCCGCGTAACTCAGAAGGCTGAGGTTAAAATTCATCGGCAAAACATTTCTCCACGCAAAATTTTCCATTGCGATGTCGGGAGAGTTGTGTGCCCTTTTGAGGGTAACCCATTGGATATTTTTAGCCCAGCAAAACCGACCGAAGAAATTATTGAGGATGGTCTTCGCGAAGTATCTGAATCTTTTATACGTGATGCCTCTAAGTTTTATAGGTTACAAGAAAATATCTACAAGTATCCCAATATTCCCTCACAGGAAGTTTGGAAGATATTGCCCGTCTTGTTTATTCAGGGAGTCCTAGACGCTTCCGAATTACGTTCGATGGATTACAGCCAATTTTTACAGACTCCATACTGGCGTGCGGTTTCTTGGTATGTGAAAGAAAATTACCCAAAATGTGAAATATGCATAACCTCGTCGGTTGGTCCGCTTGAGGTTCATCATCGAACCTACGCCCATCGCGGTGACGAATGGCGACATCTTGATGACCTCATGGTGCTGTGCCGCACATGTCACGAAAAGCAGCATACGGAAAGCGAAAAATAAAATGCCTCCTGCAAAGTGGCGCGACTGGTATCCCCATAAGATCGATAAATGGCGCGGGTCTCTTGCTGTCCAAGGCATGAGCGATGGCGCTTATCGTGGCTACCATAATCTCATCATGTCTCAATGGCAAAGTTTTGATGGGATGCTCCCAAAAACAGACAAGGAGTTGGCCAGACTCTCTGGTTTATTTGGTAGATGGAAGGAATTTCGAGAGGAGATTTTAGAAAACTTCCAGAACTTGAATGAGCGTATTTTTAATTCTGATCTAAAAGCTGACTGGGATCACGCGCAATGGATGACTTTTTGGAGGCCGCTGAGGAGGAAAATACTTTACCGAGATGCACGGATATGCCAATATTGCGGCGGCGCAGCGGTAGAAGTGGACCACATAATTCCCCGATCTAAAGGCGGCACTAACGAAGAGTCTAATCTTGTGGCGTGTTGCTTACTTTGTAATCGCTCTAAGGGTGATAAAACCGTCGAGGAGTGGTGCGCATGAAATGGCTAAAACACATGACGGCCACTTGGGATGATGAGCGCGTTGCCCGATTAGTCGATAAGGGAGGTATGGAAGGATTATCAATGTATGGCCTTTATTGGCGCGTACAGGAAATTCTAGCTGCGCAAATGGAAGGTAAAGACCCTAGCTGTTCAGTTCGCTACACTGTCACTCGGTGGTCACTCCTACTGTCGCTACGTGGGTCACTGGTATTTTCGGCCCTGTCGAGATTAGGATTGACTGGGTTAGTGACTGTTGAGCGAGATGGTGATGAGATTTTAGTGACAAATCGTAACTTATTGAAATATAGAGATGAATACTCTAAAAAGTCTAGACAGTCGCCAGATAATGTACTTGCTAGAACAAAGGGAGAAGGAGAAGCAGAACAAAATAGAGAAGAACAGGACGATCCTGTAGAAGAACTACTGCCTATAGAAAAATCAGCAAGAAAAGAAGAAAAAATAATAGTGTGCAAGGCTTTAGCAACCCAATGCGAGGAAATTTATCAGGCTTACCCACGTCACACCGCTCCCAAAATTGCCTATAAGGCGATAGAGAAGGTTTTGAGGAAAAAGCCTTTCGACGAATTATTAGCCATTGTCCAGATGTACGCCACTCAAACACAGAAACGAATCGCTGAAGGAAAATTGGAAAAGGAGTACATCCCTCATCCTGCGACTTGGTTTAATCAAGGGCGATACGACGACGACGATTTAAAACCGCCTCCGCAATTCGAAATCGTGGAAGTGTCCCCTGAGCAATGGTGGGGCAAGGAAAGCACAAATGGCGCTCACTAATTACACCCAAGATGAAATTGAGCAGTATTACCGCATCCGGCTAGACCGGGCCGGTTTTCATCACGTCAAAGGGAACGAATATCGCTCAAAATGTATTCTGCATGGCGGCGATAATCCTTCCTGTTTTTGGGTTGATTTAAGCACCGGGGGATTTACCTGCTTTGCCTGTCATGTGAAGGGCGGAGGTATTTATTCGTTTGAGCAAGAGCTTTTGAGGCGAGAGAGCGCATCGGGGCAGGCTCCTGAGACTCGAAAGATTACCGAATCGATTCATGAAGTTTTAGGTCTTCCGTTTGTCCAGAGAGTATATCAAGAGAATATTTCAACCAAGCCTAAAGGATCAGGATGGGACCGGAAGCAGGCACAAGATTACTATGTCTACCAAGATGAACTGGGGCGAGAACTTTATCGGGTCTGGCGGTTTGTCGATCATCATGGGAATAAAATCACACCACCTGACCACAAATGCCCCTGCCAAACTAACCCCGATGCGGAGTGCGAAGAGGGTTGTTCGGGCGGCAGAGTTTGGGGGGCCAAAAATATCCGGCGCGTACTCTATCGCCTGCCCGATATTATTCAGTCTAGTTTTTGTTTTATTGTGGAAGGGGAGAAAGACGTAAACAATCTAAGCCGAGCATTAGCTCTCTATATTTCAAAAAATCAGGGATTCAAAATTGCTAATCTCATGCTCGATAGGGTAGGCGTTACGACAAACATGGGTGGATCTTCAGGTTGGAAACCCGAGTATGAATACGGAAAATACTTCACTGGCAAAGTTGTGGTGAAGTTGGGTGATAAAGATACTCCGGGAAAACTGCACGATGAGGCTGTGTGCAAAGACGTATCGCGATTTGCCCTACAGCTTTACACACTTGAGTTGCCGGTCAAAGAGAAAGGGGATATTTCTGATTATCTAAAAGAGCACACAATCGAAGACTTGATTAAATTGATGGAGAAAAACCTCAAAAAATGGGAGACTGTAAAACCTAAAGAGACGATGGTTGGTGAGAAGAATGAGCCGCGCATTGTGCTTGTACATCCAACAGAGTTGACAGGAAAGAACAGTAAGGTCGCGGGAGACTGGCTTGTGGATGGCCTTATTGAGCGCGGGCAGCGCGGCCTAGTCATCGCTCCACCGAAGGTTGGCAAGTCGATCATGTTCCTTGATATGTGCGTGTCTCTAGCCTCTATGACGCGATTCCTTGGCGCGGAGCCTTATCCATCCCCAGTGAAGACGGCGATCATTAGTCGAGAGGATGGACCAGAACTTGTTAAGCGAAGATTGACCCAACTTGCTTCTGGCCGGAATCTCTCGCTTGAAGCTATCGATCCTTTTATTTTGGTCAACACTGTAAAACAATCATCCAGTTTCCATATCGACTCCCAAAAAGAACTTGAGGAGATGGCCCAATGGCTTAGGGCGGGGAAAGTGGAATTCTGTGTCATCGACGTTCTCAATAAACTTCACTTTCAAAAAGAGAATTCTACTGACGACATGACAAAGGTGATGATAAAATTCGATGAATTAGCCTCTTTGTCTGGAGCGCAGATTTGCGTAATTCATCACCTTGGGCGAACAGGGAACGCCAGAGGGTCAACGACAATCGAAGGCTGGGCTGATTTTATCTGTAAACTGGAGCAAGATCCTACCGATGAATCTCTTAAAACTGTGACCTTCAAAACCAAAGCAAAGGGACTTGTAACGCCACGATCAGTAAAATACTGGCAATCTGACGATGAAAGTCAATCGCGGATTATGCTTGTCACTAAAATGGAGAAATCAAGCAACGGTAACGGCAGCAAGTGGAGGGATCATGACAACGACTAATCAGCGGCGGTTTACGGAAGCCGAACTTGATTGGCTTCTATCTGTAGCACCAACGATGACACAGAGTGCAGCAGCGCGGAAATTAAAAGTGAACGTTCAAGCTGTAAATAATTGGGCAATGCGTCACAAGGTAAAATTTGTAGGCGCTCGAAATAGGTTTAGGCCATTCTCAATTCCTTCCAAGCCCGTCCAGCGAGAAACTCAGGATGTGGATATGCTTATGAAGTTGACTGAAAGATTGAAGGGTATTGCATTTTGACCCCCACTGAAACAGATGTTGAATTCAATGCACGAATTGATGCCGAAGATATTGAAGCATCCAAAGTTGACTGTCCTCTTTCGACATGCGGAGCCGTAGCGGGGGAACCTTGCTGCACGGAAGCGGGCCAGAAAAGGTGCCGTCATTCGAGGCGATTGATGGCGGCAAGAAAGCAAACATCATGACTAAGACTTCAATGGATTACTGGTTCCCTTTGATAGAGAAAGAGGGATTACCTGTCCCTAAAACCATCTTCGCTGATATGACAAAGAGTTGCCGCGAACTCATCTATGCCGCGTTTGACGGCAAAGATAAACCAGAAAGCGAAACTGAAGAGCCATTCTTCACCGGCCTCAAGTCAGCAGCGAGTAAACTTGGTCTACCTTGCTTTCTGAGGACAAGTGAGACTTCAAATAAGCACGCATGGAAGAAATCATGTTTCATCAATTCTGCCGATGTAATTCCAGCGCACGTATTCGAAATTGTTGAGTTTTCCGAGTGCTGCGACTTTATGGGATTGCCTTGGGAAAAATGGGCGGTTAGGGAGTTTCTTCCGATCTTGCCTTTCGGCGCATGTCCGCGTTACGGCGATATGCCTGTGAACCGGGAGTTCCGATTCTTTGTTGATGGACCAAGATATCGCTGCCATCATCCGTACTGGCCTTTGACAGCGTTACAGGAGGGAGGTTGGAAAGTTGATGCCGATGAGGCCACAGCCTATACCGAACTTTGTGCTCTTGATTATGAAACATTTGACCAATTGAAGTGTATGGCGAGTCGTGCGGGTCTTGTGTGCGGCGGCGCATGGTCCGTTGATTTTCTTGAAACTGAAAGAGGATGGTTTCTTACCGATATGGCCGAAGCGCACAAGTCGTTTCATTGGGAAGGATGCGCGGAAGGAGAGAAGTGATGTGCTGGAAATGCGACAAGCTACCTCCACCGGGCTACAGGGGCCAGATGTACGAAGTATCATGCATCGGTTTTGATGCTGAGGATGAGAACAAGCGAAGCGTCGTTGGGTGGACCAATGATCCAACAGGCGGAGCCTTAGTTAAGATGGTGAACTTGCATCCAGTTTGGAATTCACCGGAAGTGAGGGAAGTCGGAAAGGGAGAGGAACATGGGAACTAAAACAGGCATAAGCTGGACGGATTCTACTTGGAATCCGATTCGTGGTTGCAGCCGCGTATCAGAGGGGTGCCGCTTTTGCTATGCAGAGTCAGTTGCCTATCGATTTAGCGGCGAAGGCCAACCCTATGAAGGACTGGCTGTTTTGCAAAACGGTCATGCCTCTTGGACTGGAAAAATTGATTGGATCGATGACCACTGGGAAGACCCTCTGCGTTGGGCGAAGCCGCGTCGCATTTTCGTTAATTCAATGTCTGATCTTTTTCACGAGCAAGTACCGGATAACTGGATCGATGACGTGTTCGCGGTAATGCAACACGCGCAGGCACGCGGGCACATCTTTCAGATTCTTACCAAGCGTCCAAAGCGAATGGTAGAGTACCTCTGTAATCCAGACCTCTACTTGCGGCTCATGAATCGCGTGAACTATGTGCGTGGCCGATGGCCGAAGATTCCCGTTACTCCATTCAGCAATCCAAAAGCGTTTCCTCTCAAGAACGTCTGGTTGGGCACTAGCGTTGAGAACGCAAAAGAGAAGCATCGCATTGATGTGCTCCGTAAAGTTCCAGCGGCGATACGGTTTCTATCTCTTGAGCCTTTGCTTGGACCGCTAGGAGAACTTAACCTAGATGGTATTTTGTGGGCCATTACGGGCGGAGAGAGCGGCCCGCACGCTCGTCCGATGCTGAGTTCATGGGTAGACGATATTCGAGCGCAGTGCGAGGCCGCAGGAACCGTCTTCTATCACAAGCAAAATGGAGAGTTTGTGGATGCTGGTCATGAGGAGTTTGGCAAACTGCCAACTGGGGAGATACGCGCTCTTCGTTCCGATGGCACCGAATGGGACTTGAAAGATATGCCCGAAGATGAGGATGCCGATGTCAACACCGTTAAGAGGGTTGGCAGGAGACGCGCTGGCGAAACACTTTATGGGAAGATTTACCACCAATTTCCAGAGGTGGGCGCATGACACGCAAGCGCATGTTTGGTCCATATCGGCAGGACACCGTAGCACAGCCCTTCAGGAACAAGGATCTAGCCTTCATCTGTGCAGATTTACTTGAACGTCTGACAGGTGATCCTTGCGACGTTATTCCTCGCGCACGAAGTTGGTACTTTGTGGTTAGGTACGTCGGGGAAAGATGGATTCGCGCATGAACCAAACAATTCATCTCGTTATCTCCGTTCGTGGAATGCTGAAGTGGCCTACGGCTACAGCTAAACGAAATCTCAAGTGGATCAAGAAGAGCGATGGGAGTCCTTACAATTCCGTCGATGAGTTCAGAGAGTCCTTGATGGATGAGTTAGCGAAAGGCCACGAAGTACTGAAGACAGGCGAATGTGATAATCATGATTGGAAGAAAGGATGCTTAGGACATGAAGAGAAGCCCGATCAAACGTAAACCACATAAGCAGCCTATTGAACGTATTCCTTTGGCGCTCAGGAGACCGGGTGAGATGAAGAAAGAAAGACCCGCAATCAAAGTCATGAAAGATGGTCGCGAAATCTGCGATCTCACGACAAAGGCTGGAGCCGACGAATACCATAATCGCAAATGGAAGATGCGGACTCGTCAAGGTGATCGTTGCTGCTTAGAGAAAGTGATTCCTGAGTGCCCCGGATTCCTTGCCAAATGCGATACCTCGTTTGAACATGAACTAGGACGAACAGGCGGCAAGCGTGACGACAGAATAGAGCGCCCCAACCCAAAAACAGGGGAGATGGAGTGGATCAACGGGGCCGCGCACTTTTGGTGCAATTCGCGCAAGGGGAGTATAAAGATCATCTACAACTTCCCGAAAGGCAAGAGCTAAAGATGACTGAGAATGATCTATGCCCTACTTGTGGTAGACCCTACAGAACTCCATCACGTCAATCAGGACGGCGTGTGTGTTCCTTATGCGGGCAAAAGATAGGCCGCTTTGATAAATGGGAATTTGGGCCTGATTCTCGCGCTCAACATAAAAACTGCAAGATTCCAACTGGTAAAATAGGGATACAAGATACGAAAGGATTATTCTAAACAAAATGGCAGACCAACAGATATGGACGAAAGAAGAAACCGATCAGGTCATCGCTCTACTCGCAAAAGGGTTGGGTCCTACGGCAATCAGTAAAGAACTAGGCCGCACCAAAGACTCTGTGCGCCACAGGATGAGGTTCATCAAAGCTAAGTCGATTCCCATTCCTGTCGCGCCTCCGGAAGTCAAGAAAGAGGCAAAAAGGCAGGAACCCAAGCCGCTCAGAAAGAAAGAGCAGACCGGATATGTGACTTATCCACCGCTCGAATGGTGCCCATCATGCCACTCCCCAGTGTCATCATGGACAGATCACACGTCACGCGTAGGATGTAAGAGGCCAGCATGAACTGCAATCATGAGAAGTTTTTAGAGGAACAAGAACTCCAATGTCGCAGGATCGCCCGGTCCTGCAATGAGGGAACCGAAGGACAACGGGAATGGCTCAAGACCGCTGAAACACTCCTAGCGCGAAGGAGAGAGCATATCGCGGTCTGTAAGAAGTGCTCAAAGGGAAAGCAATAAAAGGGAGAATGGGGAAAATGGCTCTGAAAACTGTATGTGGAGAACTTGTCGATATTCCAGTCGGCAGTGTAATGGGGAGTGAATTTATACTCCCTGATCAGAGGAACTGGACTGAATACGATAGGTTCTTGGAGAGGAAAAGATTTACTCCTGTCGTTTCCGGGTTGACCGATATTCCTCCGCTCAATTCGAAGATGTTTCCTTTCCAAATAGATGTTGCGCAATGGGCACTGCGCCTAGGTAGAGCATCCGTGTTTCTCGGTACAGGGATGGGGAAAAGCATTATTGAACTAGAGTGGGCAAGGATTGTATCTGAGCATACTTCCATGCCTGTACTGCTCCTAGCACCTTTAGCCGTCTGCTATCAGATGGTGCGCGAAGGTCAAAAATTCGGCATTGCGACTAGATATTGCAGGGATTACGTTAGCCATAATGGTAAGTTTTACGATCAAGGTGAATTGGTCACAGAATCCATCATCATCACAAACTATGAGCGCATGGAGAATTTTGACCCATCTGAATTCTCTGGCGTAGTGCTAGATGAATCGAGCATCCTGAAATCATTCGACGGGGCTACTCGTACAGCGCTCATCGACGCATTCAAAGATACTCCGTATCGTCTAGCAGCGACCGCTACGCCAGCGCCTAATGATCATATGGAGCTTGGCAACCATGCCGAGTTTTTAGGCGTCATGACGGCCACGGAAATGCTTTCCATGTTCTTTACCCATGATGGCGGGGAGACGCAAAAATGGAGGCTTAAGGGACACGCCAGAACGGAGTTCTGGAAGTGGGTATGCTCATGGGCCGTGTCAATGAGGAAGCCTAGCGACATAGGGTACGACGACGGCGCATTTATTCTTCCTCCACTTGAATATCATGAGCATATCGTAGATGTTGATACGCCTTCCGATGGAATGCTTTTTGCAATGCCAGCCAATACACAGAATGAAAGAATTGCAGCGCGGCGGTCTACGGTTGATGATCGAATTAATGAAGTCGTTAAGATTATCAATGCTGAGAAATATGAGAAGTGGTTGATCTGGTGCAATCTCAATAAAGAGTCTGAATCGATTAAAAAATCCGTACCGGGATGCGTCGAACTGACAGGTTCCGATTCGCCTGATTACAAGGCCGAAACTTCTCTGTCTTTTGCACAAGGGGATATTAATTGGCTTGTCAGCAAGGCATCAATCCTAGGATTTGGAGTCAATTACCAGATTTGTTCACACATGATTTTCGCTGGAGTCAATGATTCATGGGAGCAATTCTTTCAGGCGGTCAGAAGGTGTTGGAGATTTGGACAAACTAAGCCTGTGCATGTTCACATTATCGCCGCATCAACAGAGGGGAATGTATTGGATAATCTGAAGCGCAAAGAAAGGGATGCAGAACAGATGGCCAACGAAATGGCAGAAAACATGCAGGACTTGACGCGGCTGAATCTAAAAGGAACTGTACGCAGTGAATCGACCTACGAACGGGACGTTACCAAATCTGACAATTGGGAGATGCATCTTGCTGATTGTGTAGATTTAGCCCGTGATTTAGCCAACGACAGCATCCATTATTCCGTTTACTCGCCGCCATTTCAATCACTATACACATACTCCAATTCCGAGCGCGATCTAGGAAACAGTAAGGATAGTGATGAATTGTGGGCGCACTATCGATTTCTAATTGCGGAGCAATATCGGGCACTGATGCCCGGACGCCTTGTTTCCATCCACTGCATGAATCTTCCAACATCCAAAGTTCGCGATGGGCATATTGGCATCCGCGATTTTCGCGGCGAGATTATCCGTGCATTTCAACATGCCGGGTTCATCTACCACTCCGAAGTCTGTATCTGGAAAGACCCGGTAACCGCTATGCAGCGCACCAAGGCTTTAGGGTTGCTCCATAAACAGATACGCAAAGACTCATGCATGAGCCGCCAAGGCGTTCCTGACTATCTTGTGACCATGCGCAAGCCGGGAGAGAATCCTGAGCGTGTAGGGCATACTTCAGAAGAGTTTCCGGTCCAGTTGTGGCAGCAATATGCTTCTCCCGTTTGGATGGACATAAACCCCTCAGATACACTTCAATATCGATCTGCACGTGAACACAACGACGAGCGCCACATCTGCCCATTGCAACTAGAAGTGATTCGCCGTGCCGTTAAATTATGGACCAACCCCGGCGACACGGTTTGGTCTCCATTTGCCGGAATTGGCTCTGAGGGATTTGTAGCTTTAGAGATGGGAAGAAAATTCATTGGAAGCGAACTCAAGCCAAGTTATTACAGGCAAGCATGTCGTAACATGGATCGCGCATTGAGCATCACAAGTGGCCTATTTGCTGGTCAAGATGACGATATTGACGATACTGAATATGAATCAACCGTGGATGATGTGGACTTTTAGTAAGCATCCGCAAGTATCCTGTTGACAACTAAATTAAATCCTGCGCATCATAGTAAGCATGACGGACTCTTCCTTAATCTGGATTGGCGCACGGGTGTACTTGCGTAATGCAGTCGCAGGCGAGCCGGGATGCGTCATGGCCTTTGACCACGGTAAAGCACTTGTGGATTGGTCAGCCGACATGCCTGAAATTGGACGCTGGACCTCTCACTCCGTCGATACCCTCATAGTCGATGAAGCGTTCCGCGTCGAGCAACTGGATCTGTTTTTTGAAGAGCAAGCAGCGTAAAAGATTCTTAGCGAGCGAAGCGGCCCGGAGACCGAGAAAGAATCCGAGCCGCTCTGAGGGAGAACACTGCCAACCGCCATGGGAGTAACGGCTGACCTGCGCAAGCCATGGGATAACCGCGCTAGGACTATCTAAGCCTATTCGGAATTTGTTGTCAAGGGTGGAGCGGGGCAAGGGAATTGAACCCTTTCGATGTCTGGTTGGAAGCCAGATGCCGTCCCGGCTGGCTCGCCCCGCTTAAATCTGGTGCCTCTGATCGGGTACGAGCCGATAACCGGAGCCTTATCGAGACTCTGCTCTTCCTTGAGCTACAGAGGCAAACTGGAGCTACGCGACCGACTCGAACGGTCTTTCTCTGCGTACCGGGCAGAAGGCTTACCATATAACCGAGCATAGCAACTTTGGTGCTTGGGGCAGGATTCGAACCTGCGGTAAATCCTCCTTGTAAGAGAGGCGGTTTCGACCACTCACACCACCCAAGCAAAACTGGTGCTGCCGACAGGACTCAAACCTGCATCATTCAGTTACAGTATCGCGCTTCGGAGGCGCGGCTGGTACGGCAGCAAAATTGGGAGTCCTTGAGAGATTCGAACTCTCAACCTATGCGTTAGGACCGCATCGCTCTTCCACTTGAGCTAAAGGACCGCAATATGGAGCACCCGGAGGGTCTTGAACCCCCGACCTGTGAGGTAGAAACTCACCGCTCTCATCCATCTGAGCTACGGGTGCATCAATATTTACGAACAGCCTGAATCACTTCCAAAGAATCAGCAAATTTGATCCATTCACCGCGTACAAGATGGATATTAAACTTTCTCAGCAAAGCCTTTTCTGCTGTTCTCCTATTCAGACAAAACTCGTAATTTTTTATGTAATATCTATGGAGAGGATCGTATGTTTGGTAAGAATCTAGCCTAGCCTCAGAATCGATTGTCATGCCAATCTTGAGATATTCGGGCCATGCTGGATTCCCTATCAGATAAACCATTCCCTCTTTGCACTCTCTGTATGTTGCTCCTCTGGATATTTTTAATCCCAGAAGATTGAGTCCCCACATTTTTCTGGCGTACCCGTAGCTGAATTTGTTGTTCCCGCCATTGCTAAACAACCCGTAAACACGAATTGCTTCCTTTAGCATAAACTCGGTTATATCGAAAATCTTGTCTTCTGGAAGAAATCCAGTATTGGTAAGCATTTCAATTGTTCTCTTACCTTTATCGTTGATCTTATCCAAAGGATTGCTCAAAGGCTCTCTCCTTATCAGTTGATTGTTATGGTGCCTCGTGAACGAGTCGAACGCTCTCCAAACGGGGTAAAAACCCGCTATGCACCGTTACACCTACGAGGCATGAATTTTGTCAGCCTCGCATTTTCGTTCCTGTGTCATAATTTTACTCCTTAAAGTGGTGGATGCGGAGAGATTTGAACTCTCATCTTCGCGGGTAAGGGCCGCGCATACTAAGCCGTTGTACTACGCATCCGTCGCGCCGGGATGATTCGAACATCCGTCCTGAGTCTTATGAGGACTCTGCTGCTACCAACTGAGCTACGGCGCGTTAAACTTGGCAGGGATGGTGGGATTTGAACCCACAGGTTACGGCTTTGGAGACCGCTGCGCCAAACCGGATTGCGCTTCATCCCTATTTTCAAACATCAAAAAACCCAATCCTGAGATTGGGTCTGATAGTACGAAACTTTGCACTCCAGACCTTACACGACTCCCCACCCCATCCGCTTAATGGTTATGGTTCTGACGTGTTTGGTCCTGATCTGCATAAAGACACATTACCCTAAGTCGATTAGGATTGCAAGCAAAAAAGAGGGGAGCACGTTGTCCTGTGCTCCTCCGCCAAAGTTCGAATTGGTTTACGCGCCGACAGCTTCCATTCTCTCCAATTCCTTCCGGAGTTCTGCTGCCTTCTCCTTGGGAGACTTGAGCGCATCGAGACGTGCCTTGATCTCGCTCTTCCGTGCCGCGATCTTGTCTGCGTTGCGGTCTGCGATCTCTGCCCGGAGCGCCTTCAACTTCGCGCCGACAAACTCAGGCTCTTCGATCTGGTGAGACTCATATTCATTGCGGAGCGCTCTTCCGAACGCCGCCATGGCAACAAGCTCATCCAAGTCAGCCCGTGCTGTGTTGTAGCTCTTGAAAGTCTGCAAATCCATAGATTTCCTCCTTTCTTTCGTAGTCTGTGAGCGCTCATAGATGCGCCCATGATCGTATTTCTTGCCGCCTTTGTGACGCCTCATGCTCATGCCGTGGCCAGTACCTTCCCGTGGCTCTTGAGCACGGAGTTGAGGGTTAAGAGAGGTGTCGATCCCCTAAGTATTGCCCTTCTTGTAAGGGATCTAGTGCGTGGCCGACAACGGAAATCGAGCGCGACCGCTCACGCCATGGTTCATATTATTTCACTCGCCCAGATTACCGAAATATCACAATAGAACAAATTTGCCAAGGCCCTTATCTCAGAGGTAAACACAAAAGCCACTTGCACATCTACATCCGTAGTCTCAATCGGACATGGAATAAGAATAAACTCAAATTACCATGCGCAGTGTGTGGCTACACAAAACATGTTGAGCTAGCACATATTCAGGCCATTTCCTCTTTTCCTCCTGACACATTGCTAGGAATCGTTAATTCTCCGAATAACGTGATCCAACTCTGTCCAAATCATCACTGGGAACTAGACAATAAACTTTTGATACTAGATACGATTGGAGCGCCGGGGGAGATTCGAACTCCCGTATAGGCTTTACGCCTACAGGTTCGTAGCCTGTTACCTGATCCGCTAGGTTACCGGCGCTCATTCAAAATGGTACGGGTGGAGGGATTTGAACCCCCGATCCCTTGCTCCCAAAGCAAGTGCGTTTCCAGACTTCGCTACACCCG
>Ga0210386_10001642_pt1 | contig 19683 bp, 16 predicted proteins | sample IncBWH32OmetaG_FD_160091 | JGI IMG/M metagenome (GOLD analysis project Ga0210386, IMG submission 160091) | Forest soil microbial communities from Barre Woods Harvard Forest LTER site, Petersham, Massachusetts, United States - Inc-BW-H-32-O ...
CAGGGATTGGCGCAGCGGCGACAGATCGAGATCGACCCGAACCGGCGCGTTCAACAGCACGTTGTCGTCGGAATCGACCGCATAGATCACTGTCGCGCCCGGCGATTTCGCGGTGATGTAGACGAGTTCGGGCGATTTGACCTGCACGTCGGCGATGTCGGGATTGGCGACAAAAACCGTATTCGCCGGCCGAGCGAGGCGGATCAGCGTGCCTCTTCCGGCCGCGAGCAGGATCGGCCTGCCGTTCGCCGGAATCTGCACCGCCGCGCCGGAGGGCGGCGGGCGATTTTGCCCGATTGGCGCGGCGGCGGTCGCACCGGGGTCGGCGCCCGCGGCATTGGCGGAATTTCGCGCCGCCGTGCCGGAGGGCGGCGGAAGACTTTGATCGCCTTGCGCCGTGGCGGTCTCACCAGGGTCGCCACCCCCGGCATTGACCGGGCTCTGCACCGCATCACCTGAGGGCGGCGGGCGATTTTGCCCGCTCGACGCGGCAGCGGTCGCGCCGAGCTCGATGCCCGCCGCGTTGGCCGGGATCGGCACGGCGTCACCCGAGGGCAGCGAGTGACCTTGGTCGGCTTGCGGCGCCACAGTCGTGCCGGGATCGGCGCCGGCCGCAGCGGCCGGCCCGACCGGGCCGAGGGCGGCCAATCCCAACCACGTCATGGCTCCGGCAAAAGCGAGGCGCGAAATCGGATGCATCACAGACCTCAACCGCCTGGTTGCGATCCGGCAGATGTGCCCGAATTGCCGTTACCGCGCAATATGGTTACCTTACCATCGTAATAGTTATGGTTAAATATTAGAGGCTTCGGCACCAGCGGGCTGACTTCGCTGTCGAGCGTGAAATCGCCCGAACCGCGGCCGTCGATCGAATCGACCGGCGGATCGGGTGCGGCGTCCGTGATCGAGTCCGCGGCCGAAAGCAAGGCAAGCTTGTCGTCCGAGGCCGCAACGAGGCTTCGCAAGCTCAGCGACAGCTTGCCCATATCGGCCGCCAGGGCGACCATCTCGCTTTGCTTGGGTGTGACCTCGAGCGTAACCGTGCGCGCGACGACCGCCTGCCCGTCTTTGCTATCGAGGCGCTGGTCGATTGCGACGACGCGAGCATCGCGAAGCACGGTCTCCGCCGCCTTACGCTGATATCCATTGCCATTGGCGCTCTCGGCCAGTGACAGGTTGATCAGGACATCGACCCGGTCGCCCGGAAAGATGAAGCCCGAAACATCCGAGGTCTGGTCGACCGCGACCGACACCGCGCGCATGCCGGGCGTTAGCACCGCGGCGAGAAAGCCGCGCTCGCCGGGTGCGACGACCTTGGCCCGGACGATCGGCTCTCCGGCGACAAACGGCTCGCGCGCGACCCATCCAGCAAAGGATTTTTGCGGCTGCGCGCCCGAGACGATAAAATCGCCGGCAATGGCGGCGTCGGGCCAGGGCCGCCAGACGAGGTCGCCGGGCTTTAGGATCTGCCCGCGGGTAATCGCCACGCCGGCGACAAGGATCGATTTTTCCGTCACCCGCGGCGGTGGCGGCGGTGCCGCGGCAATCGTCGGCCGCTGCGCCAGCCACGAGCGCACCAGGGCTGCGGTGCCCCCGGCCAGCAGCAATGCGATCAGAAACAGGATGACGGTGCGGCCGCGCACATTCGCCTCTCAGCCAAAATAGGGCGGGATCGTCACGATCAGCGCGGCGGCGGCGATCGCGACGCCATAGGGGATCGGGGTGCGCCCGACCCGCAGCGCGCCGCCGGCGGCCGAAACCGGGGCGCCCGCGCGGACGGCGATCAGCCGCGGGCCGAGCGGGGTCAGAAACACCAGCGCCAGACCGCCGCCAATCAGCGCGGTCAATATCAGCAAACGCGGCAGCGCGCCCGCACCGGTCCACAACGCCGCGACCGCAAACAACTTGACGTCGCCGCCGCCGATCCACCCGCGCTCGAACAACAGGACGCCGCCGGCCAACACCAGCGTCGCGCCCGCCGCGGCGAAGAAGGCCACGGCGAGGACCGGCCCCCGCGTGCCCTCGATATGCAGCAGCCACAGGACGCACAGCGCCACGACCAGTCCGTTGGGGATCACCAGCCGGCGGAAATCGACGACGGCCGCCGCAATCATCGCCGCGGCAAACCCGGCGAGCGGCAGCAGATTGGGATCGAACGCCATCAGTTGCGCCAGCTCGCGACGACGCCGGGACGCCGCTGCACGATCGCGCCCAGTGACGCGATAGCGACCACGGGATTTGGCTGTGCAGATTTAAGCGGAGCGGACATGACGTGACCCAAGATGGCAGTCGGTGCGAACGCCATCTTCGAACCGACTGGTAAAGGAGCGATTAAGCTCGCCGACGGCACTCGAGCAGGCTGCCGTCTTCAAGTTTGCCCGGCGAGCCATGATCCCTGAGAGGATCGCAACGTCGCAAACATCGCCAATTGCTCACGTCGGCCGCGAGGCTATATTGCTAAAGCATCATGAAACGCGACGACGTGATCATCCGCCTGAGGCGCCACGGGCCGGAAATTCGCAGCACCGGCGTGGGCGCGCTGTTTATTTTCGGCTCGGTCGCTCGCGACGAGGCCGGCGACACTTCCGACATCGACATGTTCTTCGACCTGGATCATCCGGAAGGTTTTACGTCGTTTGACCTCCTCGCCTTCCGCGAGCGAATGGAGAGCATTCTCGGAGCGAAAGTCGATCTGATGAGCCGCCGCGGCATCCACCCACGCAAGCGTCCCAACATCGAATCTGGCGCCGTGCGTGTTTTCTGAACGGGGATGGCGATAGACGCCCTGTTGGACATTTGGAGCTGGTCGCCCGCATCGAGCGGCAGACGGCCGGACTGACCCGAGAAGCATTCCTCGGCGATGCCGACGCTCAGGACGCTACCGCCTACCGGCTGTTGGCGATCGGCGAGGCAGCGAAGGCCCTCGGCGACGATCTCAAGGCGTGGCATCCGCAGATTCCTTGGCGTCAAATCTTGGGCTTGCGCAATGTTCTCGCCCACGAATATTTCATCCGTGAAAGCGAAATTATTTGGGAGACGATCAGAATTGGGCTCCCGCGGCTAGCGTCGGTCTGCCGCGCAGAGCTCGATCGCGTATGCCGGTCACCGTAACTGACCCGTGCCCCGGCGCCGTCCTTTAAGTCGAGGCGGGGGCGAGATCGAAGGCAGCGGCCATCAGCGCGCGGGTATAGGGGTGTTCGGGTGCGGTCATGATGCGCTCGGTCGAGCCGGCTTCGACGATATGGCCGTCCTTCATCACGAGAATGTCGTGGGCCAGCGCGCGGACCACGCGCAGGTCGTGGCTGATGAACAAGTAGGCGAGGCCGCGGCGGCTCTGCAATTCGCGCAACAGTTCGACGATCTGCGCCTGCACCGACATGTCCAACGCCGAGGTCGGCTCGTCGAGGACGACAAGGCGCGGCTTCAGCACCAAGGCGCGAGCGATCGCGATGCGCTGGCGCTGGCCGCCGGAAAACTCGTGCGGATAGCGGTCGGCCACCCGCGGATCGAGCCCGACCTCGGCGAGTGCCATTTCGATCAGCCGGCGGCGCTCGGCGGGGTGCGCGGCGAGATTATGGACCCGGAGCCCCTCTTCGACGATCTGCGCCACCGAGAGCCGCGGCGACAGGCTCGAATAGGGATCCTGAAAGACGATCTGCATCTCGCGCCGCAACGGCCTGATTCGGCGCTCGGACAACCGCGAAATGTCCCGCCCGGCAAACCGGATCCGCCCTTGCGACGCGATCAGCCGCAGCAGCGCCAGACCCAACGTGGTCTTGCCCGAGCCGCTTTCGCCGACGACGCCGAGGGTGGCGCCGGCGCGCACTTCGAGCGAGACGCCGTCGACCGCCTTGACGTAGCCGCGCACCCGGCGCAGCACCCCGGCGCGGATCGGGAACCAGACGCGCGTCGCCTCCGCCGCGATCAGCAGCGGTGCCGAGGGGTCGGCGGGGGCGGCACGCCCCTTGGGCTCGGCGGCGAGCAGCCGCTTGGTATAGGGATGACGCGGCCGGTCGAAGATCGCCGCGGCCGGGCCCGCCTCGACGATCTCGCCCTCGGTCATCACGCAGACGCGCTCGGCCATCTTGCGGACGATCGTCAGGTCGTGGGTAATCAGCAGCAGCGCCATGCCGAGCCGGTCGCGCAAATCGCGCAACAACGCCAGGATGTTGGCCTGGATGGTCACGTCAAGCGCCGTCGTCGGCTCGTCGGCGATCAGGATGTCGGGTTCGTTGGCGATCGCCATCGCGATCATGACCCGCTGGCGCTGGCCGCCCGAAAGCTGGTGCGGATAGGCGCCGAGCCGGCCCTCGGCATTGGGGAGCTGCACCATCCGCAGCAATTCGAGGATGCGCTCGCCCGCCGCCCGCGCCGACATCCGGCGGTGGACCAGCAGGATCTCGCCGATCTGCCGCTCGATCGTGTGCAAGGGGTTGAGCGAGGTCATCGGCTCCTGAAAGACCATCGCGATCCGGTCGCCGCGGACCTGGCGCAGCGCGTCCGGAGATGCGCCGATCAATTCCTCGCCGGCAAAACGGACGCTGCTTTGGGCGCTGTGCATGGCGAGCGGGTAGGGCAGCAATTGCAGGATCGACAGCGCGGTGACGCTCTTGCCGGAGCCGCTTTCGCCGACGAGGGCCAAGGTCTCGCCGCGGTCGAGCGTGAACGAGACTCCTTTGACCGCCTCGACCGGGGCCGCCCCGCCGCGCCCGGCAAAGGTGACGGCGAGATCGCGGATGTCGAGCAACGGCGTGCCGCCTGGCCCCTCAGTCACGGCGGTTTCCTCGAGATAAAGCAAGCCGGCCGAATAGGTGTCGTCGCCCCCGCGAAAGCGGGGGTCCAGGGCCTGCCCCTGGCCCGAACAGGGGGCGACCGCCACGACCTTGGCCCCCTGGGTTCCTGCTTTCGCGGGAATGACGATTGGTAATCACCTTGATCCAGTTCTTTTCTTTTCACTCGCGCTCACACGCTCACCTTGCGCGGGTCGAACGCGTCGCGCACCGCCTCGCCGACAAAGATCAACAGGCTCAGCATCAGCGCCAATACAAAAAAAGCGGTGAGCCCGAGCCACGGCGCCTGCAGATTGGCCTTGCCCTGGGCCAAGAGTTCGCCGAGCGAGGCCGAGCCGGGCGGCAATCCGAAGCCGAGAAAATCGAGCGAGGTCAATGTCGTGATCGAACCATTCAGGATGAACGGCAAAAAGGTGATCGTCGCCACCGTCGCGTTCGGCAGCACGTGGCGCCGGATGATGACCCGGTCGGGAACGCCGAGCGCGCGCGCCGCCCGCACATAGTCGAAATTGCGCGCGCGCAGGAATTCGGCGCGCACCACGTCGACAAGGCCCATCCACGAAAACAGCAGCATCAGCCCCAATAGCCACCAGAAATTAGGCTCGACAAAGCTCGCCATGATGATCAGCAGATAAAGCACCGGCAAACCCGACCAGATCTCGATAAAGCGCTGAAAGCCGAGATCGATAACCCCGCCGAAATAGCCCTGGACCGCACCGGCGGCGACCCCGATCACCGACGACGCCGCGGTCAAGGTCAGGCCGAACAGCACCGAGATGCGAAAGCCGTAGATCAGCCGCGCCAGCACGTCGCGGCCCTGGTCGTCGGTGCCGAGCCAGTTGACATGTGACGGTGGAGACGGCGCCGGGCTCGGCAGGCTGTAGTTGATCGTATTGTAGCTGAACGGGATCAGTGGCCAGACCATCCATCCCTTGGCCTCGATCAGCTTCTGCACTTCGGGGTCGCGATAGTCGGCCGCGGTCGGAAAGATGCCGCCGAATTCGGTCTCCGGGTAACCGACGAAAACAGGAAAATACCAGCCGCCGTCGAAACGAACGACGATCGGCCGGTCGTTGGCGATGAACTCGGCGAATAGCGACAACGTGAACAGGATCAGAAAGATCCACAGCGACCAGAAGCCGCGCCGGTTGGCGCGAAAAGCGTCGAGCCGGCGCCGGGTCAGCGGCGAGATCGGCCGCCCGAGAAAGCGGTCGCCGCCACGGGACGCCGCGACCCGTGAGGCCCCCTCCGCCGTCATTCCCGCACCGGCCGGTACCGGGTTTTCTTTCGGCTTACGACTTCAGCAACGCCGCCATGACCCGTTCGCGCGTCAACGGCAAGTCGCGCAGCCGGGCGCCGAGAGCGTGGGCGACGGCGTTGCCGATCGCGGCGACGGTCGGGCCGCCGGTGGCCTCGCCGACGCCGAGCGACGGCAGATCCGCGGCGGCGATGAGTTCGACCGCGACTTCGGGGACCTCGGTGAAGCGGAGGACCGGATAGCCCTCCCAATCGCGCGAGCTGATCCCGGCATTGTCGAGCCGTACGCCTTCTTTCAATGCCCAGCTCGCGGCCTGGATGATACCGCCTTCGAGTTGGTTGATCGCCCCATCGGGGTTGACGACGAGCCCGGCATCGGCGGCGCACCATACCCGCGTTAGACGAACAGCTTCTTCGACTTCGACTTCGACGACGACGGCCGCATAGGCGGCGATGTTCTTGTACCGGGCAAAGCCGATCCCGCGGCCGCGGCCGGTGCCCGACGGCAACCCCGGCTGCCAGAAGCTGATCCGCGCGGCATGCTCGACCACCGCGCGGGCGCGCGCGTCGGACAAGACCGACAGCCGATAGGCGACCGGGTCCGCCCCGGCGCGCTGCGCCAACTCGTCGATCGAGGATTCGATGGCGAAGACGTTGAGCGTCGCCCCGAGCCCGCGCAAGGAGGAGGTCCGCACCGGCGTTTCGGCGATCAGGTGATGGACGACGCGCTTTGCCGGAAAGCCGTAGAGCGGCTCGCCGTTGCGGGTGCCGGCCCCCGGCGGGCTTGACGATTCGGTCGCGGGCGGCGCCGGCGGCGGGTCGGGCAGCGCCTCGGCGGCGAGCAGGTTGCCGCCGCCGCCGGGCCGGCTCGAATGCCGTCCGCTCCAGATTTCGGTCGTCCAATCGACCGGCCGCCCGGCGTCGTCGAGTGCGGCCCGCGCCGTCACCACCATCGCCGGGCTGACCGGTTCGAAGCCGAACTCCTCCTCGCGCCGCCAGCGCACCCGCACCGGCTCTCCGGGGGTCTGCATGGCGATGACCGCGGCATCGGCGGCAGCGTCGTCGGCGCCGTTATGGCCATAGCAGCCCGGCCCCTGCGCGTGCCTGACCGAGATCATCGCCGGATCGAGCTTTAATGTGCGGGCGAGCGCCTCGCGCAGCGGGTAAACGCCCTGCGAATGCGTCCACACTTCGAGCCGCCCGTCGCGATACACCGCGACACCGCAGGACGGCGCCACCGAGGCGTGCGCGATGTGCATCCGCGTGTAGGTCGCCTCGTAGCGGTTCGCCGCCGGCGCCGGAGCGGAGGGCGGCGGCGGACCGACAACCCGGTCGATCGAGGGCTGCTGCAACAGCCAGCGCGCCTCCTCCTGAAACGGGTTGATCGCATCGATGCCGTCCCACGCGACATGGCTCGGCGCCACCGCCGCGACGGCTTCGACGACGGTCTCGTCGGCGCCGACGACGGCAAGGAAATTGCCGTTGCGGATGATCTCGATCGGCCCTTTTGCGGCGCGGCGCAGGGCGGCCTCGTCGATCGTCCTGATCGTGGCACCGCGGCGCGGCTGGCGTACGACGCGCGCATGCAGCATGCCGTCGAGCACCATGTCGTGGACAAAGGCGGGCTCGCCGAAAACCTTGGCGGCGAGATCGACGCGCGGCGCGCTGTGCCCGACGACGCGGTAGTCGCCCGGGCTTTTGGCCGGCTGCCGGCCGGTGGCGTGGCGGCTGAGATCAACCCCGGCGGCGAGCGACCAGTAGTTTTGCCCAGTCGGCGCGCCGCGGTGGCGGATCGCCCCGTCATCCATCGACAGGTCCGTCCGGGAATAGCCGAAGGCTGCCGCGGCATGGTCGAGGAACAGCGCGCGCACCTCGGCGCAGGCCAGGCGCAAGGCGACGCCGCCAAATTGGATCGACTGGCTGCCCGCGGTGTAGCCCTCGTTCGGCGTCAGGTCGGTGTCGCCCGACTGCAGTTCGATGCGCTCGTGCGACACATCGAGTTCCTCGGCCGCGATCTGCCGCATCGCGGTCAGGACACCCTGGCCGATCTCGACCCGGCCGGTGAAAACCCTGACCCGCCCGGGCTCGCGGAACCCGACCCATCGATCGAGGCGCGGATTGCTGGCGAGCAATGGCGGCAACGGTGTCGGTGCGGCGGCGGTCATCGCGAAATTCCTGTTTCCCGCATCCGCTCGGCGGCACGCGCGACGGCGCGCAGGATGCGGTTGTGGCTGCCGCAGCGGCAGATGTTGTCGTCGAGCGCCGCCGCGATCTCGTCGCGCGACGGCGAGGGGCTATGGTCGAGCAAGGCCTTGGCCGAGATCAGGATGCCGGCGAGGCAATAGCCGCACTGGCCCGCCTGCTCGTCGAGAAAGGCTTGCTGCAGCGGATGCGGCCGCTCGGGCGTGCCCAACCCTTCGATCGTCAGGATCTCCCGGCCGGCGACGGTCGACAGCGCCTTGCCGCAGGATTTCTCCGGCCGGCCGTCGACGAGCACCATGCAGCAGCCGCATTGTTCGAGGCCGCAGCCGAATTTCGTGCCCATAAGGCCCAGATGATTGCGCAAAATATCGAGCAGCGGGGTATCGCCATCGGCGGTGACGCTGACCTCGCGTCGGTTGACACTCAGAGTGACTGTTTGCATCGCGCTCTCGCCGGCCGCCACGGAGCCGAAACTATACCAAACCCCGCGCTTTCGCGATGCCGCGAACATTCCCGCGCCCGGGGCCACGGCCGACCCACGGCGGTCCAGTTTAGAAGTCGGGACATCTGATTAGAAGTTGGGACATCTGGCGAGGTTTCGATAGATCCCAAAGGACGTTTAGAAACTTACGCGCGCCCTAAAGCCGAATACCGCCGCGTTCGGGATGTTGGCCTGGGCATTCGGCCGAAAGACGTATTGGAAATCCGGCTGAAAAATCAGGCCGCGATAGACATGGATGTTATAATTTACTTCGACAATTATCTCGTGCGACTGGACTCCGGTCGAGCCGTTGCTGAACGGTAGTCCGAATCCGCCCTCTTCCTCCTGCGTGCGGGCGAGGACGCCGCTCACCGAATTGTAATCGAACAAAAGGCTGATCGCGTCGTCCGGGCGAGTTGTCCAAAACCCGCGATTGACCAACCCTGCAAAATACTGCTCGAAATAAGTGGAATTATAAGGGTCATTACGGATAAAGCCGGCAAGAGCGATGATGCCGTCGGCATCGTCCGGACCCTGGCGAACCAGCATTTGGTCGGCGAGAGCCCAGAACTGGGTGTTGCCGGCGCGGCTCGTGCCGGTCGCGGCTGTCGCCGACACCATGATCGGGAAGCTTTGATAGATCGAGGTGTCGTAGCCAAAACCGATCACGTAATGGCCGGGCAGGCTGTCGGCGCCGAGCTTCGGCTCATAGCCGGCCTCGGTCGGTAGGTAAACGCCGCTGTCGTGGTTGGTGCCGAACTCGAAGCCGGTGCGAAAGGCGTCGCTGTAGAGCGCCTGATTGACCTCGTAGACGCCGCTCGTCATGTAAAACGCCGGAATTGGACGCACCCGAACGCGCATCGCCCAGACCGCGTCTGGATAGGCGCTGTGCCCGATATCGCCGCCCGGCAGCGCCTTCGGATCGCCGCACAGCATGTTATTCATAAAATTGCAATAGAGCGGCGAGCTGGCGAAATCGTTCTCGACGTTCATCCGCCCCATGGCCACGTCGAACTCTCCGCCAAACAAGCTTTGCTCGGTATAGATCGAGACCAGATGCAAGGCGACGTCGCCGCCAGACCCAAAAATCTCCTGCACCGGCAGAAAATTGTCGCCGAACAGGTGGCTGTCGCTGGCGCCCGAGCGGTTGACAAAGATCGCGTGGGTGGTGAGGCCGGCGAGCCCGGCCATTAGCCCCCAGTCGATATCGACATTCAGGCCGAGCTGGTTTGCGAAGGTCGAACCCTGCTTGACGCCGCCGCTGACGTTTCCGGCGAACTCGGTCAAGGCGCTCAGGTCGAAAGCGACGCCATTGTTGTCGAGCGTCGAACGCAGGCCGCCGAGATCGCCGAACAGATGTTCGTCGGGCGGTGCTACGAGCGCCGGCGGTGGCGGCGGCGCCGCGGCGGGCTGAGAAACCTGCAAGCCCTGGCTGCTGTTCTGAGTCTGAGCGAGCGCCGGAAAGGCGGCGAACAGGGCGGCGATGGCCAAGCCGGCGCCGTGCCGGCGGGTCACGTCCCGGCCGGGGATAGCGGCAGCGGCGTGCGTGCCCCCTCCAAAGCCGCTTCGATCTGTTCCAGGCTCCTACCCTTCGTCTCCGGTACGATGGCGGCGACAAACACCACGGCAACGAGGGTCAGGACGCCGTAAACCAGAAAGGCGCCGCCGCTGCCGACGGCGCGCACGAGGTCGAGAAACGTCAGCGAAACGACAAGGTTGAACGCCCAGTTGGCGACCGTAGCGAGGCTCATCGCCCGCCCCCGCACGGCGAGCGGGAAGATTTCGGCGATCAGCAGCCAAAAGACAGGTCCCAGCCCGATCGCGAAAAACCCGACAAAGGCGGCGACCGCCGCGACGGCGAGCACGCCAAGCTGCCCCGACGTCCCGGCGCTGAACACCGCCGTCAGCATCAACAGCGTCGCCGCCATGCCGCCCAGGCTCCAAAACAGCAGAGCGCGGCGTCCGAGACCGTCGATCAGGCGGATCGAGACAATCGTCATCACGACATTGACGACGCCTACCCCCGCCGTCGCCAGGATCGAGGTCGCGGCCGAGGACAGGCCGGCTGACTGAAAGATTGTCGGAGCGAAATAGATTACGGTGTTAATACCGGTGATCTGTTGAAACATCGCGAGCCCGACGCCGATCGTCAGCGGCAGTCGCAGCCGCCGGGACAACAGTTCCGACCAGCGCGCGACCTGCCGGCCCTCGCGCGCGATGTCGGTGCGCAGCTCACGAAATTCAGTCGATATATCGGCGTTTCCGCGCAGCTCTCCAAGCACGCGCTCCGCCTCGGCGGCGAAGCCATGACCGGCGAGCCAGCGCGGGCTTTCGGGCAGGATCAACATGCCGATCGCGAGCACGATTCCCGGCACGGCGCCCAATCCCAGCATCCACCGCCAGCCCCCGGTCGCCTCGGCGAGCGCGAAGCCGACCAGGTAGGAGACGAGGATGCCGCAGGTGATGCACAGCTGGTTGAGCGAGACGACAGCACCGCGCTGCTGCGCCGGTGCGATCTCGGCGAGGTAGAGCGGGGTCAGCATCGACGCAACGCCGATGGCGAGCCCTACGAGAAAACGGCCAGCGACAAGGTGTCCAACACCGGATGCCACCGCCGACAACAAAGCTCCGGCAACAAACAGCAGCGCGGCCGCGAGGATCACCCTGCGTCTGCCAAACCGGTCCGAGACCGGCCCCGCAATCGCGGCGCCGATCGCCGCACCCGCTGGTACGATCGCGACCACCACACCCTGCATCGTGGTCGACAGGTGCAGGACATTTCGAATGAACAGCAGCGCGCCCGAGATCACGCCCGTGTCATAGCCGAACAGCAGACCGCCGAGTGCCGCGACCGCGGCGATCATCGGGAACGACATGGCAAATCCTCCTCCACTCCGTCAGCCTGTAGTTGGCCGTAGCGGTTGTCTCGGAATCTATCGTAAAATCCCGGCAGGTCGATCGTCGTTCCGCGAGGCTTGTCGCCGCGCAGGCGGGGAAGGGGAACCCCGGAAGCAAGGCCGCAGCGGCGGCCCTTGACCCTCACTTTCGGGGTGGTCTCGAATTACTTGCCTTCGGGCGGCGCGCCGTCAGCGCTTGAAGACGGCTTCAGCGCCGATCCGCTGACCGAGCTTGGCGGCGATCTCGACCCGGGTGCGCGCGAGCTCGGCTTCGAGCTCGGCGATATAGGCTTCGAGCTCGGCAATGCCCATCAGGCTCAGATCCTTGGGTGTCGCCGGTTTGCGGCGCGGTTCGAGTTCGAATTCGTCTATCATCTGCCGCTCCTCGCTGGCGTCTTCCTTCGATCGACGCCGGGATTATATATCGATTAAGATCGTTTGCGCCGACCCGCGCGCCGCTGGAGCGGCTGGGCCGCGCACCAGAAACCGGGATTTGTCATGCCTGCACCGTTGATGCCCAAGGCGACCGCCGTGTGGCTGGTCGACAACACCTCCCTCACGTTTGAGCAGATCGCCGATTTCTGCGGTCTGCATCCGCTCGAAATCCAGGCGATCGCCGATGGCGAAGTGGCGAACCAGATGCAGGGGCTCGACCCGGTGGCGAACGGCCAGACTACCGCCGAGGAAATCGCCCGCTGCCAGGAAGACCCCGACGCCCGCCTGGCGCTGTCGCCGCAGGCGATGCCGCCGCAGGTCGTCAAGCACCGGGGTCCGCGCTACACCCCGATCGCCAAGCGCCAGGACAAGCCCGACGCGATCGCCTTTTTGTTGCGAAGCCATCCGGAATTGTCGGACGCGCAGATCTCGAAACTGATCGGCACGACCAAGCCGACGATCGCCGCGGTGCGCGACCGCACCCACTGGAACAGCCCGAACATCAAGGCGCGCCACCCGGTCGGGCTCGGCCTGTGCACGCTCGACGAGATGGAAGACGCGGTCCGCCGCGCCCGCGCCAGGCTGCCGGCGGCGGAACGGGAAGCGCTCGCCAGCGGGGAGCCCGAGGCGCTGGAGACTTAGACCAGATCCATGACGGCGTAACCGGCTTTGCCGAGGGCATCGCCGATGACGCCGAGCACGGTCGGGTCATCGGTCGTGGTCGACATCAGTCCTCGCCGTCGGTGACGCATCGATCGTTCCCGCCACGGAATTCATCAACAAAGGCGGACAACCCGACGACTTTCCGCCCACGGCGACAGCGGGCTCGCGGCAAATTGGCCGGCGCCGACGGCTCCGCTCGACCCCGCCGAAACCGTAAGCCTATAACACCCGGGGAGGCGAAAGAGGGTTAAATCCCGCATGCCCGGCCGGTTCACCAATCTCGAAGTGCGCGACCCGAAGCTGATTACGCCCATCTCCTGGGATCTCCTCCCATCTTGGGAAAAGGCCGTCGTCGACAAGCGGGGGTTCGTCAATTCGCGTGAATGGGCGCCGGTTGATCAGCGGCGTTTCCGCATCGAACCGGAAAGCTATCGCACGGAATATTCGATTGCCAATATCGGCAGGCTGCGCGCGCATCGCATAGTCGACAGCCTTGCGACGCAGCTCACGATCCGGTCGCCGGCTGTGCACGTCGTCCGGATTGTCGTCTTCGAGCGGGGCGCGGCCCGGTTTATCCTCCCCGGCGGCGGCGAGCCGGCAATTGCTGGCCTCTCGGTAGGCGCGATTTATAGCGACGAGCCCAGTTTCCAAGCCGTGTCGAGCGATGGCGACAGCCGGCTCATGCTGACGCTGCCGGCCGGGCTTCTCCGCCAGAAACTGGAGGCTCTGCTGGATGGCGGGCAGGTCGGATCCGTCGCATTCCAGCCAGCGTTCGATGCCATACGTGGTGCCGGCGCCACGATCCGGCGGATGCTCGCCTCGCTGTTCACAGAGTTGGAACACTCCGACTCGCTGCTGACCAACGAAGTCGCCATTCGGAGTTACGAGGAGCACCTCACGCTGAGCCTGCTGCTCGGCCTTCGGCACAGCTATTCGGAACTGTTATTGCGGCAGCGGACTGCCGCCGCACCGGCCAATGTCAAGCGGGCCGAGGAATTCATGCGCGCCAATGCCTCCTCGGCGCTGACGATCGAGGCGATCGCCAATGCCGGGGGGTGCAGTATTCGCTCGCTGCAGCTGGCGTTTCGTCGGTTTCGCGGCACGACCCCGATGGCGGTGTTGCAGCGCATCCGGCTGGAGGCGGCGCGGGTCGAGATATTGCGCATCGACCAGGCGCAGTCGCTGACCAGGATCGCCGCCGAGCACGGTTTCAGCAATCCGAGCCGGTTCGCGCAGCTGTTCCGGCGTACCTACGGCGCCTACCCTTCCGAAGCGTTCCGCGCGAGAACCTGAAGTCACGGGCGAACAACGCTGGGCTCAGACGCCGCGGCCCGACTGACAGAAACGGGCCACTGTAAATTATTGCGTTTTCTGTCTCACCGTTTCGCTTTCCGTATCGCTTCGCCGTGGGCGGCACCGCTACCCTCATTCATAATTAATCGTCGATGAGAGCAACCGGATGGCGGCCCTATGTAATGTGCTTGGGTGGCGATCGCGACGATGAGACTCATCCGTGCAGGTAGCATCGCGGGTCTCGCGCTGATCGTCGCCATCGTGTTGTCCGCTCGGGACCGCGCTGATCCGCGCGCCCTCGGTTCGTGGGTTCTCTCCAGTGCTTGGGCGCAGGAGCCTGCTGGTTGCGTCTCGCCTCAGAGCGCCGGGGCGGGTTTCCTGCGCTGGCTGGACTCCGGCGGCCCAGATCGGGCCGGTCTGCCGCGCGGCTCCATGGACGAGTTGGGGCGCCGCTCGCGCGCGTTCCTCGGTGATGTCTTAGCCCTGTGCAGCCGCACGGCGGCAGTAGCCAATGCCTGGTCGCGTGTGTTCGGGCTTGACGACGCCGCGCTGATGACGGCGAGCCCAACCCTGCTCGAGTTGCTTGGCACGCTGAACGGAGCGAGCGCCAAGGCCATGAACTCCGCCGTCGCCACCAAGGTCCAGGTCGCGGGGGCGCTGGCGCTTGTCAATGGAGCGATCCAGGACACCCAACGTCGCCAGCCGGGGTTGCAAACCGAGCTTGCCGGAGCCCAGCAAAGACACCAATCGGCGCAAGTCGATCTGCAGAATGCACAGAATGAGCTGAGTGGCGAAAAGGGATTTTGGAACGGGGTTGCGACCGGGATCACCTTCGGCATTTACAACCCACTGAAAGAAAATCTCGATAAAGCGCGTGGCGCGGTCGACCGAATCAACGGTGAAATCAAGTCGATCACCGACCAACAGCTACTGATCGCCTCAGCGCAGCAGGAATTGGAGCAGAAGCGCCAAGTTTTAGAAGTGCTCGGCTCGATGGATCGGACGGTGACCGACTTCCAGAACGCGGTAAACCAGGCGCAAGACCCTCTATCGAGGGCGCGCCAGAACTTCGAGAAATCCGGCGCTCGTGACTTGAGTGTGCTCGTCAAGTTCGATTTGCGGCGCGCCCGGAATGCGATGACCGACCTATCGCTTTGGATGCCGACTTTCAACTCCGTCGTACGCCAACTCGCGCTTGGAAACCGAGCGCCATTGACAGACTGCACAGCGGCCACCGCCGGCTGCAGGGTTTCCTGGATCGTGACGTTAACAAGGAGGAGAGACGCATGAACACCACCGTTGTCGATCAAGACATTCCCGAACTGAACCTCGATAAATTTAAGGAGCTGCTCGTCAGCACGGATCCGAAAGCTCAGCACGGCCCGCTTTGGTATGCGTGGCACTACCTGCAGGTCTATACCCACTACGGACTGCAGCTTCCACATACCCAGTCGACGCTGAAACTGCAGCTCGGGATCAATGATCCAGGGAGATACGGCTGGTTCGATCCTGCGGTAGAGGCCTACGACACCGTGTATAAGGCCTCGGAGCATTTCATTGGCGCGGTATTTCCAGGCGTGGTGGGGCTCGGCAATGAGCTGATGAGCTTTGCCAAGGAAGCGACCGGGAAAGACGGCAACTTCTCGGCGATGCTCGACCTGATTGATCAGAATGAGGATCAGGCCGCCCTCGAACTGGTCGACGACCTTCGCACCAAGGCGATCGACAACAGCAAGAAGGCTGCGACGGTCGCGAGTGACCTCGGCACCTACAAAGGGCAGTTGGTGGCGGCGAAAGGGCAACTGGATGCCGTGAAGAAGGCGATCGACGCAGACGACCAAGTTTCGAAGAAGACAATAGATGACCTGCTGAGTGACGATCCGAAGAGCTCGACAAGTATCAAAGCAGTGGAAAGGTTCCTTGCTGACGCCAAGAAAAACTATGAGCACAACGTTGTGGTCGCCGCGACAACGCCCACTTATGCCTGGGTGCTTCCGGTGGGGCTCATCTCAGCGATTGTCGTTGCCGCGGTCTTCGGAACAAGGGCTACGTCCGAAAAGCAAGCGATCGACGGCTACGAGGCACAGTTGCAGCGAATGGCTGGGAAGCTGCGCACGGCCATAGAGACGCGTGGCGTGCTCGAGGCCGCGGATTACGGGATCTCCAATGCGTTAAACAAGACGGAACTTGCGGAGACGAATGCAACTACAGTTCAAAATGCGTGGAACCAGCTGGTTATAGGCATCGATAAAATCAAGGACAAGATCAGCGGCATGCTCAGGGAACAGGATGGCCAGAAGAAGCTGGCAGCAAAACCGTTGATAAAGACCTACGCGAAGCACGCCGGCGATGCTTGGCAAGCGCTACTACCAGCACTGCAGGACCTGACCGACGAACCGTACATCTCGATCAAGCAAAGCAAACCGACCTTCGGCGAGATGCTGACCGAGATCAAGGCAGAGGCGAGTAAAGTAACATGAGCGCGACGAATTTTGCGACGCTCTACGGACCGGCGGCGAAGTCGTGGAACCTACCGGCGCCCGATCGGCTGGATCGCGAAGCCGGCAGCTTCCGAGGTCTTCGCCTCAATTGGACGACCCTCGATACGGAGCGGCGCAAGCCGCCGCTCTGGTTGCTGTGCTGCGACGTCCTCGTCATTGAGCGCGACCTGACGATCGACGGCGCGGTGTTCGTCTTCGCGCGGCGGATCGAATTGAAGAAAGGCCGGTCCATTACCCTGGATCGCACCGACGGAAACGCAGCCGACCTGCTGATCTTCGCGCAGGAAGTGGTCGACGCCGACACCGGCAGCCCCACCGCGCTGAGCGTAACGTCGGTGTCGGGCGATGGCGCGACGGGAGGGGAGCCCGAGATAACCGAGCATCCGTTCAAGCCCGATCCCGATTCTGCCGCGACGGGATTGGACTGGCCCGCACGCGGGAAGCCGGCAAGCATGGAGCCGGCGCGACTTGACCCGGGTTTCCTGCTCATGGGCGAGCCGCTGCGGCTGTCCTTGGTGACGACGTTTCAGGTCGCCACGTTGCTTTCGAGCGAAGATCCGGACGTCAGCATTGCGCAGTCGCGCTGGGTCGGCGCAATGGCTACCGCGAGCCAGGACACCGCGGACCTGTCCGTGCAGGCCTTGGCGATGGCCGGCACACTGTTGTCGATGAAGGCAGCCGGGGCGGCACTACTGGTGCCGCGGCTGGATGCGGAAATCTACGCCGACAAGTCGAAGGCGATGATGGACGTGCTCCAGGAGCGCGACAGGCGCTTCAGGGAGCTTCAGAGCGAGCATCGCTCCGACGAGAATTGGCAGCTGCAGGCGCAGTCCGTCCTCTCTGAGCAGCGCAATCAGGGGGATCTCCACCAGCAACTGGAGAAGCAGGGCGAAGAGGCGCGGGCGCAAGCGATGTATGCGCGCGCAATCGCGGTCGGCCAGGTGCTGTACGCTCAGGAGGAAATCCGCGATTGCGAGATGGAGTTCGAGCTCGGGATCAAAAAATGGCAGCACGACAAGACCCTCGACGAGGTGGCTAACATTGCCCTGGGAGTCTTCGACATTCTGAAAGCGATCCCGGCCATCGCCGCCGGCGCACCGCAACTCGCGGTGCTCCCCGCGGTGGAGACGGCAACCGGTGCCGCCAAGGCGGTAGCCGGCATCGTCAACACGATGATCTCGACCGCCCCGCGAGTGTTCAATTCGCTGCTCGACAGCAAATCTGGGTCCCCCAGTACGCCCAATGCCCCTGCGCCTTCGCCCACTGCCCGAACGTCTCATTCTTTCTTCGACGACGACGACTGGCCTGACCGGAGCAGCGGCGGCTCGGGCGGTGGTATCCTCATTACGGATTCGGACAACGACGATGACTCCGGCAGCGACGACGACGGCGGTCCCATCAATCTGGTTCCGGAGGGTTACGACGGCGGTCTCGATCCTGTAAGCCCGGGCGGCGGCTCGGGTACCAGTCCCTCCACTGGCAGCACTGCCACTAGCACCACCGGCGGAGGCTCGGGCATCGCCACCGGCGGCACTGCTACTGGCACCACCGGCAGCGGCTCGGGCGCCGCCACCGGCGGCACTGCCACTGGCACCACCGGCGGCGGCTCGGGTAGCGGCGCGGTCGCCGGTAGCGCCACCGTCGCCGCTGGCGACAAGGAAAAGGAGCGCAAGGCACAGCTCGATAAACTTCAGAGCCAGATGATCGACGGTCTGGCCAAGGCCGGCGAAGGTGCGAAGAAGATCTTCGATGCAGCCATGAACATTGTCGCGATCGCCGAAAAGGCGCGCAAGATGGAGGCGACCAGCCGAGAGATCCTCGACATCTCCGATCAGACGATCAAGAAGGGTTTCGCGTCGAGCGTCTTGCAAGGGCTGGACGTCGTCACCGGCGGACAGCAGGAGTGGGATACGCTCGAAGTCGAGGTGAAGTATATTTTCGAGAAGTTCCGCGACGGGCTGTTGCAGCAGGTCAGCGGCGGGCCGCAATATCAGCGCGCCTACCAACGTCTTCTGGTGCGCACGCGATCGCTCAGCCAGTGCCGCCTGGCCGTGGCGAAGGCGAACATGCAGCTTGCCGAGCTGAGATTGCGTCGGATTACCGCCGAACGCTCGGTCGGCATCGCGCAGAGGCGGCTCGGCGAGATCAAGGAGAGGGCGGCACGGATTGAAATGCTCGCTCAGTTCGTCTTCAATACCACGTTGGATTCCAAGCGCGCCGTTTACTTGGCTATGGAGGCGCACAATCGCGCATACCTCTATTTCACCTTGGCCGATGCGGCACCGACGCTGCCGCGCATCACCGACTCGGTCGACGCGTTCGGGAAAACTGTCGCCGAGATCGTCGGTAAGCAGTTAAGACGAGAGGCCCTGGACCCGGCACCGCAGACGATGCAAGAGATCGTGTGCGCCGTGAACAGCCAGAGCGTGATCGATGGGTTGCGCTCGAGTGGCTGTGCGACCTGGACTGTGGGCACGGCCAATCGCGCCTTCGAGGGGTTCGGGCGGGTGCGAATCGAGCGAATCCGCGTGCAGGTGGAAGGCGCGCGGTCGAATGTGCCGATCGAGGTGCAAATCCAGACTGCCGGCCTGTACGCCGACAAGGTGCCAAGGGGTGGAACGCACCAATTGAAACAATTCGTCAGCCAGCCCACGCGGCGCACATTCGTCTACAATCCAAACTGGACCGGCGAGGGGGATCGGGGGATCGTCGTCGACGGCGACATCGCGCGTCGCTACAAGGACGACTTCTTCAACCCTACACCGTTCACCACCTTCACTATTAGAGTCGTTGGGCGCAATGGCGGGACTGTCGATCTGTCGGGTGTTACCGGTCTGAAGGTGTACTTCAGCGGGGAAGTGACGGCGACCTCGGTACACTAGGCCTGAGGTCAACTAAGTCAAAATTCTGGGCGGCAGCCGATAGGATGCCGCCCAGAAAGGTGGCGGCGGTCCCGTCGTAACATCTGGAGATCTGCGACTGGTAAGCGGGCGGTAGAGGGCGTTGGCTCCCTCGACCAAGTTCAGGAAACCTGGCGGCCGCTGGCCGTATAAAAGCTCGCCACCGGGCCGATGCGCTCGCGCACCAGTGCCACCGCTTCGCGCTCGATTTCCGCGGCGGCGCGCGCGGCACCGGCCTTCAGCACCAACAGGCCGAGCGGCACC
>Ga0210386_10001645_pt1 | contig 19652 bp, 24 predicted proteins | sample IncBWH32OmetaG_FD_160091 | JGI IMG/M metagenome (GOLD analysis project Ga0210386, IMG submission 160091) | Forest soil microbial communities from Barre Woods Harvard Forest LTER site, Petersham, Massachusetts, United States - Inc-BW-H-32-O ...
GCGACAGCCACGTGAACGCCTGTAGATAGGTCGCCCACTGCTGGATGCACAGGTCGAAGGCGAACGCCTCACAGGAGGAGGAACACGCGCAGTTCAATGGACCACCTTCTTGTTGGGGGGTAAAAGGCTCACGACCACCGGTATGTTGCTGACTAGAATACTCTCAACAATGGAACACGGGGCAGGACCTATTTGGCGTCCCATGGAAACTTGCAAGGTCACCGCTGTCCCTGCCCCGACTTCGGTGCCAGCTGGAATTGATTGGTAGACCACAATTCCAACCGGCGCGCCGGAGAAAGCGTACTGCAGTGTGATGACCGCGCCGAAGAGAGACTGCAACTGCGCAACGGCCACATTGACCTGCTCGCCCACCACCCATGGCATGAGGGTGATGATTTCCGCAGACGCAAAAATGGCGGCATCCCGCGTGCCACTCTGAGGTCCCCAGAATTCGACCGGCCACTGAGAGATGGGAAATTGTGACGGAGGTCTCGGTATAGGCGGTGGCAGCTGCGCCTGCCCGCTCGCGATGTCGGGGAATGTCTGAGCAGGCCATGATTCTGGCAGCCACGCTGAACGGAGGGCAGCCGCGAGCCAGAGGTTCACATACGGCAGTGACGCCGGTGGCGTCGAGAACTGAGTGGCGATCTTGGCGCCGGTCTGGGCGGCCCATTGTTCCGGCGTCCACTGTTGACCCTCGAGGTGAGGCACCGGCCGCGGCGTGTAGATGGCCGGCTTCGGATACCAGCCGGCAGACTTTGGGCCCGTCTGCGCACGCCAATCTTCCCGGGGCCACGTCGACACTAACAGCATGAGCGTGTCGCCGTACCAGTTCGGCGAGTAGACCGGCGGCAGTTGGATCTGGGCGAGTCCGGAGGCAATGGCTGCCTCCGACTGCGCGTACCACTGCTCGGTCGGCCAAAGTCCACGGATGGTGGCTAGCGATTTTGGGGCTGACGGGTAGGCCACTGGCCCGACAAAGGCAGCGGCGAACAGACTCGCGATCTGCCCCGCGCGTTGCGCAGCCCATTGTTCGGGTAGCCACGACGCTCGAATCGCCGCCAATACGGTCGGATTGGTCGCTGCGATAGCGACCGGAGGAACGAACGGGGCGGCAAATTGAGCCGCCACGATCGCACCAGTCTGAGCTGCCCATGCTTCGGGCATCCACATGGACCGGATCGCGTCGAAAGCCGCGCCCGACCCAATCGGGTTGGGCGGGATATTGGACTGCGCCGCCGCGTTCGGCGGGGCATGAACGGCTGCCGGCTGCGGAGGCGGCGGGTTGTAGAACCAGCCGGCCATGCCGTCCCCTCAAAAGTTACGCGGTCTCGCGGAAGATCAGACCTGCGTTCCAGTTGCCCAAACTGCCTGGAGCTGCTGGAAAGTGCAGGCCCATGCCGGAGGCTGCACCCGCATTCAGGGTCAGCGTCTCAGCCGGCGTCGGTACCCAGAGCCAGCCATTCACAATCGAGAAGGCGTCCGGATACAGGATTGTTTTCGCGCCAGCTCCCTCCGCCGAGGCGTTGATCCCAGCCGTGCCCGCGGCGCCCGCCGAACCGCCCGTAATCTGGGAAGCCGGATCCAAAAGCCATTGCTTGGTCGGCGTCTGGGACGTCAGGGTCGGGAATGCCGAGACCTGAGTATTGATCTGCACGCGCTGCTGCGCCGTGTTGTTCGAGCTCGACTGGCTCGCCCACATGCGCAGAAACTCCAGAGAGGTCGTGGTGCCCACGTTGCAGAAAACCAGCGTTACGGCCTGGTTCGCCAGAGTAATGTTTGCGGCTGGCACCGCGTAAGTTCTCGCCATAAGTAATTGATCCTAATGGGTTTTTTCAGGAGAAAGGTGTTTCCAAGTCCTACCACTGAGTAATTGCTGCATGCCTCCATAAGACATGCCTACTTCCTTGGCGAGTGCGCGCATGCTGATGCCGCCCGAAGATCTGAGATTTTCAAGAATTTCATGGCAGATGGCAGAGTACTAGGCAAAGCTACGTCCTGTCCACCTACGCCAGCCGTCGACGGTGAAAACACGAATTTTGCCGTTACGGCGTTCGATCCGAGAAGCCACCGCGCCCGTGGGCGCCCCGTTACGCAGGACCGAAAATGCGTACTCGCCAAAGGGACCTGGCTGCATGTCGTTGCCGAGGCACCATACCGCTCCCGTCTCATCAAAGATCGTGAGAGCTGGCGGACTCGAGACATAGCTCTCAGTGAGGTGGAACTGCTCCTTGGGGGGGAGCATGTAGGGTTGGATAATCACATGCACACCTGTACGTTCATGCCGCCGAGGGAAGTCGGCGGGAAAGGGATCGGTGCGGCGGAAGCCGGCAGAAACACAGCAGCCACTCCTGTGCGTGAATTGGCCACATCCGTGGTGGCCGTGAATGTCCCGGCTGTGATCGAAGTCGCAGTTGTCTGGATCGCGTACTCCCACAACATGCACATGCCAGCCGTGGCGTGACTCTCAGAAATCTTCGCCGTGAAGGGTGCCGGTACGTTCCAGCCGAAGGAGTTCGAGGGCTTCGACGCCAACGCGATCACGAGGCAATTCGGCACCGTGATGGTGAGTGCTGGATATGGCAGCGTTGCCGCAGATCCACCACCCGCCGTGTTCGTCGTGTGGATGTTGCCCGTGAGGGTCGTGGGCCCTCCGGTAAAGGCACACATCTGCGAGTAACACTGACCGCTGTTGGTGCTGCGTGTGAGGGTCATGGTCCCCGATTCAGTGCCGTTCGCGATCTTCCAATACAGGTACATGCTGCCGCTGCTGGTACGGTTGACCACGGGTTGAAAGTCCGTGTCCGCCAACGTCGGTGCCGCCTGTCCGATGGGACCTGCGGCGTTAGCCAAGAAAATTATGTCCCCCGCATTCACCGTTGGATAGGGCACATTCTGCACCTGCACCACATCGGCTTCGACAGAGGCGGCGACGTTGGAGAATGCCCAGGCCATTACCAACTACTCGGACGGGCAGTGTTGAGTAACTTAATTCCAGCTGTCACGCCGTTTACAGCCACATTTCCACCTAGAGCAGCAGAGGCGATGAAGTCGAGCGCATTGGGGTGAGTGACCGGGTTGAAGTTGTTGCGCGAGGGGCCGACGAAGTTCTGATACATCCAGGTGGCATCGGTTGCGCCCAGGCGATTCATCTGGTTCACGATGTGCCACATCGAGCCATCCGCCAGATACCGCTGACCTGTAGGGACGGCGCCTACGGGCTTGTTCTGATTCGGAGCGGGCTGCGGATTGTTATCAAAGGTCAAATCCTCTGGCTCCACGATGCGGCTCTGATGCATCTGACCGAAGTAGTTCGTGACCCCAGGCTGAGGCGTGCCTCCGTTGGGAATTGCCGCGTTGTAACCGAGGTAGCGATAGTCCGCGGATATGGAGCGGAACTGGCCCCAGCTCGATCCACCCGGATCGGAAGTTGATGTCGCGAGCACTTCGTTGCAGGTATCAGGGCCGCCTGTCGACCAGCGATTCGCCTTCAACTGCGGAAAGTACAGATCCAGGTTGGTGTTGCCGTCACTACCGTTGGAGACGTAGTTCAGGTAGTAGCGCAGTTGAGTCGTCGGAAACGACTGCCGGGCAGAGGCAAAGAACCCCGTGGCGCCAAACAACGTGCCCATGGCGGCCGGCTCATTGTAGCCAGGGACCGCAGGAATTGAGGACTCATCCCAAAAACTGATCTGCAGAAGATTAGGATGCGAGTCGAACTTGGGGCCGTACCATGCTGCACGATTCTTATAGAGCTGCATGACGCGCGAATCCCAGTAACGCACGTAGTATCCGAAGCGAACGCTGTTAGGTGTATAGCAATTGGCCCAAATGGCGCCCCACAGGCCATTGGTAGCCGGAGAGATCGTGCCGTAGTTGGTCGAATTCCAATATGCAGGAGCGAAGCCCGTCGGAAAATTGGTCGCCGACTGCGACCCACCATTCGGGAACGAGCCCGGGATGCCGCCCCAGGCAGAGAAGTCGTGTGAGGCGAATGTGATGCCGAGTGCGGCACACTCGTCGAGCCAGCGCTGCATGAGACGGCCACCGCGCAGGTTGCCGATCTGAGTTTGGTCGCCGGTCCCCCAGGACCCATCGTATTGGGCATCCCCGCCGACAAGGGCTGGGTTTTCCCAGATGGCCGGATAGCTGAACTTCTCGATCCCCCGCAGGCCCGGGTATGCTGCTTTGATCTGCTTCGTCAGATTCAACGCCGTCTGCATCGACGTGTTCTGATCGAACGTGATCCGGAATATGGACGGATCGAATTTGATCTGGCCACCAACCGCTGGCTGCGTGGTCGCGGACGCCGGATTTGAGAACGCGCCGCGCCCCCCGGCTCCATTCGCCGCCACCGTGTATGTGTACAAGGTGCTGGCCGTCAGTCCCGTGTCCGTGAAGGCGTTCGTGGCTGGAGTGCCTACCGGATTACCGTTGCGGTCCACTGTATAGGTGCTGGCGCCCGGTGTCGCCGTCCACACGGTCCCAATCGAGCTCGAACTGAGAGCCGTTGCCACCAGCCCAGTCACTTGAGCGGGGGGTGTCGTCGCGCTCGCTGGCGCTGACGGCTGGCCGGGGCCGTTGCCATTCACCGCCCGCACGGCATATGAATAGGTCGTTGCGGGCGAAACTGTCGTGTCCGAGAAAGTAGTCCCCGATGGGGAACTGAACAGCGCGCCATTGCGCAGTAAAATATAGCCCGTCGACCCCGGCACCGCGGTCCATGACAAGTCAATCCGGCCGGCATTCACCACCGTCGCCGTCAGCCCAATCACCTGATTGGGCAGCGGCGCGCCTGTTCCTTTCTGCCCCGGAAAACTTGCCACGACCGAGGTTTTTTATGCCGGCGTCAGGGAGTCGCGCCGAACCTCTTCGCTGCCCACCACGGCACCTTCGGGAGTCACGTAGTTCACGACCACGTGTTCAGCCTTCAGCTTCTGGTCGGTCATCGACTGCAGCGCCTGCTTACCCAGATCGGTATGGGACGTGCTGTGTTTGGGATCATCGATCAGCGTGTGCGGATTCGCAGGCTTGGCGCCTTCTTGGATCACGCAATGGCGGCCGTTTGGGGCTTTGAATTTCTGGGTCATGTCGCATCACCTCTTTTGGTCACAGTCACGATAAGGTCTTGGGCAAACTCCTTCCAGAAAGTTGCCGCATGCTGCACATATTGCACTGATCTGTTCAGAAGCTCAGGGTGGAAGTTGTAACCGCCGGCATGGTCGAAGTCGCAGGTGTAGCCCACATCGTTGTGCTTCCTGTCAGTGTGGGGTGCATTCTTGTTCCGCCACTCCTGATTCAGGTAGTAGTAGCTCATCTCACAGACGGGCGGCCACTGGTGAGTGAAATCGCCGTAAGCCCGGCCGGATGCCCAGTGCGGGGTGATGATCAGTGCTTTTCCATTGGGAATCAGCACCCGATACATCTCGTTGAACACGTGCACGCGCTGGGCGGCGGTGAAGTGCTCGAGGACGTGGGAGGCGTGAATTTCCTCCACGCTCGCATCTTCCCAGGGCCACTTCGCGCACAGGTCGGTGACGACATCCACCCCTTCGAAGGGGCGGCTATCGACTCCGATGAAGCCTGCTTTCTTGTTGGGGCCGCAGCCCAGATCGATTTTGATCAGAGTTTTTTCTTGGAGTTGTGCGTTCATAGTCACCACGTAAAGTCAGGAATTCCGCCAATTTTACCATCCAAATCGTAATGGCCTACTTTGACTGAGCAGTCGATCGCACAGCGATAGCCGTACTTCCTGAAATCGGTCCAGGCGTAAAGGTCCTGAGTGCTCACGCCCCCATCAACTTGGGTTTTGAACCACGGCTTTCGAAGGCGCTCATCCTTAAACATCGAAATCCGGAATAAATTGAAGCCCATCCCGGTGCCGTAGCACTCGACCAGGCCGCCGGCCGGGTCAGGCGCCTGTGGTCTGAAATTCAAAATCGGGTCTTTGATATCCCCCCAGATCTGCGCACAGCCTCCCGGACCTTTGGTGAAATACAGGCCGCCGATACAGGCGAACTCTGGATGCTGCTCCATGCGCTCGATGAGTTTGATCACGCCATCCGGAGGGGCAAGGTTGTCGTGCTCGATGGTCAGCAGGTATTCCCACTGTGCGAGGTCGGCATTGGCGAGGATCTGCTCTATGGCTGAAGAGTAGGCATCGCCTACTTCCATGCCGAGGGCCGCCAGGCGCACCACGCCATTATTGGGCGGAAATGCGAGCGACCAGTGGGCGAGCGCCACTTTCGTTGGGATGGAATCGGCCGCCGGCAGCACGACGACGACCCTCTGTCGCTTCCACGAGCCGCCTCGCAGCAAACGAGAACGGGTCTGCTCCAGGTCTTTGTTGTGCTCACCGGCATGATCCAGTGTGACCAGTTGCGGCTTCATGCGCTCACCCAAGCGATGCTGGCGCCTCCTGCGCCGGTCAATGCCTTGAAACCTATTGTCATAGCAGCCCATTCTCCCGTCTGCCCCCACGTCTCTGGGGCGCTCTGGGCGCCACCGCCGGTGATCTCTTTGTAAGCGGTGATGCCCACGGCGTGATTCTGATTATTTTGCTGTATGTCCAGGGTCGTAAATCCGGAGATTGGATCAACTAGCCCAATGTTCGAATTGCTGTTGATCTGAGGTCCGGCGTAGACGACGATAATCAACTCGGCAGACTGCGCAGGCACCCCTGAGGTGATCGTTCCGCTCGTGACTGGGCCTGCTGAACCGGTGAAGGCTGTCACGGCGGAGTCCTGCGGACTGCTGGTCTGGTAGCCGGAGAATTCTGCAATCAGTGCATTGATCGCCCAAGCGCCCGAACCAGACGCATTGATCGCGGCTGATGCGCTACCCCCAGCGGCAATCTGCCAGTACAGTCCCACGCCCGTGGAATAGCCGCCCGACGCAAAACAGGCAAATCCTGATGCAGTGGCGCCCCCTGTCGTCCATCCGGCAGGCGCCCCCGGTGGTGATGTCGTCGCTGGATTGGACCAATATACCGGGCTGATGAGGAGATTGTTTCCGACAGCTCCAGAATAGGTCGGCGTGAGGTTGGGTACTCCGTAAGCAATCGCGACAGTGCCTTTATTGACGAATGGCATCAGGTCCTCGAGAAGCCCCAGTCGCCGAAATACACGCTGCTGGCGAACGGCTGACCCGATGGCTGAATGTTGAACTTGTACTGATCGTGCCGATGAAATGCCCAGTTGAGACCAGTGGACGATGTGCTCAGACTGACGGGAGTACCGTTGTCAGGCGGGGCCGGGTTCCCGGTCCACAGAGTGAATGTTCCAATAGCTCCATTCTGGCCACTGGCGTGTACATAGGCCGGAACTGAGATACCTGGGCCGGTCACCCAACCCCCATTGTCTACTCGACCGGCATTGCCAAACAAGTCCGTGCTGACTGCGGTCACCGTCAGCGTGCTTCCTGAAATGGAGCCCTGAACGGAGTTGTATCCCAGTGCGATATCCGCACACGGCACCTTGCGCAGGCTCCACGTGTTCGCCGTGACCGGCACTCCGTAGGAAGTGCTGAACAGATCGACGTTGCCGCCATAGGAGAACACATCGCCTTCGGTCGTCCGACACGGCGGCGGCCCCATGAGCATCTGCACGGCATTGTTGGTGCCGGGGTTGACCCAGATGAAGAAATACTTGGCCCACTGGATACAGGTCGTCCACTGGGCTGTGGTCATCACGTTGGTGGTCGGCTGAAAGCCTCCACCGGGATTGAATGAGACCTCGCAACAGCGGCCGGATGGGAATGGCGGTGAGCCGTTGGTTGATATCCAGTTGGTCGTGACACCGCTGGAGAGGTCCGTACGGCTGTTGTTCGAATCTCCATTCTGGTACTGGTAGATGGCCATGTTGGTGGAGAATGAACCCGTGCCAGCGCCGTTGCGGGTCGCCACCTGGTACCAGTAGCCCGTCGCAGGACTGTCGAAGAAAGGTCGCACCGCATTGGTCGCCGTGCTGTCCACAAAGAGATTGGCCGTGCAGACCGTAGACCCCAAGGTTTGGCTCACATTGGCCTGATAGGTGCCATTGCCGTTTCCGGAACCGGTGAGCTGAGGCGCATTGATGAATGTGCCACTCGGGAGGCCAGAATAACGAACTCCAGGAAGTACCGTGCCGGCAGTCGCGCCGGTCACGGTCAACGTGGTGCCAGACTGCGTGACCGTGAAACTGACCGGCTGCACGTTGGTAGCAACCGAGGTGGTCGCTCCAGTCACCGCATCGACGCGCTGTACGTCATAGCCCGTCGCGCCCGACACATCATCCCACTGGATTCCCAACACTGCGGTTTGCACCGCCGCCTGGTTGCCGATGGCGAGCGCAGGGCCGCCCTGATTGAACATGTTCACATTGGCCGGAGCTGCGAGTGTGCCGCCTGAACCAATGGAGAAGACCCCGGCACCGCTGCCGAGGATCTTCCCGCCTGAAAGGATCACACTCAAAGGAGAGTGGCTCCGATGAGTACGACTTCATCCAACAGGCCAAACGAGTAACCGAAACTAGTCGTCAGGTAGTTTCGGACAGCCGTCTTGAGCGCAAGCTCAAATGTCGTGCCGGTGATCGTGACGCTCTGATCATGAAGAATCAGAGTCTGGGCACTCACTGCCTGCCCGCTGGCAATGCCCACGACGGTCATTGTGATATCAACTTTCGTCTGATCCGTATTTCCTATATCCAACTGCTTGACATATGCGACGCCGAGAATAGCCATGATAGTTTCCCCTTTCCCTTTGTTTCACACTGTGGAACTCGCGAACATGAGCATTTGCATGTTCTGCGCGAGCGCGGTAACGCCATTTACCTGGGAGAATGCTATCGAAGCCGGCATACCTGAAGTGGCTGCAGAGTAGAATCCCTGGCCCAATGTAAACTGCTGACTGTTGTTCTGGGCGACCCCGAAGAATCCATTGAAGTTGTTCGAAGCGCTGTTGGCTGAATAGACAGCCTCAAGCGCATTTGAGTACGACCCATCAGCGCCTGCCGAAGAAGTCGATGATGCGAATGCCATCCAGTAACGACCAGCCGTTACGGTTCGAGTGCTGCCGATGCTGAAGTGGCGCATGCCTGAGAACAGGGAGTAGCTGCCCTGCGTGCCAGAATGGGTGACTGCTGTGCTGGCAGACGTGCTTCCCAACAGTGACAGTGTGGATGCATTTCTGGTGTACAGACCTACTGCGAATGTCAGTGAATGAGATCCGCTGCTGTTGTTTGTGTTCGTATTGAAGATCGGCAAAAGCACGCGGTCATACTGGAATGTCGGTACCAGATTCGGATCCAATAGCAGTGATCCCTGACCCAACTGGCTGATGACAATCGGAAGATCCGCATACGGATTGTAGCCAGACTCCGTGGTTCCGGCATACCCGATGCTGATGGTGCTGCCGTTGGTGGAGATCGAAATTCCACCTGTCGCACTCAAGGAACTGGTCTGGGGAACTGAGAATAGCGCCGACTGCGCGCCATTGCTGATGGTCAGCGCACCACCGGCTGCGGACATGACTACCGTACCGGAGGTGAATGTGCTGTTGCTGGCCGCAATCGCCACTCCGCCACCGCCTCCAGCGGCAGAGGCTGTGATGGTCGAACCGTTGAGACCGAAGGACACACCATTGGAGTTGCTGAAGACGATCGAGCCCAAAGAGCCGCTGGTGGTGCCGGCGCTGACGCTCAGATTGGCGAAATTCGTGGTGGCGGGCCCCGAAATCTGAATCGTGCCACCGCTGTTACCCACGCTGATGATGCCGTAGCCGGCGAAAGCGAGATTGGAGAGTGCATATGCACTACTCGAACTCTGGCCGGTGGACTGGCTCTGAATATTGACCGTGGCCGACGCTCCGGCACCCGAGGCACTCGCGGTGATGGTGCTACCGGCCATGCCGAAACTCACGCCATTGGCGTTGGAGAAGACGACGGTTCCGTTACTGACACTGTTGCCTGCCGCGCTCAATGCGGCGCCACCTCCGCCTCCAGCAACGCCGGACAGAGCGAGGTTCAGTCCCGCCGTGTTCAGAGTCATGGAGGCGGAGATGTTCGTGCCGGCGAAGGTCGTGCCTTGCCCTGCGGCCGATGTGCTGTTGTAGCTCGCGACAACAGAGCCAGCGCTGTTGCTGAAAGTAACGCCATTGCTGTTGGCAAATCCGAGTGTCGAGAAAGTGCTCGAACCTCCGGATGCAGAAAATGCTTGCGCTGATTGGCTGTACGACCCCGTAATAGTCGAGCCGTTCATACCGAAAGCCAGGCCATTGGAATTCGAGAAAACTACGTTTCCGTTGCTCTGACTCGAGCCAGCGGCCGAGACTGCTACTCCACTGCCAGCACCACCGGCCGCAGCCGACAGGGCGAGATTGACTCCTGCGGTATTGAGCGTCATCGACGCAGAAACGTTAGTACCTGCGAAAGTCGAGCCTTGCCCGACGGCTGAGGTACTGTTGTAACTCGCGACCACTGATCCGGCTGAGTTACTGAACGTGACGCCGTTACTATTCGCAAAACCGAGAGTGCTGAACGTGCTGGATCCGCCCGAAGCCGAGAACGCCTGAGCCGATTGAGAGTAGGATCCTGTGACGGTGCCGGCATTCGTTCCAAAAGCCAATCCATTGCTGGCACTGAATACGAGCGCAGCAGCTATTGAAGCGGTCACTTGCGAACTGCCGGACAGCCCGAACGTGACACCATTGGAATTCGCGAACGCCAACGTCCCGGACGTCTGTGTTTGTGTACCGGCCTGGACCGCTGCTATACCTGCCGCAGGGCCTGGCGCAACAGAGGCAGTGAGAGTGCCGTTGTTTAGGCCAAAAGAAACTCCGTTCGAATTCGAGAAGATAATAGTTCCCGAACTCTGGCTCGCAGTGCCAGCGCTGAATGCTACGCCCACTCCGCCTACTCCTCCGCCAGGTATGTATGCATTTGGCATGGGCTTACTTCTTAGTGACCCTGACTACCCAACTACCCGAGGCCAAATCTACAGTGCCAGCGGTAGAATTGAACAATGCCACTGTAACTGTGTTAGCTGAAGAGACATACCCGGTGCACTGGATTCCTTGCAGATCATAAGGGGCATACACATCGACATGGTCACCCAACGCTGCACCAGTTACGGTCGTTGTCGTGCTCGTAGGTGTTAGCGTCAGCATGCTGGCAGGATCGTATGTGAATGTCTTGGTGTAGTGCCACGGACATGGAACGAAGTAGAATCCGTCTACTGTAGTAGCTTCCGCATTGCCGGCTCCGGTCGACACCCGTAGACGATCCGATCCGCTGTTTCCCATGATGGACAGTAGGTCATTGGTTACATCAAACCAGACCAATCCGAATGTCGTGGATGGGGCATTCAGAGCTGTAAATGTTGTAGTGTTGACCTGCAGATTAACAGTTCCAGCACCACTTGCTGATTTACACCGTACACCCAATCTGATAGATCCTGGGAATCCTTGGAAGGGGGGCATCGGGAAACTGATCAGAATCGTACTTGCGGCTGAAGAGCTTATGACGCTCTTGGTCGTGGAATAGGATGTAGAGTCAATAGTGAACGACTGAGGGCCAATATCGCCCAGCCGGTCTACTCCTACAAATCCATTCAGCGCATTCTGAGAATGGTGAAAACTCTGGTTCAGATCTGACTGAATCGCGCTGTTTACTGGATATTCGAATCGGCACGCACGACCGCTGGCGTTATTAACAAGACCCAAGACGTTTGTGCCGCTTTGGGTGTTTTTCTCGAATTTCCCCGTCGTCGAAACGCCCTGGGTATCGATATACGCAGTGCTCGCGTCGATAGCACTGATACTATTATCGGATACATCGTAGTCAGCGAATGCGGTGCTCGCCGCGGTGTCTCCAAACTTGAATATTTTGCTAAACCCGTTCGCGCTGTTGAATCCGTGTATCGTGTTTGTTCGAAACTGGGCAGTCAGCCCGTTCTTCATGTCGAAGACCGGGAACGGACCCGTGACAGCGGCTCCGATCTCGAATTTTGAATTAACCACGCGCCATATAAACAGGTTGCTGTCTGACGCAGCGGTCATCAATGCGCCATTGTTAGTCTCCATGTGAATCTGGTCGAACGTTAGGTTGTTCACGTTCTGGTTGTTGTCCGAATTGAATCGGGAATCGATATTTATAACAGTCGGGACCGTTGCGCCGGATGCATTCACATTTCGGAACATGGTTGTCTGAATTTTAGAGTCCCAAAGCTGTCTTACGCGAAGACCTTGACCGACCACATTGTGGAATCCGCAATCGCGCATGGTCAGCAAGGAAACTCCCTGCATGGCCACCAGTGAATCTGAGCACGTGAAGCTTCCCCCGTGAAAAATCACGCCTTGAATGAGAATTCCATTAATAGTTGGGCCTGCGTTATTGAGCCCGTTCCAATTGAACAGGTTGGCTGCATTCTGGCTCAACTTGAATTGAGGAGTACTAGTCGTCCAATCCTCTCCGCCGCCAATCGCGAACATGTTGAATCGCTGCGTGACTGAGTGGGCGCCTGTAGTCAAATAAATGCCAGGATACAGAAGCCCGTACCCAACGCGCTGACAGACATTTATCCACGTGTTGATAGCAGCAGTGTCAAGCGTGACGCCGTCCCCGGCTGCGCCATAACGGCGCAGATCATATGGCTCATATTGCAGAGTCAGATTCTGAGAGGTGAGCCCAGCTGCTGTTTCTGCAGAAGTGACACTAGAGAACGGATTTGCAGGCGAACTCGGTCCGCCCCCACTTGTGTCAGGTACATACGCATTAACGCACGCTGACATGTCTTAACGACTCGCAACGTTGTACTGGATCACTTTCATGGCAACTGAACCTGTACCGCTATTGAGTAGCACACGCACAAATGTTGGTGTAAACAGGAAATTAGACTGCACAGAGCCGGTGGCATTCACTGCGTTGGTGTCGTTCGTGTTGATCCACTGCATGGCGGAAGGCGAAACACGATTCGTAGTCCCGTCCGGATCGTCATATGTCGATTGCAGTGTGTAGTTTACGGTTCCAGTCACGTCACACTGAATACCGACCGGGGGACTCGCCCACTCATCCAGTCGAACCCAGGACGTGGTCCCAATTCCACTGGTTCCGACGGTCACCGTTCCGGTGGCTGCCCCTGAGATAACGATCGATGACACCTTTGAATATGACAGCACGGAGGTCGCACTTGTGCCGTTGCCTGTCACCGTTTCGGTCAGCAGAGAGCCGGTCGACGTGGCGCCAGTGATTGTAAACGTGTGCGTCGTATCGGTCGTCGTGATCGTGATGAACTGGTGGTTGCCAATGACGGCGACGCCATTAGAGACCAATGAGCCATTGAGTGTCAGCGGACCTGCCGCGCCCGGCGTCTGGGACAGCGCGATGTTGTTCGCACTCTGCGCGGTCAGCGGTCCAATGGTCGCCGTGATGGGTCTCATCTCTTTTCGTCCTCGGTCAAACAAAAACGGGAGCGCTAGGCCCCCGTTCAAGTGCCCCTATGGGCTACGAACTAACGCCTGCGACAACGTCTCAAGTTTCCCCGAAACCCTCTTCACCCTTCATCACCTCGCGCCCTGCCGGCTGCTTGCCGGTGCGCGCGCTGGTGAAAGGATTCGCATCCGAGCTCGCTCGGCCTCCGCTCTTGCGCGGCTTGCGCCCCGCATGCATCTTTTCCTTGTGTCCCTCGATGTGACCGACTTCGGTCTTGCCACCGCTCTTGCGCTTGGCACGGCCACCCTTCTTCATCTCCTCGGCCTCTGAGTCGATCTTCTTCGCGTTCGTGCGAGACTCGGGCTTGTCCTTCAGGTCCTCTTCGGCTTCGTTCACGCCGCCTGTGTTCCGGGACTTTCTGCCGCCTTTCATGCTCTATCTCCCACTCAGCTCGCCAAATTGATTGAAGGGATGTACTCAACCGTCAGCGTACCTACGCCCGTGCCCGTGTTGGTGGACAGCAGAACAATCTGGATATCCTGCGTGCCGACATTATCCCAATTGCCGATCGCAGTCGCGTTCGTTCCGGGTGTAATAGACACTCGGCCCAGAGCGCCTGAGGTCACGATTGCACCAGCGGCAGTCAGCGCAGTGGCCGATGCACCAGTGCCCGCGCCCAGTGTCGTCGCACCACCCGACCATGCCGTCGTCACCATCAGATCCATGCGCAGAATCTTGCTCTGCGCAGGAATCACAATCGGGCAGACGAACTGGCCTGCGCTGCCGGAGTTGGTCGCCTGCGTGACTACACAGGCTTGTGCCATCACGGCGAAACCTGCGTTCGCGGTACCGCCGCTCATCGCGCCGACACCGGCGAGATTGCCCGTCCCATCGCTCGCGATGATGTTTCCGGCGATCAGAGGGCCCATGAAGGTCGTGCCAGGCAGCGCCGGATCGCCGTTGCTCGGGGTCAACTGGCCGCCCGTGATATCGGGAAGCGTTTGGCCGCTGGTCGGTACGATGTACTGAGTCATGCTGGATCCTCAGTCAGTTACGACGTCGGGAAGGAGCCGTAAATGCTGCGCCAGTTGAAATAGTTGCACGAGTATCTTTCGTACGACTTCACCAGAAGGTTGTCGGTAACGAAATCGACCTGCATGTCGCTCTCGTACGGAATGCGCTCCATGTAGGCCAATCCCGGGATGTTGGTCAGCCCGAACCACGCAAATTGCGAGGTCAGGAAGTCCATCGTCATGTAGCCCTCGGGAACGCCGCCGGCCGTCGACAGGATCGCATTGACGTCGTTGTCCGCCGTGCCGGGGCGCAACTCGGTCTTGGTCAGGCGAATCGCGGTCGGCTCCAACTGCGGTGGGATGATCAGTTTTCGGAAGCGCGCGAACATCTTCAGTCCCGCCTGGTCGCGGAAGTTCGTGCGCACCGCCACCATCGCGTTGAGCAATGTGGCTTCGTTCAGGTCCACCTGCGTGGTGGGCGTGTTCGCGATGGTATTGCCGTCAATTGGATGGGTCGTGGCGCACAAGGCCACGCCGTCGCCGCCGACCGAGGCGTTGTAGGTCGTCGCGGTGTTCAGGACATTCGCGGCGTAGATCTCTTTGAACTGGTGGAATGACTCCATCAGCCCCAGGTTCGACGGGTGGAACTGGGTCTTGTACAGGTTGTCGTCGATCGCCTTGCGCGTGATCGCGTAGCCCAGGCCGATCTCGATGTGCTCCTGGTTGTAGACGTAGCGCTCGCCTGCGTTGTTGTCGAAGCCGGTCTGGCCGCCTTCAGTCTTGAGCTGCGCCAGCCCCAGGTACCGCATCTCAGCGGTTCGCTCCAAGGCCAACTTCGAGTTGAACTTGGTGAAGACCTTGTCGTACTGAGAGGGTATCTGCTCGTACTTCCCGGTGATCCCGCGAAGTCCCGGCAGGAGCAGATCTTTGATAGCTGAAAGATTGACGGCCATTGCGTATCGCTCCCGCCCTTAAGTGTTGGTCGCCGTTGCGTTGATGCCTTCAACATTGTTGAAGGAAACGACGGCCAGATTGAAGGCACCCGCCTGCGTGCCATTCGCCCCGGGAGGGTTCAGTACCAACTCCTGGAAGCGGAAAGGATAGCCCGCGGTCACCGCGCCGGTGTGAATCAGGAATGCACCCGAGAGTCCGTTGGCCGCTGTGCCCGTGCCGATGTTGAAGTCGAGGTTCGCGCCGACATCCGCCTGCACCAGGCCGGTGGAGTCACTTTGCGCGACGAACTGCGCGTTCGTGTCGGTGATCACGTAGGCTTCGATCGTGGACTGGTTGCCACTGGTGACAGGGCTGCCGCCCGGCCAGTAATTCGACCATTCGGTCTTCTTGGTCACCGTGGAGAGATATTTGCAGCCCTGGAAGATGCCGGCGAGGCTGACTGTGCTGCCGCCTGCGGAACCTGCGGCGCGCACAAGAGTGCCGTCACCCGTACCGGCCCTGACTACGGGGTCGCCGTTGTAGATCGCCGTGGCGTTGAAGTCGATTCCGCCATTCCCGAACGTAACCTGTTCGTACGACGGCGTTGTGCCGCGACCGCGGTACTGGCGAAATCCGAAGGGTGCATTCACATTTGCCACAGGCAAATACTCCGCGTGGAGGTCTGCCTGGGCTGCCGAAGCTCGGTGGGACCGGGGGAACTAAATCAGAAGCTACACCGGGTAGCTGGTTGTAGGACTTATCTCACACGCGAAAATGCAGTGTCAAGCTTCTGTATGAGTTTTACGACGTGGTCGTCTGTTATATGCTCGCCGGATGCGTATCGATGTTTATGTGCATTCCGTTCACGATGCCTCATCACATGAGGCCAATCCATTACTCCAGGCAATCCTGGACAAGGTGACTAAGATGGCTGTTGACCTCACTGCATTGCAAGCCGCCGTCGCGGCAGAAGACACCGTCATTGATTCGGCGATCGCGCTGATTCAGGGCATTCCGCAGGTTGTTTCCGATGCGGTCAAGGCCGCACTAACGGCAGCCGGTACCGCCGATGCAGCGGCCCAAGCTGCCGCGGACGCCGCAGCGGCAGACATTCAGGGCAAGACCAACGCACTGCAGTCTGCGCTGACTGCCAATACGCCGACGCCGCCCGTCACCCCGTAACCAATCGCCTATCTAGGACAGGGATGTCCTACGCGACCGGCTGTGAAGTAGTAGTCACTGGAATGGTCTCGACCGACGTCACAACAGGTGACAGCGGAGCGGGAGCAGGCGGTGCGACTGGGGTAGATGCCGGAGGCGGAACTACCGGGTTCGCAGCGGCCGAAAATGGAGACGGTTCTGCCTTCACGGGCCGTCCACCATCAGGAATCCACTCTGCGTAGTAGCCATTCTCAGGCGACTCATCACCCGCCTGAATGAACGGTACTCGTTCCATCGAGTGACACGCGCCGTTACCGTCAAATACTGCGAGATTCACCCGGCCATCGGGCAAAACCGCTGCCACGATCGCGGCGCAAATCGATGCGGGCGCAAAGGCGTGGTTGGCCGAGTTGTACGGCGGGTTGAACCAGACGGTTTTGCCGACAGTGGGATCGATTTTCGACATGCTCGGTTACTCCGGAATCGGGACGTGTTCGAAGGTCTTTCTCACCTTCACGAGGGACTGGTCTTTATTTGAACGCTCGAACGTGCCAGTTGGTGCCCCGCCCAGTTGCTCTTCCTTGCCTCGCACCTGAGCACGCGCAATGCGCTGGTCCCGTGCCTGCGCCTCCTGAGTGATTTCCAGCGGTCGCTCCATGAGCACCATTCCCTCCCGCTCGATGGTCTCGCCCTGATAGTTGATCGGCATCAGGTGAGGATGGCGGGAACGCGGGACCGCTTCCCAACCCTTGTGCGCCATCGCTACCTGGTAAGACGGATTCTCCTTGCCGAGCACGGTGAAGGTCTTCCATTCGTAGGACCAGCCGTCCGGAATCATCTTCGGATCGATGTAGAACTTGTCCATTCCGTCGTCATCGGAGGTCGACTGCTCGCGCAGCTCCATCGCGCGGCGCGCGGCGCGGGCCCGGGGATCTTCCTCGCGCGGCTTCGGAGGCGGAGAGGATGCGGCACTCAAGCCAGCGGCGACTGCACTGGCGACGGTCTGCTTTGGATCAGCACTCATGACAATTTTCCTTCTCTCTTCAGCGCCACTTTGTTGCGCGCGTAGTCCTCGACGGTCATTCCCATCATCTCAGCCATTTCCACTTCCTGTGGAGTGAGCCTCACCACGTTGGGTCGGTTGCCGTGAGAACCATTGCTGCGACTCACGGGCGCCGCGGCGGGCGCGCCACGGCCGCCAACCACCTGAGCGGCGTCCGCTCCCGCATCCGCCTCAGGGTCGACTTTTGTAACCGCTGGGGCGGTGATATCCAGGGTCTTCTCCACCGAGGCGAAGTACTCGGGGGTATCGGCTTTGTGTCCGCGGGCGAGCGCGAGCTCATGAGCGGCGATCATCTGACGATTCTTGTGGGGATCGCGCACAAACTCGGGATGTGCGCGGACCCAAGTGGCGGAAGCGGGCGACAGTGCCGACGCAAACTGCTCCACTGGGTCGGACGGCGCGCGCGGCACTGGCTTGGGAGCCGATTCGAGCGCCTTTTTGCCGGCTTCGAGCTGCGTCAGCTTGGAGGCATTGTCTGCCATCTGTCGCTGGACCTTCGCGGCGGCTTTCCAATCGCCTGCGGCGGCGGCATCCGCGTATTGGCTCTCCAACATGTCACTGGACTCGGTCAACCGCTCGATTGCACCCTTGACGAGGTCCAATTGCGAGGTCTGGACCTCTCCGCGCGCTGCGGCTTCGGCGCGCGACGCATCATTTGCACGTTGCTCGGCTGCCAATCGACCCGTGCGCTCGTCTTCGAGTTGCTTTTTGAGCTTTTCGAGCCCTTCGTCCGTCGAAAGCGCCGTTTTTTCGGCCGCGGGAGTCTCTGCGGCGACTTTTTCGACCTTAACTTCAGGCGCATCGACCTTAGTATCGTTCCCGCCACCATTTTTGGCGGCTTTCTCGGCCGCTTTGGCATCCGCTGCCTCTAAATCGACTGAAATTTCGTCTGTTGGTGTTGTCATAAATTACCAAACCACTCCGGGGTGCGGAATTTTTGCGCGAATGTCCTTGTCGTGGACCAGTCGGCATGGAACGAAGTCCTTTTTAGACAGTGTTTCAGAACGCATGTTGATATCGAGCGCCCATGTGTCGGAAGGACGAACTACGACCCAGTCATGAAGTGAAATCGGAATGCCTGTTTTGATGTTGGTATACGGGTCAACATGCTCAATCTGACAGTGCTCGCCGATCTTTACAACCAAACCAACCTTCCCTTGGTAGATATCTTCCTTCAGAGTCTGGCTGGCAAGCACAATTCCGCCTGCTGTCATCTCAGGACGCTGATAAATCGCGAGCAGAATCTCGTTCTGCGCAATTTCAAACTCGGAAACATCGCCAATTTTCGCCAGGATATCCCGCTTGAGTTGAGATGCGGGGTCATTCTGTTTGCTTTTGAGCACTGCTGACATGGGTTACCGTTTGTTGAGTGTTGTGTTGACTTCGTCGCAATAGGTCTCATGCACCAACTTCAAACTTTGAAACTCACCCTGATAGCGGCGATAGTCGGCGTAGTCTTTTATCGCCTGCCCATCGCACAGAATATCGGCGATGTCAGCCATGCGGGCGCTGACCAGTTTCTTCAGCTCAAATTCGAACTGGGTGTTGAGAGAGGACATTAGCCGTACGCCTTCGCCTTCTCCAGTCTCCCGAGTCCGCCGCCAGCGCCCGACTCGATGGGGTACGAGCCGCGCTTGGCCATCTTGCCGCCGTCCTTATCGACCGTTCGGCCGCCAGACTTGCGTGCCATCGGCGGCGCGCCGGGGCCCATCACCGCAGGTGGCGGAGCACCTTGGTGCAGGCCCACTGGACCGCCAGGCGGTGGCATCGCCCCAGGCGGGGGCATCGCCGGGGCCCCCATGCCGCCGGGTTGCGTGATGATGATATTGACGTTGGTCTTGCCCTTGGTCCGACCACCGCCCTTGCGCGCCAGCCGACCGGCCACGGGGCGAGTGCCGCCATAGATGGCCTTGCTGACCGAGCCGCCTTCCTTACGCCCGACCCGGCCGCCGCTGCACTTCGCACAGCCACAGCCGGAGACGTGCACCTTGCCGCCATCTTTGCGACCCATCACGGTGGGAGGCATGGGGTCACTGCCTGTGTTCTGGATGAGGGGCCCCCCGCCCAGTTTTCCGGCGC
>Ga0210386_10001648_pt1 | contig 19635 bp, 15 predicted proteins | sample IncBWH32OmetaG_FD_160091 | JGI IMG/M metagenome (GOLD analysis project Ga0210386, IMG submission 160091) | Forest soil microbial communities from Barre Woods Harvard Forest LTER site, Petersham, Massachusetts, United States - Inc-BW-H-32-O ...
CGCAACCAGGACGGCAGTAAGCGTCGTCTCAGGACTGTCTTGATAAGCGGCCCGGTTTAGGCGTGGGGTTCAAGTGTCCATCTATCTTTAGGTGGACACTTGATGGGATGCATGCGAGATGCGCTGGAAGCTCGGAGGCCAGGTTCCAGGGCAGAAGTTGGTAGATACGGCGCCCCAGAACATGGCTCAGATAGAGTTCTGGGTCGACATCGTGAAGGTTGTCAGAACCGAGCAAGCTGTAAATGGCCGGCTTCCGGCCTTGTCATCGAGATCTACAAGCCTGCTGCCTGACAATTTCGCTATCCAGGAACGACTTCTCAGTGCACCACGACCTCAATGCCGAACGTGTGGTGGATGACATAGGTCGAAAAACGATCTTCGTGTTGCTCCGGCTGCTGATTGCCACGAGCATCGGTGGATCTTGACTTGAGGATGTAGACACCTTTTTTCTTTGGAACGTTCCACTCGAACTCCCAACGCCTCCATACGAACGGTTGCCCCTCGTCAAGGAAGTGGGCCGGCAGCCAGGTCTTACCCTCGTCCGTTGAAAGCTCAACCTTCTCGACGTACGGGTCACCACCCCAAGCTGCGCCAAAAACATGATAGCTGGTCCCGGCAGGGATGAATTCGCGTGTACGCGGGCGAGCGATGGCCGATTTGAGCGCCATCTCTCCCAAGGCACGGCGGATGGGATTGTGGTTCTCGTCGTATTCCCAATAGCCATAGTCGGAGGTCTGCCAGTATCCCTTGAACGGCTCTGTCAAAGCGCGGATGTGCGTCAGCCATTTAACCGAAGCCATCCCATAGTGGCCGGGAACGATCGCTCGCAACGGGAAACCGTGGTCGATAGGAATCTCTTCGCCGTTCATCGCGTACGCAATGAGCACGTCGTCCAGCTTGCCGACGGCAAGACTTCGCGCGTACCTAATAACTCCTGGAGGAACGGGTTCCTCCTTCGGTATGCCCGTATCTGCTGCCTCGAAAAGGATCTCGCAGGTATCCGCACCCAAGCCGGCACGCTCCAATAATGCGGAGAGTGGCACGCCCGTCCACTCAGCCGTGCCCACAGCCCCAAGCTGCCACTGTGCGCCCCCGACCTGCGGGATAAGAAAGATACGGCCATTTCCGGCGCATTCCAGCGTCGCGGGCCGGGTAAGCGAGGGCATCACCAGGAGTTCTTCATAGGTGATGGTGAACGGTCTCTTTACCGCCCCGCCAATGGTGAGTTTGTAACCGTGTTGATCAAGCACGGGAGCTTTAAAGTGACTGCGGATGTAGAAAAGGTCGTTCGGCGTAAGAAACTCATTGAGCTGATCGAAAGGATACTCGAGATTGACTGGCTCTCGTTCCCTGATGATGAGCCCGAGGTTTGATTCGTGGCTGACGGTAGCAGAGCTCATGAGATTCTCCTTCGCGCCGGATTAGCCGGGCCGTGGCCCTGTAGATGAAGATGCATTCCTCCTTGGTTGGGGATCGGAACAGCGAAGGTAAAAAGCTTGGGTTTCGCCTGGAGCCCAGTCAGCACGTTCCGGCATTTCGCCCAGGCTCGACGATTATGGACCCGGACGTGGCCACAGGTCTTCAGGCGCGCTAGAATTTCGAATCGGAGATGCTGAGCGATCCCAGGGTCTCTTCGAAACATATGGCCTTTCAACCTATTGAGAATTACGGCGTCATCGGCAACATGCGGTCCATTGCATTGGTGGGCATGGACGGGTCGATCGATTTTCTCTGCTACCCAAATTTCGATTCCCCCACGGTGTTCGCCGCGCTGCTGGATGCAAAGGAGGGTGGCCACTTCCAGATTGAACCCCAGCTCACGAACATGCGGATACGCCAGCTCTATTTGCCGGATACAAACATTCTGCTGACGCGATTTCTTGCCGAGGAAGGCGTAGCGGAGCTGACGGATTACATGCCGATTGAGAAAGACGAGGAACAGCCGAATGAGATCATTCGGACGGTCTCGGTGATCAGAGGCAACGTACGTTTCAACATGCGTTGCCAGCCACGATTTAACTATGCAAGATCAGCGCACCGGACGGAACTCTCGGATGGCTGCGCGATGTTCTTTCCGGCCGACAATAGTTGCCCGCCAATGGCTTTGTACTCCACGGTCCCTTTGGAGCAAGACTCGCAGGACGTAATCTCAAGCCTCGACTTGCAAGCGGGCGCAACGGCGACCTTTGTGTTCGGTGGAGTGCGTCCAGAAGGACAACAACCTGAGATGCAGCTTGTAGGACAACGCTTCCAACAAACGAGCCGCTTCTGGAAGACATGGATTGCGCAATCGAAATACAAGGGCCGGTGGCGGGAAATGGTCAATCGCTCGGCTTTGATGTTGAAGTTGCTCATCAGCCGAGAGCACGGCTCATTAATTGCCGCGCCTACATTTTCTTTGCCTGAGAGTATAGGGGGAGTGCGCAACTGGGACTATCGTTTTACCTGGTTGCGCGATGCAACATTCACGCTTTATGCGCTGATTCGACTTGGGTTTGTCGAAGAAGCCGAGGCCTTCATTGACTGGCTGCAGGGGAGGCTGGGTGACGATGCGGAGCGAGGACCATTGCAGGTAATGTATGGAATCGATGGCAGTCAAAAGCTGGACGAGCTTACGCTGGACCATCTGAGCGGATACGAGGGTTCATCGCCAGTACGCATCGGCAACGCCGCCTACCAGCAGCTGCAACTGGATATTTACGGTGAAATGATGGATGCCATTTACCTGGCGAATAAATACGGCGATCCCATCTCCTATGCCGGATGGCAAGAGGTTCAGCGCATCCTGGAATGGTTGAGAAAGAATTGGCAACGGCCTGACGAGGGAATATGGGAAGTTCGCGGCGGAGCGAAAGAATTTCTGCACTCTCGCGTAATGTGTTGGGTTGCCTTCGACCGCGCTTTGCGCCTGGCACAAAAACGCTCGCTTTCGGGCCCTCTCGATGTATGGCACCGAACGCGAGATGAAATTCGAAATGACATCTATAAGAACTTCTGGAATGACCGGCTGCAGTCGTTTGTGCAGGCAAAGGGGACGGAAGATTTGGACGCTTCGGCCCTGCTGATGCCCATGATCAGGTTTATTAGCCCCGTGGACCCAATGTGGCTCTCGACTCTGAGAGCGATAGAAACAAGACTGATTGAAGACACGCTGGTCCGTCGCTATGAGGTGGAACGCACCCATGTGGACGGCCTTCCGGGTGGAGAGGGGAGCTTCACTGCGTGCTCGTTTTGGTATGTCGAATGCCTGGCCCGCGCTGGTGACCTGGAAAAGGCGCAGTTATTGTTTGAAAAGCTTTTGGGATATGCCAATCATCTTGGCCTGTATGCAGAGGAACTTGGTTCGAATGGGCAACATCTCGGGAATTTCCCGCAGGCGTTCACACATCTCGCACTGATCAGCGCGGCGACCTATCTGGACAGGGCCCTCTCGGGTACGGGAGAGTCAGTGTGGCGCTAGATTCCCGAAAGGCGAGACAAGGGAGAGCGGGCTTTTATCGGCGTTCGACAAGCCGCTGTCGTCGTCAAAAGCAACCGCGATGACTACGATTTCCCGATTTTGCTGAACGTCGACCATACGCATTCGCTGGCTAAAGCTGAGGAAGCCGCAAGAACCGTCGTTTGGCCAGGCCCAATCCAACAATTGACCCCACGTACTAAGATCACCCGGCTTTTGAACGATTAAATTCATTGCAGAGGAATAGCAAAATGCCGGAACAGGGCAAACTAGCCAACAAGCGGGCTCTCGTGACCGGGGCCGGTACAGGCATCGGTCGCGAGATTGCCATTGAGTTTGCACGTCAGGGCGCCGATGTTGTTCTCCACTACAGTCACGCCCCGGAAGGCGCCGAATCGGCGGTCAAAGAAATTGAAGGTATGGGGCGCCGTGCAACCATGCGTGCTGCCGACTTTAATGATCCTGGCGCGGGAGTAGGATTGGCTGACTTCGCTCTGGAGTTCCTTGGCGGAGTGGACTGCCTGGTCAATAATGCCGGCGTTACTTACAACACCCCTTTCCTCAAAATGCAACCCCAACAACTCGATGTTCTTCTTAACGTCAATTTTCGCGTTCCCTTCCTCATCACTCAGAGAATTGCTGAATCGATGGTCAAACAGGGCAAAGGGGCGATCTGTAATCTGGCATCCATTCATGGATTGCAAGGTGCGCCCGAACACTCCGCTTATGCAGCGACCAAAGGCGCCATCCTTGCGTGGACTCGTGCTATTGGGGTAGAGCTCGGGCACAAAGGAATCCGTGTGAATGCGATTGCACCTGGATGGATCACTGTCGAGAGCTATGGTGCTGCGATCCCCGGCTTTAACCTCGCTCAAGCTGCGGAGGATGCGCGGCAGAAAGTGCCGGTAGCGCGTTACGGAACTCCATCCGATGTGGCCAAGCTGGCTGCCTTTCTATGCTCGGAAGACGCTGGTTTCATCCTGGGGCAGACAATCGTGGTTGACGGTGGAACTACAGCGCTGATGTCGCTCATCTCGGATTTCAGAAGTGAATCCCCTGCACGGTTCGGATCCGAATACATGCCAAAAGACTGAGGTCTATTGTGAGCACGTCTTGCTGGATGAGAAACCGCAAGGCAAGCTCCGGTTCAGAGGCTCATGGGCAGAAGTCATGGCGACTACAAGCGTCGGACTTCCGCCTCTGCTCGTAAAGGTGGCGGAAGCGCGTGTGAGTCGAACACACCGTTGCCCGAACGGACGACCACCGGTTTTGAAGACCGGGAGGACCACCGGATCCTAAGCGCTTCCATCGTAGCTCTTAAACAACCGTTTAATAATAATATGGAGGCATGTTGACCAGCTCCGATCACGTTTCTGTCCCTCCAACTGTGCGGCTGACCCAACAGGTGAAAGCCGGCGGCTGTGCCAGCAAACTCGCTCCAGGCATGTTGAGCGAGGTACTCTCGCGCCTGCCAAAACAACACGATGAAAACCTGCTGGTAGGGTTTGAGACAGCCGACGATGCCGGTATCTATCGCATCAGTGCGGATCAGGCGTTAGTGCAGACAGTCGACTTCTTCACTCCCATGGTCGATGACCCGTTTACCTATGGGCGCAGCGCCGCCACCAACGCGCTCAGCGACGTGTATGCCATGGGTGGCCGCCCCCGCACGGCTCTTACCTTGGTCTGCTTTCCTCAGGATGGGGATACAGCAGTCCTGGAGCAGATAATGAGGGGCGGCCTCGCCGTCATGGAGCAGGCAGGCTGCACGATTTTGGGCGGCCACAGTGTCCGCGATGCGGAAATCAAGTTTGGTTACGCCGTGACAGGGCTTGTCCACCCGGATCGGGTCTTGAGGAATACAACTGCACAGCCTGGAGATGCGCTTCTATTCACCAAGGCACTTGGAACCGGCGTGATTACCACTGCCCTCAAGCAAGGCAAGGCACAACAGCTGTGGGTGGATGCGGCCATCGCCTCGATGACGACGTTAAACAGGCAAGCGGCTGATGTCATGACGCGCTCGGATTTCGATGTACACGCAGCCACGGATGTAACCGGATTCGGGCTGATGGGACACGCCCGCGAGTTAGCTTTCGGCAGCAAGTTACAGCTTCACATCGACACTGCCGCAATATGTCCGATGGAAGGCGCATTGGAGGTGATCAAGCTTGGCTGCATCCCGGCAGGTCTGAAGGCAAACCGCGACTTTGCTGAATGCGTAGTAGAAGATGCACCCGGCGCAGTCATTCCGGACGATCTTCGGACACTCCTGTTTGACCCGCAGACAGCGGGCGGACTGCTGATTTCGGTCGCGCCGGATCACGCGGCTCTTCTGGTGGAGGAACTGCGGGCTGTGGGTTACCCCCAAACGCGCCAGATTGGCGTGGCCTTGGAGGGACCGTCGAAGATCGTCCTATCCTAGGCTGAACCATGTTAAAGGATGCAAGGTTTTTATAGGACGAGGAGAGGCTCATGGCCGCGGAAGAAACATCAGGTCCCTCCACTGCGCTACGCTCCGGCCGGGATGACAGTTCTGTCGCTGGGTTGGAGTGTGTCCCGGTTCACGCGTTGCGGGTATCACAGAGTTGTCATCCCGACCGAAGTGGAGGGACCTGCTGTTTCCCTCCTTCCCGCTCTCAACTCCCGGGTTCGCAATGCCGGGTCGAAGCGACAGCTCCTGGACCGCCGGGCGCCTGCGGAAACTCTCGCTCGATGCTGGGCTATGGTGAACGTGGCGCCTGTTAGCGGACCTGAGGAGCAGCCATGAAGCCGGCGATTGAAACCCGCGAGAGACCAGCACATCTCCCAATTCGCTCGATCGTGATGGGCACCGCAGGCCACATCGATCATGGCAAGACCGCGCTGGTATTCGCCCTTACCGGGACGGATACAGATCGCCTCCCCGAAGAGAAGACTCGCGGAATCACAATCGATCTAGGTTTTGCCTCCCTCACCCTTAACAATCTTGACGGCAGTACCATCGACCTGAGCCTCATCGACGTCCCCGGCCACCACGCCTTCATTCGTAACATGATGGCCGGGGCCGGCGGCATTGACTGTGTGCTGCTGGTGGTCGCGGCGGATGAAGGCGTGAAGGCGCAAACTGCGGAGCATCTTGCCATCTGTAGTCTTCTGGGAGTGCGCCACGGCATCATTGCCCTCACTAAGAGCGATGCGGTCAGCGCCGAACGTCTGCAGCAAGCCCGGGACCAGGTCCGTACGTTGGTGCAGGACACCTTCCTTAAGAACGCACCTTTGTTTGCAGTTTCCGCACGAACTCGGGAGGGCCTGGTAGATCTCAAACAGGCTCTGTACGAGCTCGCCCTCAAGATTCCGGCACACAGCACAGAGTCCATTCTGCGGCTCCCACTGGACCGTTCCTTCTCGATGCGCGGCTTCGGCACCGTTGTCACCGGCACGCTGCACGCCGGCATCGTGCATTCAGGCGACACTGTTGAGCTCCAGCCCAAAGGCCGCGTTGTGCGGGTGCGCGGAATTCAGGTACACAACAAAGCAGCAATGGAGATACAGGCGCCTGCACGCGTGGCTCTGAATCTCACCGGAATCGAAGTGGGCGAAGTGGGTCGCGGTGACACCGTCGTGCCTCCAGATTCGCTCTTGCCCGTAAGCACAGTAGATGTTGAGCTGACCGTTTTGCCAGGTGCAACTCCGCTCAAGCATCGCGGCAAGTTGGGCATGCACGCCTTCACCTCCGAGACGTTAGCCACAGTGCTTATGTATGAGCCTGATGACCAACCCGCCGATGCGATCCGCCTTGCTCGCTTGAGGCTTAGCGGCCCGATGCTGTTGGTTCCGGGCGACCGTTTCGTGCTGCGGCGGCGTTCGCCGGCAGAGATCATAGGCGGAGGCTCTGTCATTGATGCCCACCCCCTTCCCCGTTTGAGAAAAGCGGCAGCGCGCGAATGGCTCCAATCCATGCAGAATGCTTCGCCGGAGCAGCAGATTCTGGCGCGTGTGCGACGCCGCGGGATCGAGGGAATCAGCCTCGCTGCCCTGCGCCAGGAGACTGGGCTCAATGACGAGGCGATTCGCCGGTATACCGCGGCCCCCCTGGCAGCGCGTCAATTGATCGGCGTCAAGATACAAGATGTGGATGTGGACCGTTTCCTGCAGCCTGACGCTCTCGTTGAAGCAGTCGAGTTGCTGTTCGAGGAACTCAAGCGGAACCATTCACGCTCTATCTCTCGCGCCGAGTTGCAGTCAAAAACACGGCTACAGGAGTGGGTCTTTAGTCTTGCAGTCCAAAGATTGCTTGAGACCAAGCCGGTGCGCCTGGTTGGCGGCCAGCTTTCGATCTCGACGAATAGCTCCGCAGACGGAGCGCAAACAGAAGTGCTTGCAAAGATTGAAGGGCTATATCGGCACTCCGGTCTGGCATCGCCGCTGGTTAGCGAAGTAGCCTCCACACTCCGGATTCCACTGAAAGACCTTCCTCCGTTGATTACTGTGCTGGTTCGGTCAGGCAAGCTTATCCGCATGGGGTCTGACAACCTGCTCACCCACGCTGACGCACTGGCAAAGATCAAGGCGGACCTGATGAAGCATCGGGGACAAACCTTTGACGTCACCCGCTTCAAGACCTTCACCGGTCTCACGCGAAAACATGCCATTCCCTTGCTGGAGCACCTCGACGGCGCTCGCGTCACCCTGAATCGCAACGGTATTCGCACCGTCTTATAGCGCTGGGGTTTGTGTTCCGTTTACACCATCGTGTAATATGACTGCCTCCGTTGGTTCGCGCTTGCGAACGCGGCAACCATCGCATGGGGGCCTTATGAATCGGCGGGAGTTTCTGCGTCTTACGGCAGTGGCGGCGCCCGCTGTTGGCATAGGGACACGCGCGCTCCTGGCGCAGTCTGCAGCAGCATCCCGGTGGCGCACTTATGAGGTGACCACGAGCGTCCAGGTGCTCAAGACCGCGGGCCCAACGCGGATCTGGCTGCCGCAACCATTGGCGGAAGAGACGAGTTTCCAACGGACCCTTTTGAGCGACGTTCACTGCGACGGGGGGAGGACATCGTTCCATGAGGATCGGCGCGCCGGCCTGAAGATGCTCGTGGCAGAGTTCCCCGCCGGCAAGCCTGCGGTTCTCAAAACAACACAACGCGTCAGCACGCGGAATTGGTCGATCGCCCTGGGGGATTCCTCGGCTAAGCAGCGTCCTCTCCCTGGGAACGCTGCCGAATTTCTGCAGGGGACGCGCTACGTGCCGACGGATGGCATTGTAAAGGCAAAGGCCGGCGAGATTACCAGGGGCGCCACGACGGACGTGGAAAAGACCCACGCTATCTACACCTGGATCGTCGACAATACGCATCGTGACCCGAAGGTGCGGGGATGCGGCGTGGGCGACATCCGGCCCATGTTGGAAACAGGCGATCTCGGCGGCAAGTGCGCGGATCTGAATGGGCTCTTCGTTGGCCTGGTCAAAGCCTCCGGCATTCCAGCGCGAGATGTCTATGGCATTCGTCTGGGTCCCTCTGATCTGGGGTGCAGAAGTCTCGGCACCTCCTCCGATCGGGTGGAGAAAGCGCAACACTGCCGTGCCGAAGTTTTCCTCGCAGAATTCGGTTGGGTGCCCATGGATCCGGCCGATGTGCGCAAGGTCATGCTGGAGGAGCCGCCGGGCAATCTCGACCGCGCCGACCCCAAGGTTCAAGCCGTCGAGCGCCGCCTCTTCGGGTCATGGGAGATGAACTGGATGGCGTACAACTATGCGCAGGATGTCGCACTGCCGGGCTCCAGCGGTCCGCCGCTCCACTTCTTCATGTACCCGCAGGCCGAGACCGGCGAGGGCCGTTTGGATTGCCTTGATCCGGTCAACTTCCAGTATGAGCTGACTTCACGGGAGTTGTAGAGCTAGAGCCCTATTCTGACTTCGTTGGTAGCCAACCGCACCCCGCCTTCAGGCCACCCGCCACACTTTCACCACGACGAGTTCGGCATACCGTTCCGCGTTCCCCACGAAGATCGACCTCTTGAGCCAGTCGTATTTTCCATCGGGAGGATAAAAGCGTGGTGTCGTTCTGAAGTAATATTGGCTGGGGGCAACGGGTTCGCCGGCGGCGATACGATCCAGGACGTCCTGCGCGCCATGCCTGATTCCTGGATTGCTCACCTCGATCCGGATCGCGTCCGATGTTTCGAGCACGTAGTGGGCATCCACCAACGTGAGTCCATCGCGGTCGACGAACTGCCAGTCGGCTCCTCCGGGTAGTATGCGTCCGGAAATCCCGGGCCCGCGAAATACTCCACCGGTGATCGGGAGCATGCGCCTCAGACCGAACGAGCCCCACCCGAGTTCGAGCACCGTGCCAATGTTGACTCGCAGTTCGAGCACAAACTCGAGGTGCGGAGACATTCTTGCTTCGACCATGTGCATTCTCTCCAGACGCGTGTATCCAGCCCCGGACTTCCCGGGCGACGTCGACGACAAGTTGCAGCTTGGTCCACTGTTCTTCCTCGGTGAGTAGGCTTTCTTCCATCCTAGCCGCAAATTCCCACGGACGAGCGATGGCGGGTTGATTGAGTGGAGTGGGATAGGCAGAGTGTGCGGGGAAGGCGCCTTCGGGGACAAAACAGTGGTATCCCGCCCTTCACAAAGAGCGCGAAGGATGGGGCACCCGAACATTGATCCTCACGCAAGTGAAGGGCTCCTTCGTTTCTTCTCAGATCTGTCTTCCTGCGCAAATCGCATCAAGTTCGGGCAACGGTATGCAGCTGCCTGGAAACGGGACTCTTACAGCGGAGCCGCCTGCCGTGAATAGCCGACGATGGCTGCGGCGAGTGACAACAGGGGCAAGATCTTGGCCACGGCGCCGTGTTGGATGGCCTCTTTGGGCATGCCGAAGACGATGCAGGAAGCCTCATCCTGGGCAATCGTCATAGCCCCCGCCTGCTTCATCTCCAGCATGCCTTTGGCTCCGTCATCGCCCATTCCCGTCATGATGACGCCGACCGCGTTCTGTCCTGCATAACGAGCGGCAGAGCGGAATAGCACATCCACCGAGGGGCGGTGCCGGCATACCAGCGGACCCTCTTTGATTTCGACGTAGTACCGGGCGCCGCTGCGCTTCAGGAGCGTGTGATGATTGCCGGGAGCTATGAGCGCCCGCCCGCGCAACACGGTGTCGTTCGATTCCGCCTCCTTGACCGAAATGCTGCACAGACCGTCCAGCCGGTTGGCAAATGCCCGGGTGAATGCCTCCGGCATGTGCTGCACAATCACGATCCCCGGAGCATCGGACGGAAGCATCTCGAGCACCGACTTGAGCGCTTCCGTTCCCCCGGTGGAGGCGCCAATGACCACCACCTTCTCCGTCGTCTCGACCATGGCGTTCGTGCAAGCCGGGGGAAGAACAGCGTCCGCGGTAAGCTTCGGTTCAACCTTTCGGTCCGGCTGCAGAAGGCGTACACGTGCTCCCGCCGCCGCCTTTACCGCCTCGCAGACCACGATCCGTGCATCTTCAAGAAACTGCTTGGTCCCCATACGTGGTTTGGCGATCACCTCGACCGCGCCGTACTCAAGCGCCTTCAATGCGCTTTGTGCGCCACGGTCCACCAGGCTTGAGCAGATCACCACTGGTATGGGGTGCTGAGACATGATTTTCTGCAGAAAGGTCAAGCCGTCCATGCGCGGCATCTCGATGTCGAGGGTGATGACATCGGGAATTTGTTGCTCGATCCGCGCAGCTGCCACGAAGGGATCACCGGCGGTGCCGATGACTTCGATACCGGGGTCGGCGGAAAGAATTTCGGATAATGTCTGGCGAACGACCGCGGAGTCGTCCACAATCAGCACCCGTACTTTACGAGCAATCATGAAAGTCCTTCATCGTCATTCACCTTAGCCGTCGAAGCAGCACCTCGCCGGTGCTGGTGTCGAAGAAAATCTTCAGCCCGCTCTTGCCTCCCAGGCTGGATGCAATCACTTCGAATCCCTCATCGTGCAGCACCTCGATCGCGGCTTCCTGATTAAGCCTCCCTACGGTCGGTCGCAGCGAACCAGAAGGGTGAAGAACATCTGCGCCGCCGAATAGCTTAACCTCCACGTCCGCCCGCCTTGCGCCGAGTCTGTCGAACTGCAAGGCGATATCGCGAATGGCGTAATCCATATAACGGTGCCCGTCTCCCAGGTCGGGAAGGGCTGGTCCCGGATGCCGCGGCAGCATCGAATGGCAAAGCGCTCCCGCACCGAGCTTAACGCTCCAGAACGACACGCTCACGCAGGAGCCAAGAATGGTCCAGATGAGCGTGGGCTCGCGGGCCAGAAAATAGTCACCCGGCTGCAGGTAGACCTCGGGCAGATCGCGGTCAGGTTTTGTCATCGACTTTTCGATAGAGCGCCGGCGCGATCGGCGCCAATGGAACATCCATGCCGTGGAGAGTTTCAGAGTGGCCAATGAATGCGTAGCCCCCGGGCAGGAGACAGTCGGAGAGTTTCTGCAGGATCTGCTCCTGGGTGGCGCGATCGAAATAGATGATGACATTGCGGCAGAAGAACGCGTCTACTTTCTTCTCCAACGCATAATCCTCATCCATGAAGTTCAGCTGCTTGAACTCGATCATATTGCGTAACTCGGGAACGACTCGCAATTGCCTGGACTCTTTGTCCCGGCTATGCATGAAGTACTTCCGCCGCTGCGCTATCGGCACCGGGCTCACCACCTCTTCATGGAAGATGCCCAGGCTGGCCTTTTTCAGCACGGAGAGGGCAATGTCGGTAGCCAGCAGCTTGAACCGAAAACCAGGGTGGGCCAACGCATATTCGCTCAGCACGATCGCCAGGGTGTAGGGCTCCTCGCCCGTGGAACATCCCGCGCTCCAGATCAGCACCTCTTTCTGGCCCAGCCGGGCTTCGATGTCCGGAAGCGCCTTCTGCACCAGATAATCGAAATGACGCGGCTCGCGAAAGAAGTCTGTCTTGTTGGTGGTGACCACGTCGATCAGGTGGATCAGTTCGTCCTTCAGCCCCTGCCGCCCAAAAAGATACTCGCAGTATTCGGCGTAGGAACCCAGGCTTAGAGTCTTGAGCCGGGGCTTGATCCGCAGCTCGATCATCAGCTTCTTGTCCGCGTTCAGGTTGATCCCGGACTCCTGCTGGATCAGGTCTCGTAGCCGTGTGAAATCCGACTTGGAGATGATTTCGGCTTGCTTGCTCATGTCTTGACGCCGCCCGCTCTCTGCTCAAGCCACAGCATCGGAGCTGGTGGTTGCGGCATCAGGAACGCGCGTAGCCATCAGTTCATCCGCGGAAAAAACACGGTCAATATCCAGGATCATGATGAACTGTGAGTCACGCTTGCCCATGCCCTTGATGAAGTCCATTCTGATCTGCGTCCCGATTCTGGGCGCCGGTTCAATCTGGTCCGGCTCCAGATCGATCACTTCCTCTACCGAATCCGCCAGAGCCCCGATCACGATGGATTCGTTGTCCAGCAGCACCTCCACCACCACGATGCAGGTATTCCTCGTCCTTTCCGTCTTCGACATATGCAGGCACAGCCTCAGGTCGACCACCGGGACCACGCTGCCCCGCAGGTTGATCACCCCACTCATGAACTCCGGCGTCCGGGGAATCTCGGTAACGGTGGTGAAATCGAGCACCTCCCTCACCTTGCCAACCTCAGTCGCGAAGACCTCATTGCCAAGTTTGAAGGTAAGATACTGCCGCGTCTCAGTAATTTGCATCACGCTCATCGTTCGCTCCAGTCCCATTCCAGATGGCCACCGCCTGGCCGCTTGCTAGTAACGCTCGAAACCCTTGTCGAGCTCGTCACCACCGGTGTCCCTCATCTTGAGACTGACCCCTCCTGCTGCGACCTTGGGCCTGCCCTTGGCCGCGACGGGAACGGCGCGCCCATTTGGTTTGGCAGTCTTCGCCGCCATCGCCGGCCGGGCCGGCTTCGGGGCGCTATGCACCTGCTGCTCTCCCTCTGCGGTACGAAAGAACGACAAGGCGCTGACCAGCTGCTCTGATTGACTGGTAAGTTCTTCCGTTGTCGATGCCATCTCTTCGGAAGCAGAAGCGTTTTGCTGAATCACCTTTTCCAGCTGCATCAGCGCCTTGTTGATCTGTTCGGCGCCTACATCCTGTTCCTTGCTGGCGGCAGCAATTTCCTGCACCAGTTCGGCCGTTCGCTGGATATCCGGAACCAGCTTGCCCAGCATCTCGCCCGCTCGCTCGGATACCTTGACCGTGGTGCCCGAAAGCTGGTTGATCTCGCCCGCGGCTTTCTGACTGCGTTCGGCGAGTTTGCGAACCTCCGCCGCGACCACCGCAAAACCCTTGCCGTGTTCTCCCGCTCGCGCCGCTTCGATGGCTGCGTTCAAGGCCAGCAGGTTGGTCTGGCGCGCAATCTCCTCGATGATCGAAACCCGGCTCGCGATCTCCTTCATCGCCGCCACTGCTTCTATTACCGACTTCCCACTCTCCTGCGCGTCGTTGGCCGACTTGTTGGCAATCTTGTCGGTTTGCTGGGCGCTGTCGGCGTTCTGTTTGATGTTCGAAACCATCTGCTCCATCGACGACGACGCCTGCTCGGCCGATGCGGCCTGAGAGCTGGCGCCGTTCGATACCTCGATGGAAGTCGTGCTGATGGCCTGACTGGCGGAAGCTACTTCGGCGGCAATCGTGCCTATATCCAACACCACCCGCGTGATGCCGCTGACCATGGCGGCGAGCGCCTGCATCAGCTTGTCTTGCGGAGACCGAGCCTCGAGCACGACCGTTAGATTGCCGTTGGCAATCTCTTCAGCCGCCGCGGTGATCTCATCCATGGCGGCAATCAGTGAGTTCAGATTGTCCTTGATGGTGTTGAAATCGCCGTGATAGACGGTTGTAATTTGCGGCGGCAGATCGCCCTTGCTGATTTGATCGATGTACTGGGCGGCAACGTTGAGTGGGTTGATCACTGCATCGAGTATTTCGTTCACCCCGATGACGATCTCGGCATAGACGCCACGGAACTGATCCGCCTTGCCGCGCTGGGTCAACCGCCCCGCGTTGGCTGCCTGGGTAAGGCTTGCCATCTCCTTTTTGAGACCCTGCAGGACCACAGCAATGCCGTTTACCGCCTGTTTCATCTTCTCGTGGTCGCCCTTGTAGGTCTGAGCAATCTGTTCATCGATCTGGCCGCTGGAGATCTGGGCGAGAATGCGATTGCCTTCCCCGATCGGCAGCAGAATGGCGTCCAGCATCACGTTCACACCGCGCACGATGTCTGCGTATGCTCCATGGAACTGATCCGCCTTGCCACGCTCTGAAAGCTGCCCCTCCTTCGATGCTTCGGTGAGGCGTACCATTTCCTCCTGCAGGTGCTGCAAGACAAAGGCAATGCCGTTCACTGCCTGCTTCATCTTCTCGTGATCGCCCTTGTAGCTTTGAGCGATCAATTCGTCGATGTTTCCGCCGGAGATTTGGGCGAGAATGCGATTACCTTCGCCGATCGGCAGCAGAATGGCGTCCAGCATCACGTTTACACCGCGCACGATTTCTGCGTACGCTCCCTGGAACTGCTCCGGCCTGCCACGTTCTGAGAGCTCGCCCTCTTTCGAGGCTTCGGTGAGACGCACCATCTCTTTCTGCAAGCTCTGCAGCACCACCGCAATGCCGTTGACTGCCTGCTTCATCTTTTCGTGATCGCCCCTGTAGGTCTGGGAAATCTGTTCGTCCACTTTGCCGCCGGAGATCTGCGCCAGTATTCGATTGCCTTCCCCGATCGGCAGCAGAATGGCGTCCAGCATTTCGTTTACACCGAGCAGCATCTCCCGATAGACGCCGGTAAACTGGTCCACTCTGCCTCGCTCGCTAAGACGTCCTTCGCGGGATGCGTCCACCAGGCGCAGGATCTCCTGCGATACCAGCAGCACTTCGGCATCCCGAGCGCTGCCGTTGCCGGTGGTCTTGGATTTGTGCGCAGCATGTCCGTTGCCACTCTTGCCGCCGGCCTCCACGCGTCGCCTGGCTCGTTCTTTCGCAACTTGACTGCGGGGTACGATGCTATCCGCTTCTCTAATAACTCTCGTTGTCATGATTTTGCCTTTCCCCATTGAGAATTCATCCACTGGCTGCTTCCTTCCAGGACCTGGTTAAATAGGGGCCTGGCGAATATATGTGCTCAGCACGTTCACTCCCCTCCGCGGCCAGATACATACTGGGGCGGGGCAGAACGCCCGCCTCCAGCCGCCTGCATGGACATGGATTGAATCGCGTCCTGGGCAATCTTGTGCGGATCCAGGATCAATGCCAGCTTTCCGTTGCCCAGAATGGTTGCTCCGGAAATCAGCTGAACATGGCGGTAAACCGGGCCCAGGGCCTTGATCACTGTCTGGTGATCGCCCAGCACCTCATCCACCACGAAGCCGCAGCGGCCCTCGTCGGTTTCGGCGATCATGATCTGCTCCCGTTCCGGCCGTCGCGACTTGATGCCGAAATGATCCCTGAGCCGGATATACGGAATGATTTGTCCCCGTACATAGGCCATCTGCTTACCGTTGGCTTTCTCAATATCCTGGCGCGTCAACTCGACACATTCGAGCGTGTTGGCGAGGGGAAGAACGAAATATGCCTGCTCCACACGTACCAGCAGCCCGTCGATGATTGCCATGGTCAGAGGAAGACACAGCGTGACGCTGGTCCCGATGCCCGGCTTGCTTGACACGGCGATGGTCCCGCGCAGCGCCTCGATTCGCTGCCGAACCACGTCCATGCCAACTCCACGTCCGGACACATCGGTGACGGTCGGCGCAGTGGAAAAGCCGGCGGTAAAAATCAGCGCCAGAATCTGCGACTCGCTCAGCTGGGCATCCACAGCAATCAACCCTTTCTCGACTGCCCGTATCCGCACGGCCTCTGCATGGATTCCGCCCCCGTCATCAGCTACCACGATGAGTACGTTTGCCCCCGAGTGGCGCGCGGAAAGCTTCACCCTGGCGGTGGGAGTCTTGCCTGCGGCTATCCGCGACTCCCTGGGCTCGATACCGTGGTCCATGCTATTGCGGATCAGGTGCATCAGCGGGTCATTGAGCTGATCGATTACGGTCTTGTCCAGTTCTGTCTCCGCTCCCTCGATAATCAGCTCAACCTCCTTGTGCAGGTCGCGTGCCAGGTCGTGGACCAACCGGCGAAAGCGTTCGAACGTACCCCGAATCGGAAGCATACGGATGCTCATCGAGTTCTCGCGCAGAGCAGAGGTCAAGCGTTCTATTTCTTCTGAAACTCCCGCCAGGTCCGGATCTTCACGATGGGCAGCGACCTCGGCCAGTTGGGCTTGTACGGTTACCAGTTCGCCGACCAGGTTGACGAAGTGATCCAGTTTCTCGGACGGGACGCGGACGCTGGCAATGCCATCGTCGGTGCGCCGGCCACGGTTTGCGCGCTCCTCCTTTACCGGCTCCGATGGCACCGCGCCCAGTGCGTTGCCTCGGCTGCTCGCCCGATCCATGACCGTAACCGGCGCCGGTTCAATGACCAGTTCACAAGTGTCTTCCACAAAGATGAACACATCCCGGATGGCCTCACTTGCTGCCGAGGTGGTGAGGACCATGTCCCAGCTTATGTAACAGCGCTCGGCATCCAATTCGCTCAGCAGCGGGATCGAATCCAGCTCGGCGGTTGCCTTAAGGGTGCCCAACTCATTCAGCTCCCGCAGCAACAACAGCGGGTCTGCGCCGCAACGCATGAAATCGGCTGCGGGTGAAAAGCGAATATGCCAATCACGAGCCAGTCCGTCCGCCGCCTGCGGCGGAGCCAGATGCGAGGATGGACCTGCCTCTTTCGCCCCGGGCGCGGACTTGCCCGTCAACCCCCGCAGCTTTACCAGGATGCCTTCTGCCAGGGCGGGATCCGCGACCGCACGGCCGGCGGCCTCATCCATCATCACCTTTATCTGATCAAGGCCCGCCAGGGTTAAATCAATCAAATCCGGCGTGACCTTCAGCCGTTCCTCGCGCACCTCGTCATATGCGTTTTCGAGGTCGTGGGTGAACGCGGCCACCTCGTCGAAGCCGAACATTGACCCCGAACCCTTGATGGTGTGCAGTGCCCGAAATGCTCTCTGGACAAGTTCCCGATCGTCAAAGTTCTCGTTCAGCTGGAGAAGCGTGGCCTCCAACTCGACGAAGATTTCTCTCGCTTCCTCCTGAAACGCCTGATTCAGTTCTTCATGGTTGGGTCTTTTCATACCCTCAATGGCCCGGCTGCACGTCAAGTGGAAAGGTCCCCAGCCCGGCTTCCACATAGGCCGACGACACACTCTCGGCGACCTTACCCTCGAGGTAAATTCTTTGATTTGCTGCTTGCGCCTGACTCCCGGCCGCGCGCAGCAACTGGAAAACCGTAATGTCTAACTCCGTTGCGTTCTCAACGTTCACGTGGAGTTCTTTGCCCGCAGCCAGAGCGTGGAGCAGAATGCGCTTCACCTCCAACGCATCCCTGATGCCCACCTCTGCTCCAAAGCGCAGCGTCGAGATCGCGCCACCTTCATCGTAAGTTACAGACACGATTTACCTCTGCGATCCGCCGCACCGCGGTGGTCAAAAGCGCTGCTAAGGCAGAGTGGGCCCAATGACTGCTGCGCCCTATCTGCCAGACACAAACCTGTTATCGGCGTCTGGATAACAGAGTTGAGGAACACCCAGGTATGCTTGCCGCTCATTGCGATTGGAAGCCAGTGTGTGGCTCACAACCATGCCGGTCAGCCGTTTCTGCCGAAGCCAGCCTAGTAGCCCTGGTGACCTTGTCAAGCCTACCTCGCTTACAACACTGCTGATGTGGTCCGGAATATTGTCGATGAAGAAGAGAGCAGAGGCAGCGCGCCATGAGTGAAACCTTAGAGCAGGATCCGAATCCGGTTCCTCTCGAGTGCCGTGGCCTTAGAAGATTCCTGATTCAGCCTTCGCCGTCGTCCAACCCAGGGCCACCGCGTGCCTAAGAGAATACTTGCCGTTGATGATTCCTCGAGCATGCGTCAGCTGGTCAAGATGACTCTCACGCGCGCGGGCTATGATGTTGTCGAAGCCGAGGATGGCTCGAAAGGTCTGCAGAAAGCAACCGCTGAGACCTTTGACATGGTACTAAGTGACATCAACATGCCGGTGATGACTGGGCTCGATCTGCTGCGCAATCTCAGGAAGTTGGCGCAATATAAGTTCACGCCGATTGTTTTGGTTACCACCGAATCACAGTTGGAAAAAAAAGCAGAAGGCAAAGCGGCAGGGGCCACCGGCTGGATTGTGAAGCCGTTTGAGCCCGAACAATTGCTCGCCGTAGTGACAAAAGTCCTGCGTTGAAGCTTTTCCACCATGCCTACGGCGTGATCGGGATCTGCAAGGCATCCGCATGCTCTCAGGATCGGCGCCTCGGACGCGTCCAGAGCTTGAAAGCATAGGCCGGAAACATGGAGCAGCCAGAGTCGCTTGCCACAGCCTGGGCGGAGTACGAGGCCCTGAGCGCCCGTCTGACCCGTTACCTGAAGACGAGCGAAGAAGAGTTTGCCAGCTTGATCCAGGTATTGGATGCCTGCTGGAGCATGGCGGAAAGTGTACAGAACGCGGGTGTCCGTCTGGCGGAAAACACCTCAGCGGCGCAGGACAGCCGGAACATCCTGCGCGAGGCGATGCTCGGGGGTTGCCGGATTTTCAGAACCTTCTTGAGCCAAATTGAGGACGCAAGCTGCCGGCTGGCCCTCGCCGAGCAGGAAACCAAGGAACTACTGGGCATGACAAACCAACTCCAGACCAACCTCGCCCCGCTCGAGCACATTGCCTTTCACTTCCGCCTTGAGGCCTCGCAACTCTCGGCAAAGGACAGTGCTTCGGTACTGACCGACTACGAGGAAATGCGGAATGCCTTGACCCACTTGAAACATGCGGGCGATTCCCAGGAACTTACTCTCATGACGATCCTTGACAGGCTCTCGGCGGCCACTCAGTCGGTGGCACAGGCGTCCACCTCCTATGCCTCCCGGGCCGCCGAATCAGAGCAGCGGGTGGAGCGCGACATCGCGTCCGTTTCAGAGGTTCCCCGCGGTATGCTGCGCATGCAGAACAAGACCATCGCTCTCGGAACGGTGCTGGCAGATGGCCTTCGCGGAACCATCCAGGCTCTTCAGGGACATGACGCCATTCGCCAGCGTCTGGAACACATCATGACA
>Ga0210386_10001649_pt1 | contig 19629 bp, 16 predicted proteins | sample IncBWH32OmetaG_FD_160091 | JGI IMG/M metagenome (GOLD analysis project Ga0210386, IMG submission 160091) | Forest soil microbial communities from Barre Woods Harvard Forest LTER site, Petersham, Massachusetts, United States - Inc-BW-H-32-O ...
TTCTGCTCGTCGAGGTTGCCCTGCAGGACGAAGCCGAGGATCGTCACGAGCACGAGCAGCAGCGGGAACAGCGAGACGAACCCGTAGTACGCGATCAACGCCGCCAGCTGGCCGGCCTGGTCGTCGCCGAACTTCTTGTAGACGGCCGCGACGAAGCGCACGCCGCGCGTCTGCTGCTGGCGGCGGTCGATCGCATGGAGGGTGTCGGTCAGGCCCATCGGCGTCCGGGCGAATTCGCAGGGGGGTGCTCGGCGGTCGGTGACGACATCCGTATGTGTCTACCCGATGTGCGCGACGAACACGATCCAGCGCGGTTGACGAGGTCGCGCTCGTCGCGTGCGAGCAGCGTGAGCTGCTGCTGCGCACGCACCGATTTCGACTGCGGTGGGAGGACCTCGAGGACTGCTACAGCCAGGCGGCGCTCGAGCTCGTGGCGTCGGCGCAGCGCGGCGGCACGTACGCGAGCAGGCTCCACGTCGCGAACGTGCTCGAGCTGCGGTTTCTGTCGCGCGTTCACGACCAGCGGCGCGCGCTGAGCGGACGCAGCCCGATGCAGGCGGCGCTCGAGCAGGCCGCGCCGATCGATCCGGCGGTCGAGTTCGGCGTCGACGTCCCGGACGAGGAAGCGTCGGTGGAGAAGCTCGTGATCCTCCGAGAGGAACTGCGCGAGCTCGAGCAGCTGGCGCGCGCGCTGACCGAAGACCAGCGACTCGCGCTCGCGTCGCAGCTCGCCGGCGAGAGCGGGCACGCGTTTTGCCAACGCACCGGCTGGTCGCTCGAGAAGTACCGCAAGGTCGCGCAACGCGCGCGACTGCGCCTGCGAGACATGCGAGAGCGCACCGTGCGCGTGTCCGATCGGCGCCCGGTCGTCGGAACAGACGACGGGACCGACCTATGACAGAGCAAACCCCACTCATAGGCCGAGCGCCCAGGGCCGCCGGCCATCGGTTGAACGGACGACGGCGCGGCGACGCCCTTTCGCGCGCAGGCGGCCGGAAGCCTCGGATCTCCCCACCCGGCTTCCGGTCGCATGCGTGGTGTCGCTCGCCCTGTGCGCGAGCATCGAGCCCGGGCCGCCCGGCACGCTCGAACGCGCTCGGAACGCGCAGCGAGGCGAGCTGAGGTGACGCGCCGCGCACGCGAGCGCTTTCGCGTCTACACGGACGACGAACTGCTCCTCGACCCCGACGTATGGCTGTCCGACTCGCCGGCGCCGCGACGCGCCGATCGTCGTCGCCGGCGGATCGCGGGAGCGGCGCTCTTGATCGGCGCGGTCGGATCTGTCTTCGGTGTCGCCGGAGCGCGTCTGTTCGCGTCGGCGCGCCACTCACGCGCCGCTTGCGCGGCGATCGCTCGCGCGCCGTCGCCGACGATCGTCGCCTCGCGCGTGCGCCCACGCCGCGCCGTCGAGCTCGTGCCGGCGGCGAGCGGCCGCGCCATCCGCACGTCGCCGCGCGCCGCGTCGCCGCGATCCAGCGCCGTACGACACGCGGCTTCGTTTCGGCGTCCGCCTGCCTCGCTCGCGCCGCCGGCCCTCCGCCTGCGCTCGTCGGGGTGGCCGATCCTGCACCGGCCGGCCGCGATCGACGTAAGCGTCACCGACACGCGAAGCGGTCCGTCGGCGCCGGTCGAGGAGCCGACGGCGGTCGCGCCGCCGCCCCTCCCCGAGCCGACGCGCGAAGGCGGGGAGTTCGGCTTTGAGCGCTGAGCGAGACGCACTACCCGGGACGCGTCGTGCGGCGTCGGTGCAGATCGCCACGCGACCGCTTTGGCGGCTCCGCCTCGTCGATCGGTTGCCGCGCTGCCTGCTCTATGCGACATGCGCGCTCGGGCTGCTCGCGAGCGCGCGTTTCGCGATCGCTCCGCCGCGAACTGTCTCGACGGTGATCGACAACACGGGTCGAGCGCAGCCCGACCTCGCGGCCAGGGGCTACGCGGTTCTGTTCGCGCGCCGCTACCTCGCCTGGAACGCCGCCGCGCCGCAACCGAGCGAGGAACCGCTCGCATCGATGGCCGGCTCGGCGATCGAACCGGACGCGGGCCTGTCGCTCCCTCCGGATGGGTCCCAGCGCGTGCTCTGGGCTGAAGTCGTGCAGGAACGAACGCCGTCGTCCGGGCGGCACGTGTACACGGTCGCGGCGCAAACCGACGCGTCTGGCCTCGTCTACATGACCGTGACCGTCGCGCGCGACGCCGAAGGGCGTGTCGCGCTGGCCGGTTACCCCGCGTTTGTCGGCGCGCCGCTCTCGGCCGCCGCGCAGCCGGCGCGAGCCGGAGTGGAAGTCGCCGACCCGGCGCTCGACACGGTCGTCGAACGGGCGCTTCGCAACTACCTCGCCGGCTCGCAGCAAGAGCTCGCCGCCGACCTCGCCGACGGCACGCAGGTCGCGCTGCCGACGTTGCATCTGACGCTCGAGTCGATGCAGCGACTCGTCTGGTCTCCGGATCGTCGCTCGGTCGTCGCGCTCGTGGACGCGCAGGACGAGCGCGGCGCGCGCTACACGCTCGGCTACGAAGCCGACGTCGAGCAACTGCACGGGCGCTGGGAGATCGCGGCGATTCAGACGAACCCGACCGAATGACCGATCGACCGACGGCAGGCGAAAGGAGCGTTGATGCGGCGAATTGAATCTGCTCGGCGGACAGCGAGCATCCGGCGTTCCCGCATTGGCGTGCTGCTCGTCGCGCTCGCCTGCGGCGTGCTGTGCGCGACGCTCGCGATCGGGTCGCTCGGCGCTGCAACCGCCGTCGGCGCGGTCGTCGGCCCGACGAGTCCGGCGGCCGGCGCCGAACGCGCCGGAACGCCGGAAAAAGGGACGGCCGGCTCGTTGGAAGCGGCCGCCGCGAAGGCGGGCGACACGGGCCGTGCCGTCGCGATGAGCCTGATCGGCCTGGCGTTCGCCGTCGCGGCGACGGTGCTCGCGTTCCGTCGCGACTTCAAGGAGGCCGCCGGCGTATTCGCGGTCGGGATCGTCTCGATCCTGCTGGCGACGCCGGCCGGCGTCAACCTGCTGCGCGACACCGTCAACTCGATCTTCGGCACATGACGATCGAGATCCGCTCGTATCGCCGCGTCTTCGAGCTCGAGCGGCGGATCTATCGGGTGGATCGCGTTCGGCTGAATCCAAACGGCGTTCCCGTTCGCGGCGTCGTCTACTTTCTCGCGCTGCTCGCAATCGCGGTCATCGGCGCGCGTCTCCCGGTCGCGTCGTTCGCCGCCCGCTCGATCCCGTGGTACGCGCGCGACGTCGTCTTGCCGGGCGCGCTTGCCGCGCTGCTGGCGATCGTGCGAGTCGACGGCCGGCCGTTTCACCTGGCGGCTCACGCGCTCGTCCGCTTCCGCCTGCGCCCGCGCCGGTCGATCCGCCTGCGCGCGCATCGCACGCCCGAAGGCTCGCGCTGGACGCCTCCGTCGATCCTGATGATCCCTGACGGCTCCGAGGCGTGCGTGCGCCGGTTTCGCTACACCGGGCCGGGCGCCGTGCGCATCGCGCTCACGCATGAGCTTCGCACCGCGCGCGGTCCGTTGGCGGGCGTCGGGTTGCGCGCGCACGTGAGCGTGCGCGCCGCTCGAGGAACGGCGCCCGTGCGCGGAGTGGGCGCGGCGCTGGTCGTGCTCGATCGAGGGACGCGTCTGCGCGCGCGCTGATGCGGCCGCCGCTCAGCTTCATCTATGGCAACTGCGTGTTCGCGAGCGGCTCGAGCGACGCGTGGGCGGCGTTCGCGGTCGACTCGTCGAGCTATCAGTGGCTCGGCGAGGACGCCAAGCGCGCACGCCTGCTGTCGCTGCTCGGCGCGTTGGAGGCGATCGAGGCCGACATTCAGATCTTGCGCGTCGCGAGCGACGCCGAGGCGCCGCCGTCGGATCTCGCCGGTCCGCATCAGCGTTCGCTGCGCGCGTACGTCGAGGCTCACGACCGCCGCGTCGCGACGCTCGGCGCCGTCCGTCCGAAGTTGGTCCTGCTCGTCAGCTTGAGCGAACCAGAGCGCGACGTCGCGACGTATGTCTCGCAGCTCGCCGAGCGCGGTCCATCGGAGTGGTGGCGCTCTTTGCGCGCGGCCTTCTCGAGCAGGGACGACCGCGTCCTCGCGCCGTCGGCGCTCGAGCGCGTGCGCGTCCGTGCGGATCGCGCGCACGCGCGACTGGCCGAGTTCCTGCCAGTGCGCGCGGCGCGCGGCGTCGAGCTCCAATGGCTCGTGCGGCGCTCGTTCTGCCGCGCGATCGGAGAGCCGCGCGTCGAGGGGCTGCACGAGCCGCGCGCGCTCGTCTTCGAGCGCAACGGCGAGGCCTTGCTGGCCCCGCTCGAGGGTGACGTGATGCGCTGGACCGACGGCGTCGTCGAAGAGCGCATCCGCTGCCTGCGAATCGAGGCCGAGCACGGCACGAGCTGGCAGGCGCAGCTCGTGCTCGGGGCGCTTCCCGAGCAGACGCCGTTCCCGGGGGCTGCCGCCGAGCTGATGTTCGCGCCTCCCGAGAGCCTCTCGTTCCCGATCGACCTGTCGTTGAACGCTCGCTTCCTGCCGAACGAGGTCGCTCTGCGGCTGGCGCGCAAACGGATCCAGGACGCCGATCAAATCTTCCGGGCGGAGTCCGACGGCGAGCAAGGCGCCTCCGATCAGGGCTACGCGAGGACACAGGAAGCGCGCGACCTGCTCGCGTATCTGCAGTCTTCCAGTCGCCCGCCGCTGCTGCGGGCGACGCTCGCGATCGCGGTCGCGGCGAGCGGCGAGGCCGAGCTCGAGCGGCGCGTCGAGGCCTGCAGGCGCGCGTACGGCGAGATCCGGCTGCACCGCCCGCTCGGCGATCAGCTCGAGCTTTTCTTGCAGCATCTACCCGGCCAGCGCACGCGGATCGCCGGCTACGACGACATGCTCACGACCGAGCAGGTGGCGGCGATGATGCCGACCGCGACCCACACGGCGGGCTCGCGCACCGGCTTCTATCTCGGCCATACCCTGACCGGCTCGCGCCGGCCTGTCCGCTTCAACCTCAGAGAGGGCTCGGACAGCAATCGCAACACGGCGATCCTCAGCGTCGGCGCGCTCGGGTCCGGCAAGACGACGCTCGACCAGAAGCTCAAGTACGAGGGCTTCCTGCTCGGCGCGCGCGTGGTCGATTGCGACCCGAAGGGCGACCACCGCTTCCACCTGCTCGACGACGTCGCCGCGGCGACGGAGTGCGTCACGCTTCGACCCGACCGATCGCTTCGTGGCGTGCTCGACCCGCTGCGCGTCGCGCCGACGCACCTGCGCCAGGACGCGGCGGTGTCGTTCCTGCGCGACCTGCTGCCCGGACGCGCGGACCCGGCGTGGGAGACCGCCGTCGTCGCGGCGGTCGATCGCGTGCTGAGCCACAGCGACGAGCCGACGTGCCTCGAGGTCGTGCGCGCGCTGTGCGGCGGAGAGGCCGTCGAGCGGCAGGTCGGCCGGACGCTCGACGTCTACGCGCGATCCGGCCTCACGCAGCTCGGCTTCGCCGATCCCGACGTGAGGCTTCCGGCCGTCGGTCATCGTCAGGTGACGTATCTCCCGATCAGGGACCTTCCGGGACCGGAGCCGGGCAGGCCTCGCGCCGAGTACTCGCAGGCGGAGCGAATCGGCGATCAGCTCGTGCGCCTGATCGCGATGTTCGCGATGCACCTGATGAGCGCCGAGCGCGGGCGTCTGAAGCTGTTCTCGTTCGACGAGGGCTGGCGGCTGCTGGGCGATCCGGCCGGCCGCGACCTGCTCGCCTCGCTGCAGCGGATGGGGCGCTCTGAGCTCGCCGTGCCGATCGTCAGCACGCAGCTCGTCACCGACGCGTTGATCGGCGAGCGCGAGTCGCTCGAGAACCTGATCGGCGCGACGTTCGTCTTCGGCATGCGCTCGGACGCCGAAGCGACGAGGGCGCTCGCGTTGCTCGGCCTCGATCCGGACGATCGCCGGATGCGCCAGGTCCTGCTCGAGCTCGACGCGGGCCGCTGCCTGTTCCGCGATCACCACGGACGGGTCGAGGCGATCCAGGTCGACGTCGTGCTGCCGTCGCTGCTGCGCGCCTTCTCGACGACACCGCCGAGAGCGTGAGCGCTCGGCGCAGGCGCGCCTGCCGATTCGCCGTCCTGTCGTTCCTCGCCGCGGCCGCCGCGCCGGCGGCCGTTGGCGCGGCGCCGGCGGCGACGCCGCCAAGCGCCGCGTCCGCTCGCGCGGCGAGCCGAGCCGACTCGGTCGCCGCGACCGTGCATCGGCCGGCGAGCGGATCGACTTCGCAAGCCGGTCCGCCGCTGACCGACGGCGCGTCGCCGGGCGTGGGCGACGAAGCGCAGGCGAGCGCCGAAGGCTCGGTCGGGGAAGCGGACCCGCTCGTCAGCAACGGTCTCGGCAGCCCGTCGTGCCGGGACGGCTTCGGGAGCGGCGAACTGTCGACGCGCGCTCGCCAGGACTGCGAAACGTCGGGGTTCGTCGCGGCGGCGGCGCCGACCGGCGACTTCGGGCTCGACGTTCACATCGACACCGGCTTTCTCGGGCTCAGCTCGGGGAGCCTGCTCGCGAGCGTGCAGAACCTGTGCGTGACGCCGCTGTGGATGGCGCTCGTCTGGGCGGTCCACGCGCTCGTCGTGATGCTCGAGTGGTGCTTCGCGATCGACCTGCTCGACAGCCCCTCGGCGCAACTCGGGATCGCGCGCGGACTGCGCCAGGCGCAGGCCGCGTTCACGATTCCGTGGCTCGCCGCGGTGTTCGCCGTGGCGTCGCTCGCGCTCGCCTACGACGGCCTCGTTCGTCGACGGATCGGCGAGTCGCTCGGCCGCGCGCTACTCGCGCTGGCGATGACCGCGGCCGGGCTGTGGGTGATGCTCGATCCGCTCACGACGATCGGAGCGCTCGGCGGGTGGGCGAACCAGGCGAGCCTCGGGACGTTGGCGGTCAGCGCGCGCGGCTCGCCGGCCAATCCCGGCAGCACGCTCGACGGAGCGATGCGCACGGTGTTCGCGGCGGTGATCGAAGGGCCCTGGTGCTACCTCGAGTTCGGCGACGTCGGATGGTGTCGCAACCCGCGTCGGCTCGACCCACGCCTCCGTGCGGCCGCGCTCGCGCTCGCCGCCGAAGAGTCGCACGAAGCCGACGCGCGAGCGCTCGCGCAGAGCGCGCGGCTGCTGCGCTCGGCGCAGACGAACGGAGCGATCTTCCTGGCGCTGCCCGCCAACGGCCCCGAGCGCAACTCGATCAACGACTCGCGTTCGCTGCTGCGCGCGATCTGCCAGAGCGAAGACGCGACGCGCTGTCGCGGGCCGAGCGCGAGCGAGGCCGAGTTTCGGACGAACCACGGCACGTGGCCGAGGGTCGGAGGGCTGATGCTGATCGCGGCGGGCGCGCTCGGGATGCTGTTGCTGCTCGGCTTCATCGCGTTGCGATTGCTGACGGCGGCGCTGTTCAGCTTGCTGTACCTGCTGCTGGCGCCGTTCGTCGCGCTGTCGCCGGCGCTCGGCGAGAGCGGACGCGCGGTGTTTCGCAGATGGGCCGCACAGCTGCTTGCGGCCGTCCTCTCGAAGCTGCTGTTCTCGTTCGTGCTCGGCGCGGTGCTCGCCGTGCTGGGCATCCTCGCCGCGCTCGAAGCGCTCGGCTGGTGGACGCAATGGCTGCTGATGTCGGCGTTCTGGTGGGCCGCGTTCATGCACCGTCACCAGGCGCTCGCGCTGGCGAGCCTCGCGAGCGAGCCCGAGCGCGCCGGCGGGCGGCGCCCGGTCGCGCGTCGCCTGAGCACGCTCGGTGCGCGCCGAAGGATCGTCGCACGGGCGCGGATCGCGAAAGAGCGGCTCGAGCGCCACTCCTCCGAGCACGCCGCCGGCGGCGTGCAACGCGAGCTTCCTCGGCACGAGCGTGAGCGGACGGCGACGCGCTCGGCGGCGAGCGATCCGCAGTCGCCGCGCGGCGATCGACAGGCGACGCGCATGCTCGAGTCCGAGACGCGGGAGGCGGAGGACGAGCGAGCGGGCGTCGCGGCGATCGATGCGCGTCTGCACGCGATCGGCGCTCGCCTCGGACGTATCCGCGGCGAGCGAGCGGCGGCGGCGACCGCCGGCGACCGCCGGCGTGCCGTGAAGCTCGACTCGCGCGCCGCGCGAATCGAGCTCGGCGCCGGCGCCGCGCGCGGCGAGCGCGACCGCCTGAGCCGTGCGCTGAGCGCCGGGCGGTCGAGCGCGAGCGCCGACGAGCTGGCGGCGCGGCAACAGGATCGCGCGCGCTTCCTCGACGCGCAATCGGCCTTGCCCGGCGCGATCCACGCGCATCGCACGCACGCGAGCGCGCGGCGCGACTACGTGGCGCTGGCGCCGCTCGCGGGCCACCGCGCGCGCGAATACGAGCAGCTCGGCGCGCGCGAGCAACGCGTCGCGCGGCTCGCGATCGACCGCGAGCTGGCGGCGCGCCGCGAGCGCCTGCTGACGACGGGCTCCGACCCCGTCGAGGGCCAGCCGACGGCGTGGGCGAGCCCCGCGGAGACCTCGCCGGGCGAAGCGACGGTCGCGCGCGAACGGACGGCGAGCGGACGCGCGCCGGCGCCAGTTCCGTGGCGCGCGCCGCGACCGTCGCGTACCGAGCGCGGCGCGGCGTCGGAGTCGACCGTGATGCAAGACGCGCGCGCGGTCGCCGAAAGACGAAAACGCCAGCTCGGCATCGGGCGACCGTGAGCGGCGGCGCGCTCGTCGCGGCGCCGCGCAGGCGCACGGCCGGTGCGCTGCTCGTCGCTCCGATCGGCGGCGCTGTGCTGTTCGGCGTCGCGATCGCGCTCAGCGTGTTGACGGCGCTCGGCGGCGTCGACGTCACGACGAGCGCCGAACGCGGCGCCGAGGTCTCCGGCGCGTTGCCCTCGGCTCTCGCCCGTCGCGAAATCCCGGCTGACTACCTTCAGCTTTACGAGCGCGCGGCCGCTCGCTATCGGCTCGACTGGGCGGTGCTCGCCGGGATCGGCAAGGTCGAGTGCGATCACGGGCGCGACCCCGACCCGTCGTGCGGCCACGAAGGCGCCGTCAACGCCGCCGGCGCGGGAGGGCCGATGCAGTTCATCTCCTCGACGTGGGCTCGATACGGCGTCGACGGCGACGGCGACGGCAGGGTCGACCGGTGGGACCCCGCCGACGCGATCTTCGCGGCGGCCAACTACCTGTCGAGCAGCGGCGCGCCGCGCGACTACCGGCGAGCGCTGCTCGCGTACAACGACGCCGGCTGGTACGTCGCGGACGTGGAGGCGTGGGCCGCACGCTACCGCGGCTCGACGCTGTCGCAGACCTCGAGCACGGCGTTCTCCGAAACAGCGCAGGCGGGCGAAGCCCGGCCGGACGCCGAGCTGCAGGCCGAGACCTCGACGCCCGTGCGCTTCGTCGCCGGCGAACGCGCCGCGCTGGCGCCGGACGACGGTCATCTCGCGCTCGTCCCGGCAGCCGCGCCGAGCGTCGTTCAGGCGATGATCGTCGCGGGCAACGAGCTGCAGGATCTGCCGTACGGCCCCGGAGGCCATCCCGACCCGCGGGGCGCGCTCGAAGAGGATTGCTCGAGCACGGTCAACTACGTGTTGTATCGCTCCGGCGTTCGTCCGATCGCAGAAATCGTGCGCGAAAACCCGCTCGCGCAGGACTACGTGAGCTGGGGCGCGTCGGGGCCGGGTCGGTGGGTGACGATCTACTCGACGACGACGCCGACCGACCACACGTTCATCGTCATCGCCGGTCTCAGGCTGGACACGAGCCACGACGGCACCGACGTTGGCCCGAACCGCGACGAAGACGGCCCGCGCTGGCGGATTCTCGATCACATCCCGACGTGGGCACGCTGGTCGGCGCGCCATCCGCCGGGATTGTGAAAGCGACGCCGCTCGCGGATAATGTGCGGGCATGCCGACGCGCAAGGTCGACTATCTGCTGATCGGCGGCGGCCTCGCCTCGGCGAACTGCGCGCGCTGGCTGCGCGAGGAAGGCGCCGACGGCTCGATCGTGCTCGTCGGGCGCGAGCCGGACCCGCCGTACAACCGTCCGGAGTGCACGAAGGCCTATCTGCGCGGCGAGGAGGCGCGGGAGGAGACGTTCTTTCGCCCGGACGCGTGGTGGGGCGAGCAGGACGTGGAGCTGCTGCTGCGCACGAGCGTGACGGCGCTCGACCTCGACGCGCGCACGGCGAAGCTGTCGAGCAAGGACGAGATCGAGTTCGGCCAGGTGCTGCTCGCGACCGGCGCGAACGTGCGCCGGCTGAACGTCGAGGGCTGTCATCTCGAGCAGATCCACTACCTGCGCACGCTCGGCAACGCCGACGCGATTCGCGAGGCGACGAAGGACGCCGAGCACGTCGTGCTGATCGGCGGCTCCTACATCGGCTGTGAGGTCGCCGCGTCGCTGAGCAAGCTCGGCAAACGCGCGACGATCGTGATGCAGGAGTCGGCGACGCTCGAGCGCGGCTTCGGCGCGAGCGCCGGGCGCTTCTTCGGAGAGCTGCTCGAAGCGCACGGCGTGACCGTCTATGGCGAGGACGAGCTCGAGCGCTTCGAAGGCCGTGAGCGCGTCGAGCAGGTGATCACGCGCGCCGGCCTGCAGCTCGACGCCGACGCGGTCGTGATCGGCGCCGGCGTGACGCCCGACGTGCAGCTCGCCCAGCGCGCGGGACTCGAGATCGGCGAGCGCGGGGGAGTGCGCTGCTCCGCGCTCCTTGAGTCCTCGGCGCCGGACGTGTTCGCGGCGGGCGACATCTGCGAGTACGAGTCGCCCGTCCACGGCGGCGCGCACGTACGCATCGAGCACTGGGACGTCGCGTTCAACCACGGCAAGACGGCTGCGCTGAACATGCTCGGCAACGACGCGCCGCACACGATCGTGCCGTACTTCTACTCGGTGTTCGCCGATTGGGGCGAGCTCGAGTACGTCGGCCCGGCCTACGCTTGGGACGAGGAGATCGTGCGCGGATCGTTCGCCGACGGCAAGTTCACGAACTGGTACCTCGACGCCGGTGCGGTCAAGGCGGCGCTGACGTGGGGGCGCTCGGATGACCTTGACGCGGCGCGCCGACTGATCGTCGACGGCGCCCCACTCGACGACGCGCAGCGCGCGAAGCTCGCAGACGTCGACTCCGACTTGGACGATCTGTAGGGAGCGCTGACGAGCGCACCGACCGACGGCGAGGTACGATGCAGCCGTACAACGGTCGGTGGTCGAGGGAAGTCGGTGCGAATCCGACGCGGACCCGCCACTGTGACCGGGGATGCTCGTCGCAGCGCGTGAGAGCGCGCAGCCACCGCTTCGCCACGCGGCGCGCGGGAAGGCGCGGAGGAGTAGGCCCGGGAGCCAGGAGACCAGCCTCCGGCCGCAAGCCCACAAGCCCTCGTGGAAAGGGGTTGGCTCCATGCTCTCGTATCGGATCGTTCCGAATTCTCTGCTTCTCGCCTGTCTGCTCTCGCTTGTCCTCGCCTCGCTCGCGCACGCCGCAGCGCCGGCGACCGTCACGGTGCGCGTCGAGGGCACTAACCAGACGCTGCTGCCGTTGACGACCGTGACGACGAATGGTGTTAGCGTCGAGAAGGACGGCAACCGCGAACACACGTGCAGCGGCGGGAGTGCGGCCAACGCGCTCGAGCTCGCGACGTCCGGCAACTGGGACGGTGCCTGGTCGGAATTGTTTCACGGCTACTCAGTCGAAACGCTTCTCGGCGAAACGCTGGCATTCGATTCGAAACTGCCGGCGAACTACTTCTGGGAGTACTGGCTTGATGGCAAACCATCATCGGTCGGTGTCTGCGAAGGGGAACTGAGCTCGGGCGAGAGCATCCTGTTCTTCCCCGAATGCTTTAGCGAAGTCGGCGCCTGCCCGGTCGCGCCGAACCCGCTCGGTATCTCGGCGCCCGCCGTCGCCGAACGCGGTGCGCCGATCGCTGTCTCGGTCACGTCCTTCGCGAACGCGAGCGGCGCGCCGTCGCCGGCGGCCGGCGTCATGGTGTCGGGCGGCGGCGCCACGGCGACGACCGACGCGAGCGGCCAGGCGACGCTGTCGCTTTCGCAGACCGGCGACGTCGTGCTGCAGGCGAGCGCGCCGGGGACGGTGCGCGACGAGGCGACCGTGTGCGTGCACAACGGCAACGACGGAAATTGCGGCACGCAGGCGCCTGTCGCGGTCGTAGCGCCGGCCGTGCCGGCGCCGCCGCCGGCGGTGGCGTACAGAGGCCCGTACGCGCTCGTCGCTCGCGCGACGGACGTGCTCGACGGGTACGTCTACCCGCGCGGCCGCGCGCCGCGCATCCTCAGCGGAGTGGTCGCGTCGCACTCGCCGGTCACGTCGATCAGCCTGCGCCTGCGGCGTCGCTATCGCGGCCGCTGCTACGCATACGACGGCGCGATCGAGCGGTTCGTTCGCGTTCGCTGCGGCGCCGGCAGTTTCTTTCGGGTCTCGTCGACCGCGAGCTTCTCCTATCTGTTGCCGAGCTCGCTTGCGCCGGGGCGCTACGTGCTCGACCTGCAGGCAACCGACGCGGCCGGCAACAGCACGAGCCTCGCGCGCGGCTCCTCGCGCGTCGTGTTCTATGTCCGCTAGCGCGAGCGCGAGCCGGCGGCGCGGCAGGCGATGAGCCGTCCGCGTAACGTGGCCGGGGCGCGAGCGAGCTTCGGCGCGGTCGCGCGCGCGGCGCTCGCCGCGGCGACGCTGTTGGCCATCGGCGCGTTCGCGCTCGGCTGCGGCCTCGGACCCGGCAGTGCGCCCACGGCCGTGCAGCTGCTCGTCACGCGCGACTTCGGCGCGTCGGCCGTGCACGTGTGGAGCGCGCCGCAGGTGCGCGGCGAAGAGACGGCGATGAGCTTGCTGACGCGCAACGCGCGGGTCGACACGCGCTACGGCGGCGGCTTCGTGCAGAGCATCGACGGCCTGTCGGGCGGACAGGAAGGCAGCGCGCCGGTCGACTGGTTCTATTACGTCAACGGGATCGAGGCGGCGAAGGGGGCGGCGTCGACGAACGTTCATCCGGGCGATCACATCTGGTGGGATCGCCACGACTGGTCGCAAACCGACGACGTCCCGGCGGTCGTCGGCTCGTTCCCGGAGCCGTTCCTCAACGGGATCGAAGGCAAGCGCCTGCCGGTCCGCGTCGAATGCGCGGTGGTCGGCGCCGAGGCGTGCAACACGGTCACCGGGCGGTTGCGCGCGGCCGGTGTCCCGGCGGCGATCTCGGGACTGGGCAGCGGCATCGGCGCGCTGCAGACGCTGCGGATCGCGGTCGCGCCGTTCGCCTCGCTGGAAACCGATCCGGGCGTGCGCAACATCGCGCGGGGGCCGCGCGCGAGCGGCGTGTACGCGCGCTTCGACGCGCATGGCGCGACGCTCGCGCTGCTCGACGAAGCGGGTCGCGCGGTGCAGCGCCTCGGCGCCGGCGCCGGGCTGATCGCGGCGACGCGCACCGGCGAAGAAGCGCCCGTGTGGGTCGTGACGGGAACCGACGCGAGCGGCGTCACACGCGCGGCGCGCGCGTTCGACGAGGCGAGCTTGAAGGACCGCTTCGCGCTCGCCGTCGACTCGGCCGGCGCGCTCGCGCTGCCGCGGCGAGGATCGTCGTGATCGGCGCGCTGCTGTTCTACCGCCGGCTCGCGAGCCCGCTGCACGCGACGCGCGCGAGCGTCGCCGCCGCATGGGCGGCCGCGCTGATCGCGGCCGCGCTGATCCTCTTCCACCCGCTCGCGCTGCTCGCGCTGACGCTCGCCGTGCTCGGCGCCGCGCACGGCGCCGGCGTCGGGCGCGCGCTCGCGCGCTCGCTGCGCACGGCGGCGACCGTCGCCGTGCCGATTGTGCTCGTCAACGTGCTCGTCAGCCGTCAGGGGCTGACCGTGTTCGCGCGACTTGGCGACCTCGGGCCGTTCGGCCGCGGCGATTTGACCGTCGAGGCGCTCGTCTACGGCGGCGTGATCGCGCTGAAGGTGACGCTGCTGATCCTCTCAACGACGCTCGCGAGCCTCGCGATCGACCCCGATGAGCTGCTGCGCGCGTTCCGCCGCCTGTCGTTTCGCTCGGCGCTGACGGCGACGCTCGCGACGCGGATGCTGCCGCTGCTCGCCGCCGACTCGCAGCGCCTCGCCGAGGCGCAGCGCACGCGTTCCGGCGGCGCCGCGCGCGGCGCGCGCGGCAGGGTCGCGCTGCTGAGCGCCGTCGTCGGCGGCTCGCTCGACCGTGCGATGGACGTCGCCGCGACGCTCGAGCTGCGCGGCTACGCGACCGCGCGCCGCACGGCGCGTGGCGCCCATCGCCCGCAGTCGCGCCACGACCTCGCGTTCGCGGCCTCGGCGCTCGCGACGCTCGCGATCGCGCTGGTCGGCGGGCTCTCGCACGTCGCCGCGTTCACGGCCTACCCGCGGATCGAGCTGCGGCTCGACGCGGGCGCGCTCGTGCTGTCCGCCGCGCTGGCCGCGGCCGTGCTGCTGCCGTTCTGCGATCGTCGTGGGATCGAGCGATGAGCGCGCTGCTGTCATTCGATCGCGTTTCCTACCGCTACCCGGACGTCGAGCGCCCCGCGCTCGCCGATGTCAGCTTCGAGATCGGCGCGGGCGAGTTCTGCCTGCTGGCGGGGCTGTCGGGCAGCGGCAAGTCCTCGTTGCTGCGCGCCGCGTGCGGGCTCGTGCCGCACTTCCACGGCGGTCGCTTCGCGGGCAGCGTCGAGCTGGACGGCCTCGACACGCGCGAGCACGGACCCGCGCGGCTCGGCTCGCTCGCCGGCGTGCTGTTCCAGGACCCGGAGACGCAGCTCGTGACCGGCTCGGTGCGCGCCGAGCTCTCGCTCGCGCTCGAAAGCCGCGGCGCGGGCGCGGCGGCCGTCGCGCGCGGCGTCGAGGAGGTTGCGCTCGCGCTCGGGATCGACGCGCTGCTCGACCGCTCGACGCACGAGCTGTCGGGCGGCGAGAAGCAGCGCGTCGCGCTCGGCGCGGCGCTCGCCGGGCGGCCGCGGATCGTGCTGCTCGACGAGCCGACGTCGCAGCTCGACCCGGTCGCCGGCGATGAGCTGATCGGGCTGCTGCGTCGCTTGAACGAAGAGTGGGACACGACGATCGTGCTCGCCGAGCACCGTCTCGAGCGCTGCCTCGGCGCGGCCGACCGCGTGCTCGCGCTGGCAGACGGGGAGCTCGCGTGCGACGGCGACCCGACGGAGTTCCTGTGGTGGGCCGCGCGCCGCGCGCCCGCGCTGCAGACCCCGGGTGCGAGGCTGTTCGCGCTGGCCGGCGTGCAGCCGCCGCCGGTCGGCGTTCGCCGCGCGCGCGCGACGCTGCGCTCGCTCGGGCTGCTGCCGGACGCCGGCGAGCCGCCCGCGCCGGCGGCGCCCTCCGCGCACGCGCGATCCGCTCGCCGCAGCCTTGCCGCGCGCGGGCGCGGGCGCGCGCCGCGGCCGGCGCTCGCGCTGAGCGGCGTCTGGCACGAGCTGCGCGACGGTCCGGCGATCCTGCGCGGCGCCTCGCTGCGCCTCGAGGCCGGCGAGAGCGTCGCGCTGATGGGACGCAACGGCGCCGGCAAGACGACGCTGCTGCGCCACGCGGCCGGCCTGCTCGAGCCGACGCGCGGGAAGGTCGAGCGCGCGGGGCGGGTCGCGCTGCTGCTGCAGAACCCGGGCGACTACTTGATCCACGAGCGCGTCGAGCAGGAGGCCTCGCCGGAGCAGCTCGCGACGGTCGGGCTGAGCGCGCTCGCCGCGCGCCACCCGCGCGACCTGTCCGGCGGCGAGCGCCAGCGCCTCGCGCTCGCGATCGTCGCGGGCTCGCACGCGCCGGCCGTGCTGGCGCTCGACGAGCCGACGCGCGGGATGGATCGCGCGGCGAAGCGCGCGCTCGCGGCGCAGCTGCGCCGGCGGGCGGAGGACGGGGAGGCGGTGATCGTCGCGACGCACGACCCCGAGTTCGCCGCCGCGTGCGCCGACCGCGCCGTGCTGCTCGCCGACGGCCGCGTGATCGCCGACGGCCCGACCGCGCAACTGCTCAGCGGCGGCTGGTACTTCGCGACCGAGACGGCGCGAATCCTTGGCGGCGCCGGCGGCGCGCTGCTGCCCGAGCAGGGCGCGGAGCTGCTGCGGCGCGAGACGCGCGTGGAGGTCGCGCTGTGAGCTGGCCGCTCGCATCGTTCGCGATCGTCGCCGTCGCGCTCGCGTGCGGCTGGCTCGCGTACGAGCGCGCGCGGCTGTCGGCGAGGATGATCGCGCTCGTCGGCACGCTCGCCGCGATGGCGGCGCTCGGCCGCGACGCGTTCGTCGCGATCCCCGACGTCAAGCCGATCACGGCGATGACGCTCGTCGTCGGCTACGCGCTCGGGCCGGTGCCCGGCTTCAGCGTCGGCGCGCTTGGAATGCTCGCGTCGAACTTCGTGCTCGGCCAGGGTCCGTACACGCCCTGGCAGATGGCCGCGTGGGGCTTCGTCGGCCTCGCCGGCGCGGCGCTCGGCGCGGCCAGCCGTCGCCGTCTAGGCCGGCTGCAGCTGGCGCTCGCATGCGCGCTCGCCGCGCTCTGCGCGAAGGAGGTCATGAACCTCTACACGTGGACGCTCGGCGCGAGCCACACGCCGGCGGCGTTGCTGCTGGCGGTCGGTCAGGGATTGCCGTATGACGTCACCGACACGCTCGCGAGCTTCCTCTTCGGCCTCGCCTTCGCACCCGAGCTCGCGCGGCTGCTCGCACGGATGCGCGCGCGCACGGACGTCACGTGGGAACGCGACGAGCAGACCCTCGCCGCGCCGCCGGCTCCGCCAGCCCCGCCTGCGGCGGACGCGCTGCGCTCGCTCGGCGCCGCCGGCCCGCCGCTCGCGCTGATCCTCGCCGCCGTCCTCGCTGTCTCGCTCGGCGCGGCGCGCAGCGCCTCCGCCGCGTCGCTCGCTCGCGAGCTGTCCTACCTCGCCTCGGCGCAGAACCCCGACGGCGGCTTCGGCGCGGCGCCCGGTCAGCGCAGCAGCGAGCTGTACACGGGCTGGGCCGCGATCGGCTTGGCCGCGGCCGGGCGCAACCCGGCGAGCGTGCGCCGCGGCGCACGCACGGTGCTCGACGCGCTGCGCGGCGAAGCGTCGACGCTCAGCGGGCTCGGCGACGCCGAGCGGACGATCCTCGCGGCGCGCGCGTGCGGCGCCTCGGCGTACTCGTTCGCCGGGCGCGATCTCGTCGCCGAAGTGCTCGCCGCGCGCGCGAGCGACAAGTCGTTCGATCAGCAGGTCAACTTGTCCTCGTTCGCGATCTTCGCGCTGCGCGCCGTCGGGCACTCGGCGAGCTTCGGCGCGATCCGCGAAGCGGCCGGCTGGATCGAGCGCCAGCAGAGCCCCGACGGCGGCTTCGGCTTCGGCGCGCGCGGCTCGTCGAGCGACGTCGACGACACGGGGGCGGCGCTGCAGGCGCTCGCCGCCGCGGGCGCGCGCGACAGGCGCTCGCTCGACGCGGCGATCGGCTACCTGCGGCGCTCGCAGAACCTCGACGGCGGCTTCCCGCAGCAGTACGGCGGCGAATCGAACGCGCAGTCGACTGCGTGGGCGGTCCAGGGGCTGATCGCCGGCGGAACCGCGCCGACGTCGGTCCGCCGCCGCGGCAGTCGCTCGCCGATCGGCTACCTCGAAAGCCTGCAGGCGCCGAACGGCAGCGTGCGCTACTCGCGCACGAGCGCGCAGACGCCGGCGTGGGTGACGGCGCAGGCGATGGTCGCGCTCGCGGGCAAGACGTTCCCGGTCGGCTGAGCGGCCGCTCGACGCGGCCCGCGCGAGTGCCCGCTCCCGCCCGCCCGGCCGATCCTCTTCAGCGCCGCTTTAGCGCCGCTTCTACCATTTGACAATGCCCCCACACGCCTACACGGCCACGCTGCCGCGCGCACGGCGGAACGCGCGCGCCACGCGTGCCCGGGCGCGTGCGCCGCTCGCATTCGCGGCGCTGTGCGCGCTGGCGATGCTCGCGCTGTGGGCGCTCGCCGAGCACGTCTACGCGTTCGAAATCCGCGACACCGCGCTGCTGCGCGACTTCACGCGACTGAACGGCCAGCACGTGGGCGTCGTCTGCAAGGTGCTGCTCGGCCTGCTCGAACCCCTGCTGTTCACGATCTGGGGTCTCGCGCTCATGCTGTTCGCGATCGCGCGCTCGCGCCCGCGGATCGCCGTCGCGGTCGTCGCCGTGATGGCGCTAGCGCCGCTCAGCGCGGAGATCCTCAAGCAGGCGTTGGCGCACCCGCACGTGTCGATTGGCGGGACGCAGGTCGGCGCGGCTTCATGGCCGAGCGGACACGCGACGGCTGCGACGGCGCTCGCGTTGAGCGCCGTGCTCGTCACGCCGCCGCGCTGGCGGCGCCCGGCGCTCCTCGTCGCGATCGCGTTCGTGCTCGCGGTCGGCGCCGCGCTGCTGATTCGCGAATGGCACCTGCCGAGCGACGTGCTCGGGGGCTATCTGCTCGGCTCGCTGTACGTGTCGCTCGCGCTCGCGGCGGTGCGCGCGTCGGAGCGGCGATGGCCGCGTCGCGCGCGAGAAGGAGACGAGCGGACGCGCGCGAGCGCCGGCTAGGAACCTGGCTCGCGCTCGGCGGAACGGTGCGCGCCGGGTTGCCACAGCGGCGCCGAGGGCCGATCGGAATCGGCCTCGCCGTTGGCCGCTCGGCTGAGGATGAACAGCAGGTCCGAGAGGCGGTTCAGATACCGCACGACCTCGTTGTTGCCCTCCTCGCCGACCGCGACCGCGCGCCGCTCGGCGCGCCGGCAGACGGTGCGACAGACGTGCAGGTGCGCGGCCGCGGGCGTGCCGCCGGGGATCACGAACGAGCGCAGCGGCGCGAGCGTCGCGTTGACCTCGTCGCACGCGCGCTCGAGCCACTCGGTGTAGTCCGGCCCGACGCGCAGGCGCTCGCGCGCCTCGCCGTGCTCGGCGGCGGTTGCGGGCGGCGGCGGGACAGACAGGTCGGCGCCGACGTCGAGCAGGTCGTTCTGCACGCGCCGCAGCCACTCGCCGAAGCGCGCCGGCATGCCCGGCGCGAGCAGCGCGACGCCGATCGTCGCGTTCAGCTCGTCGACCGTGCCGTACGCCTCGACGCGCGGATGCAGCTTCGACACGCGGCTCATGTCGCCGAGGTGCGTCTCGCCGCCGTCGCCGAGCTTCGTGTAGATGCGGGTGAGGTTGACTGTCATCGCCGTGCGCCGGCGGCGAGCCGACGACCTCGATGATAGGCGCGCTGGACATGCGTTTGCGGATCGAGAAGCCGAGATGTGTGCGAATCGCCACGCCGCGCGTCGTCGCGATCGGATACGTTCCCGCCCTTCATGCGGATCGGCGTTCCGAAGGAGACGGCGGCGGGCGAGCACCGGGTGGCGCTCGTCCCCGAGGTCGTCGGCAAGCTCGAGGCGAGGGGCTTGGACGTGCTCGTCCAGAGCGGCGCCGGCGCCGATGCGCTCGTGCCCGACTCGGCGTTCGCCGACGCCGGCGCGCAGGTCAGCGAGAACGCGAACGAGGTCTGGAGCAGCGACGTCGTGCTGACGATCGCGCCGCCCGACCCCGATCGGATTCGCTCGCTCGGTCGGGGCTCGATCCTGATCGGCTTCCTCGCGCCGCTGTCGAGCCCGCAGACGACGAAGGCGCTCGCCGACGTCGGCGCGACCGCGTTCGCGATGGAGGCGATCCCGCGAATCTCGCGCGCGCAGTCGATGGACGCG
>Ga0210386_10001650_pt1 | contig 19627 bp, 19 predicted proteins | sample IncBWH32OmetaG_FD_160091 | JGI IMG/M metagenome (GOLD analysis project Ga0210386, IMG submission 160091) | Forest soil microbial communities from Barre Woods Harvard Forest LTER site, Petersham, Massachusetts, United States - Inc-BW-H-32-O ...
CGCTGAAGCCGGCGCGTTTGGCGCTGCCGGGGCCGGCGAAACGGCACGGCGAGGACCAGACACGATCGCGATCCGAGAGATTCCGTTTGCCGCAAGCTCGTCCATCACCGACACGACGTCGCCGTAGGAAGCATCGCGATCGCCGCGTAGCTGAACGACGCCGTTGGAGTCGGTCAGCTTCGCCTTGACCTTGTCCGCCAGTTCACCCCGCGAGACTGGATCTCTTCCCACCGATAGCGAACCGTCCTTGGCGACGGCGACGATAACCGGCTCCTTGTTTTCGAGCGGTTGGGCGGTCTTGGCGCTGGGCAGATTCACTTTGATGCCGGTCGCAAGCATGGGCGCCGTCACCATGAAGATGATGAGCAGAACCAGCATCACGTCGACAAGCGGCGTGACGTTGATGTCGGCCAGCGGCTGATAGAGGCCTTCGCCGATCTTGCGTGGGCTCAGCGCCATCAGGGCGTCTCTGCACGGCGGCGCGGCGCGTCTTCGCGCGCGACTTCGGCTGGACGGGCAAGCAGGGCCAGCGCGCGTTCCTCGACGAACGAGGCCATGTCCTGCCCGAGCCGGCCGAAAGCCGCGCCGATGCGATTATAGCCGATCGAGGCCGGAATGGCCGCTGCGAGACCATAAGCCGTCGCCGCGAGCGATTCGGCGATGCCGGGCGCAACCGTCGCCAGCGAGGTGTCCTGCGCCTGGCCAATTGCCGCGAAGCTCGACATGATGCCCCAGACGGTGCCGAACAGGCCGACAAACGGCGCGACCGAGGAAATGACCGCAAGATTGGGCAAGCCGCCCTCGGAGCGCATCAAAAGATCGCGCGCGGCGCGCGCCATCGCGTCCGAAATGCGCGACCTCAGTTCGCCGACCGTCTCGCCCGGAATGCGGCGGCGCGCTTCCTCGTCGCCGGCGGCGGCGACGCCGGAGAGCGATTTCGCCAGCGGGCCGCCCGCGCGCGCCTCACGAACGGCGCGGCGAATGCGCGCGACCGAAATCACGCCCTCGATGATCAGCACCCAGCACCACAGCGAGGCAACGAACAGGACGGCCATAACGGCCTTGCCTACGAGGCTTGCCCCAAGGAACAGGCCAACCGGCGAAAGATCAAAACCCTGCATGCCAACGCCTCGTTTCGCTCCCCGGGCGCTCTATTGCGCGTTAGTCCCTGCGTTTCAACCCCACGCATATTCGCGAAGGGGGCGGGCGGGTCAGCGTTCCCTAGCGAGGCGCAGGGGTTTCGCCGTCTCCCACTCACTTCAGCAGGCGTAACAGCGCACGTCCGGCAGGAGTCTTAATTTCCTTGGCCTCGATCGTCCCGTCGTTGTCCGGGTTGGCGCGCTTGAAAGCGACTTCGACGAAGGCGAGATACTCATCCTTGCTGATCGTCTTGTCGTTGTCCGGGTCAGCAATCTTCCAGTCCGCCGCGGAAATGCGATCTTTCAATTCTTTGCGATCAAGGGTGCCGTCATGATCGACATCGAGCTTGTCGAACAGAGCGCTTGCGGCGGCCTTCGCCTCAGCAAGATCGACGGTTCCATCCTTGTCGGTGTCGAGGGAATCGATCGCCGAGGCCGCGAAGGCAGGCGAAGCGCTCGTCACGACCATCGCGAATGGAAGAGAGACCGCAAGCAAGGAAGCAAGCGCCAAGGTTTTCGCAGTTGTCAGCTTCATCATCATGCTCCTGGGGATGATCACGGGACGCAATAGCAGCCCTCCGGCTAAACTGCCTGTTTCCTAAGTAACTACAACGTGATCCGTATCCCCCCGTAAATGGCGACGGGCTTCGCAGGCCCGAACGTTTGCGGATTGGTAATGGACGGGCCTGTCATGAACTCTCCGGTCTGGACCAGGCCGCCGGCAGTATAATAACGCTGGTCGAAAATGTTCTGAACGTAGCCAAAAAGCTGCACTTGCTTGTTATATTGGTACGACGTGTGCACGCCAAAGACGGCGTAGCCGGGGACTTGCGGAACCGCGTTGTTCTCGTTGCCGAAGATGACCTGACCCGACGCCGCGACCATGTCCGCGCCAACCTTCCAATTGGGGGTCACGGCGTAGTCGACGCCGACCTTCACCGTATTCTTTGGAATGCCAGCGATCTGCGTGCCGTTGGTGATCGGAATGTTCCCATTGGCGTCGGCCAATGGATTGTTGGGCGACGGCTCCTCGAAGGTCGTGAGATAGATAGCGTCGATATACGTGTAATTGGCGTAAGCCGACCAGCGGTCGCCGGTCCACTGGACGCCGACCTCCGCGCCCTGGCGCAAGGTTGTCCCAACGTTGGTGTAAAAGCCGAAGCCGTTAAACGTGCTCACCACCGGCAGAATGTCGTTGGTGAGCGTGGTGCGGAAGAGCCCGGCCGACCATTGCAGCTTGCCCCATTGAGGACCCAGACCAAATTGGCTGAAGGCGTTAGTCCCGCGGAAGCCTAGCTCGAAAGTATTGCCGACGACCTGCTTGAGTGGCGGGTCGGAGGACAGGAAGTTGTCGATGATGCAGGGGTCAGTGGGACTGGCGCAACCGAGCTCGAGCGGCGTCGGCGTGCGATTGGTCATCGCATATCCAGCATAGAAGTTGATGTCAGGGGTGAGCTTGTAGGTAAGACCGACCGTCGGATTGAGATGGAAGTAGTCCGAGTAACCGCTGAGGAGAGCGTCGTTCGTGCCCTCGAGATTGATCGCGGCGAAATTGAAACGCCCGCCGCCGGTCAGCGTCAGGCGATCGGTCGCGTTGAACGTGTCGAGGGCGTAGACGCCGACATATGTGTTGTTCGCCCTAACATCGATCGGGTTCAGAAAGCTGTCAGGCTCGTCGATGAAGAACGGGAAGACGGTCACCGGGAACGCGTTGCCTGTGAAACTGATCGTGCCGAGCTGGCTGCTCCCAGTATAATGCGTCCAGCCGTAGTCGAGCGACGTGCCCACAGTCAGCGAGTTGTCGCGGCCAAAGATTTTGTCGGTGTCGACGACCTGCCCGCTGACCCCAACAGAGCGCGATTGCGTCTGGTTGTCGTCGTCCTCGCCGAGGTCGAGCGTTCCACCCTGCGAGATGTCGGGGATGATTCCGCCCAATGTATCATGCACCGGGCTCCCGTTTAGGCACGAAAACGGCGGACAGGGCGTAACCTCGGTCCCGTTCCCGTCTACGTGCTGCTGGTTGAACTGGCGGAAATAGGCCCCGCCCTGGAAACTCAGTGTGGGCGAATAGGCGTAACTGCCTGTCCACTGGAGCATGACCATCTGGTTATAGGTCGTCTGGGGAATGGTATAGACGCTGCCCCAATTCGTCTGCAGTTGCTGGATCGGCGTAAAAGCAGAGACCCCGAACTGGGTGTTCCCCGCGGTGAGTTGCAGGTGCGACTCAAACCCATTGGCCTTGTAGCCGAGGTCGCCGTAAAAGTTGGTGAGCTGCGACGCTTCGGCGACCCGCCAGCCGCCGTCGTTAATCTGAGAGGCCGCCGCGTAGATAGACCAGTTGCCGAATTGCTTGCCGTACTGAATTTGCTCTTGTGCGCGCACGAATGAGCCGACCTCGGCGTCGGTTTCGAAACCCTGCCAGGTGAAGCCGTTCTTCATCGTCACAGTGACGGCGCCGCCGAGCGCGTTGAGGCCGAAGATCGGGTTTGCCGCGATGATCGTCGTCTTGTCGATCGCGATTTGTGGGATGAGGTCCCAATTGACGACGTCGCCGAACGCCTCATTGATGCGCGTGCCGTTCTGGTAGACGGCCAGCCCCTGCGGCGTCCCGGTGACTGCGGTCGCGTCGAAACCCCGATAGAAGAGATCTGGCTCGAACTCATTGCCGGAAACGTTGCCGACGGTGACGCCTGGCGCCGAACGCGCCAGCGTGTCGGGGAGCGTCGTGTCGTTGAAAGTTTGGGCGTCCTGCGAGTTGGTCTGCCACACTGCGAAGGGAGACTTGGCGACGTCGATCTCGCCTCCGCCGAGAGGCGTCGTCGCCACGACGTCAAAAGTGGGAAGTTGGATCTCTTCAGCTCGAGAGCCGACCGTTGTCAGGGTAAGCACGACGCCGGCCGTCGCAATGCGTCCGGCAACCTTGGTCGTCATTCTTTCGCCCCTTTTTTGACTTTATTCCCCTGGTAATAAGGAGTCGCGAGCCGACCCCCCGGGAGAGTTGAGACGCAAAGCATCTCTGAGCCTGCCCGCGACAGGCTATAATAACCGCGTGAAGCGCCGCAAGTAATTTCAATGATTAGATGTTTTCGCGGGCTTAATTCCTGCTGATGCCGGGATATTTTCCCGAATCATGACTTGGGTGGCCGATTGTGAAATGCGCTTCGACCGCAACCCCGCCGCCGGGCGGCGAGTCCATGCTGACCGATCCGCCCATGAGCCGGACCCGGTCGCGCATGCCGGCGAGGCCCATCCCCGCTTCGGCCTCGCCATTCAACCCGCGGCCATCATCCGCCACGCGCATGACGAGCCCGGCGAGCGCCGGATCGCGCAGGCTTGACGTCTCAACCGGCGCCTCGAACCGCAGCGAGGCCTCGATCCGCGTCGCGCCGGCGTGGCGAAACGCGTTGGTCATCGCCTCTTGCACGAAGCGATAGGCCATCAGGCTCGCGCGGTCGCCCAGGGCTTCGACTTGGCGATCCACGTCGAGCGTGACCGCCATCTTGGGATCGGCGCGGCGCCAATGCGCGACAAGCGCCTCGAGCGCCTCGACGAGACCGAGTTCCTCGAGGGCGGCCGGTCGCAGATCGGCCAGGATGCGGCGGTTCTGGCCTTGCAGCTCTCCAACTTGGGCTTCGATCGCGCTCGCCGCGGCGCGCGCGGCCGGTTGGTCGCCGATGGTCTTCGCCAGCACCGCCGCGCTTGCGCGCAAAGCAAACAGATGAGGTCCGAACTCGTCATGCAACTCGTGCGCTATGAGCTGTCGCTCCTCGTCGTGGGCGTCGAAAACGCGCTCCATCAGTTCGTCGTTGGCGCGATTCAATCCATCGAGCGCCTCCGCGAGAGAGTTGATCTTCGCATTGAGGTTGCGGATCTCCGGGGGCCCATGGTCATCCGCGCGGGCGGAATAGTCGCCGGCTTCGAGCCTGGCCAGCGTCGCCCTGGCGATGCCGAGCGGCCTGACCGCGCGTCCGACCAGAAGGCTGGTCACGCCGATCGCGGCGAGCGCCATCAGTCCGCCGACCAGCGCGTGGTCGCGCGCGCCGACCCAGACCTCATCGATCTCGTCCGCAGGATCGGCGACCAGGATGATCGACTCCATCCCGCCGTTCTTCACCGCAACTGGAATGACCGCTGTTTCGGCGGGCGCGCTGACAAGGGCGCGAAACCAACGCGGCGCCTCGGACTCCTTGTTGGCCTCGCTGAGGATCGAGGAAGCAAGCGACGGATCGCCAATCCCAGCGCGCACATGTCGCAAGTTCTGCAAACTGGCGATGAGCGCCTTGAGGGCGGCCGGCTCGGGCGCCTCAGGCGAACGCGCAAGCGTGGTCTCGACGAAATCCTTGGTCAGCCGCATCGCGCTTTGCGTTTCGGCGCGGGTCCGCTCGCTCGCCTGCAAAAGCACATGGACGGCGTCGACCACGAGCCAGAGGGCGAACAGCGACGCGAAGATAAGATTGACCCGATTGCGCAGGGAGATTGAACGCCACATCCGTCTGACGCCTTTTTTTGCCCTTCACCGTTGATTTTGCGCCGGGCGCTGTCAATGCTGGGCAGAAATCGCGGTCGCGGCGCATTTTCCCTTTGCGGCGCGGGGCAGGTTCGGCTGGACGGCCGGACCGGCGGTTCGCCAGGGAGACTTTGACCGGTGCGGGTTCTCATTGTCGACGACCATCCGATCATTGTCTCGGGGTGCCGGGCGCTCCTTGACGGGGAGCCGGAAGTCGAGGTCATCGAGGCGCAGGACGGCGCGGCCGGTTTCGCCGCCTTTTTCAACTTAAAGCCTGACGTCGGGGTCATCGACATCAATCTGCCGGGATATTCGGGGCTTGAGCTTCTGCGCCGCATCCTCGAGCGCGAGCCGGAGGCGCGGCTCGTCATCTTCAGTATGAACGACGATCCAACCGTCGCCGCGCGGGCGATAGAGGCCGGCGCCAAGGGCTATATCGCGAAGAACGACGATCCGGCGCTATTTGCTGACGCGATCAAGGCGGTGGCGAACGGCGGCCGATATCTGCACCCTGAGATGGCGCGGCGAATCGCCTTTCTGCGCGCCGATCCCGGCCCCGATGCGGTCTCGCATTTGAGCGCCCGCGAACTCGAAATCCTCCACCTTCTGGCGGCGGGGCGCACGATGGCGCAGATCGCCGACAGTCTCAACGTCTCCTACAAGACGATCGCCAACAACTGCACCCAGCTCAAGCAGAAGCTGGGCGCTCGATCGGCCATGGACCTGATGCGCATCGCTATTGGCGTGCGGAACTGAGCTCAGCCGAAGTCAACGTCAAAGCACGCGGAGAAGGATCCCCCCGCGTGCGGGTCTCCATTGAGAACAGTCAGCGGCTTAAGGGCTGAACGGGTGCTTAGCCGAGTCGCGCTGAGAGACGACTTCCGCAGGCGTCGGCTTGCCGTTGACCGCGCGCTCGATCGATTCCTTGACGGCGCGGTAGTTGAAGTCATGGATCTTCTTGTCGTCGGCCGCTTCCCAATGGATGAAGACGCCAACACAAATGAAAACGTCGTCGGCCTCCGCGACGGGAATTGTGCCGTCGGCCACGCTGTCCGCAACCGCCTTGGCGACCGCATGTTGCGCGGGACCGAACATCTGCACCGCCTGCTTGGCTCCCTTGATCGTCACCTTGTTGAACAAGACCGTGTGGGGCTTGACCGCCAGATTGGGCGCGACGACCGCAAGAAGGGTCGTGAACCCGTCCTTGTTGTTGGTCAGCGCGTTGGCGAAGGCGCTTTCCGCCGCGCTGCCTCGCGGGCCAATGATGAGGTCGATATGGGCGACTTCGTTACCGTCGCCGACCAGCGACTCGCCAACCATCAGCTTGTTAATCTTAGCCATACAATTCCTCCCTCAGATCAAGCCAAACCACATGTTCTCCCAGCCATTTACGACCAGGCGGACTGGCTATCCTTGTTATCAGCATCCCGCGTCAGCAGGATCGGTTGGCCGGATAGTCACGGGGCGCGCGCCCCGTAAAACCAACTCAAGCATCGTTATCGCGCAAGGGCAAGGTGGCCACCGCGCATTTATCGCCGCGGATGGCGGAGAGGCTCGAGGCGAATAACGTCGCCACGGTGAGATCCGCGGTCGTTCCGGGATTGATCCCGCGCGATTTCAGCTCCCCGTCCCACCCTAATAAGCCCTCGGCGATCCCAGCCGGGTCGCGAGCCGTCTCGAACGCGTCGCGCCAGTCCACTGCTTCGCGACGGACCGCCTCGGCGGTGCCCAAGTCAAACTTGCGCACGACATGCGTGTCCAGCATGGCGGCGAGAAACGTCAAATAGACGGCGAGCGTCGACCAGCGGGCGTCGCTTCGCCGCCGGCGGGCGGTCGCTAGCGCCGGCAAGCCGAGCGAGAAAACGTCCTCGTAAGTCGTGACGTATTGCCGCGCGATGCGATCGCGATCCGCCGCCTCCGCCATCGCCTCGCGCAACGTCACCGTGGCAGGGGCGTTCACGTCATGCCGAGGCGCGCGTCCGAGGCCGCCAGGGTTGGCGACGGCGATCGCGAAGAAGACGTCTTGAGCATCCGCCCGATCGAGACCGTCGAGCACCCTCTCCAGCGCCGGGCGCAAAGCCGCGTCCGGCGCCTCCGCGGCCGCCGCGAGCGGCGCGCACAGGAGGATAATGCCGAGATTGGTGTTCTGTTGGACCGCCGACAGAGTCGCCTCGACGGCGGCGCGAACGCGGATTCCAATCCGCTCGCCCTTCGCCGCGATCGGTGCAGCGCTCGCCTCGGCGCTGCGAATAAAGTCCTTTACCTCCATACGGTGGCCGGGCGCGAACCGGTGCACGTTGCCCGGCTTCGGCGCGTCCAGCTCCGCGAGGCACGCCTCGAGATAGGCGGCCGCCACGGGATCCTCGGAGCCGCTCATGGGCCGCGCCGTTGCGCGAGGCGGCCGACAACCATGCCCATCAGCTCCGATGCGATTTCCTCGGCGATGTTGCGCTTGCTCACCTTTTGCAGGCCGTTCCAAGCGGGCATGCTGTTGACCTCAAGCACCGTCGGCGCACCATCGGCGCCTACGAGCACATCGACGCCGGCGATAGCGGCGCCGACCGCTTCCGCCGCCGCGACGGCGAGACGCTCCATCTTCGGATCTGGCGCGACGGCCACCGGTTGGCCGCCTTGCTTGACATTGGTGATCCATGTCGGGGCGCGGCGCATCATCGCGGCGACCACGCGACCGCGCAGAACGAACAGCCGATAATCCGTGAAGTCCTGGGTACCGTTCGATTTAAACCGCTGCAGATAATAAACCCCTGCGATATCTTCTGGGCCTGGCAAGTCTTCCGGCCGCCGAATCAAGCGCAAACCCTTCCCCTGCGCGCCGAACAGCGGCTTGAGCACCAGCGGCCCACGCGGCGCTTCACGTTCGACGAGCGCACGCGCGGCTAATGGCGCTTCCATCGTCCAGGTCGGCGGCGTCGGCACGCCGGCGCGCGCCAGCAGAAAACTCGTCATCGACTTGTCGACGCAGCACTCGATGGCGCGGGCATCGTTCCAGACGACGACGCCAAGTTTCGTCAACGCGTGCAGGACGCCCAGGCGTTTGGTGACGGCCTCGAACGAGCCGGCCGACAGCGTGCGGACATGCACGGCGTCGGGCAGTCGCGATCCCCGGACGGGTAACGCCAATCCGCTCGCGCTTCGTGTGTCGAACCCGCACTGGGCAAGATCGATGCGCTCGACGCGCGCGCCAACCGCTGTGAACGCCGCTTCCATCTGACGCGCGTGCCAGTCGCGCTGATCGCTGACGACAAGGATCGTGGGGCCGTCGACCAAGCCCGCCGCCCTGTCAGGCGAACGAGGCATCGAGCAATTGGTGATGCACAGCGCCGCTATGAAAACTCTCTCCGCTTTCGATCGCGGTGACGATGACTTCGGCGGGGCTGAACAGCATCGGATCGATGGCGTAGAAATCGCCATGAAAGCGTTTGAAAATCTCGGCAAACGGAGCGCCGAAATCGCGCGACGCGCGACTGGGGAGCGCCTCAGCGAGACTCTTCGCGTCCTCGGCCGGTCCGGTGACGTAAAGTTGCGCGCGTCCGCCGTAGATGATCGCATCGTTGGTGCGGCCCATTGCGCTGACGAAATCGGGATGCGGGGGGCTAAGCGGCGCGGCGCCCATGCCGTCGACGATGCGCTCGAGCGGAAACTTCAGCTCATGCGCCTTGTGCAACGCCACTTCCAGCACCCGCGCGACCACCTGTGTAGCCCCAGCGAGGCTCTGCGTCGGGGCGTAAATTACGGTCAAGGCCGAGGGCGGCACCCCGCAGTCTTGCGTTACCTTCTCCACGATCTCCGGCGGCGGCGGACGTCCGCCTTCGATGACGAGCGTCGCGACATCGGCCTCGTCCCGATAGCCGATGTCTTTGAAAACCGCCTCCTTTTGCGCCAGCGCCCGAGCCGGGCCGGAGCCGAGAGCAAAGAAAGCGTCCTTCCCGGTGCCATGCGCCAGGCTCCAACCGGCGTATTGACTCCCGAGGCACGCGATCACCGGGTGGGGCGAACTGACCGCGATCGCCCAAGGCCAGCGGGGAATTGCATTATCCGGCGTAAGTCGCACCGCGCCAAGCCCGCCCATACAGATTTCCGCGATGCGCAGCCCGGCGTCGACGCCGCCGCGCCGCTGTGCGCCGGCGTCAATCAGGGTTTCCCCGAGCGGCCCGCGGGTAACGCCGAGGTTCAATATTGCGGCGTCGCGTCTGAGCGCGGCCGTGAGTTCGGCAGCGCGCCGATTGACGCTTATGGTCTCAACATCGCTCAATATTCCGCCTCCTGAACGAGAGCGATAATTTTCCGCGCCCGCTCGCTGGCCAAGGCTCGCGCCAAATCGACAGTCGCGCCAGAGGCAAGTGTCGTGCACAAGGGATCGCCGATGGCGATACGCGTTCCCGGCGACGGTCGATCGACCATCCAGTCGGGCCAATTTTGCCCCTCGGGCCCCACAATGTCGCAAGGGGCGTAGACGATCTCGACCGCTTTGAACGCGAAGCCCGCAGAGGCGTGCGTCAGATGTCCTTCGCACGCGGCGATATGGCGCGCAAACAGCTGGACTTCGTTCGATTCGAACACGTCCAGCGTCGCCCCCGGCCGCGGGTTGATCTCTATGAGCCAGACGGCGTCGGCGGACACCAGAAAATCAGCGCTGTTGAGACCGACGAGATCCAGTTCGGAAGCGATTATGTCGATGGAGCGTGCAATTTCTTCCGCCCGCGCCGGGCCGATGTCGACAGGTCCGGCGGCGCCGCCGTATCGAAACGGCGACGCCGGCGTCGGCGCGGTCCATTGCATGCTGAGGCCAATGATATCGGCTTTTTTTTCGGTCGCGAGGAATAAAGCCGAGACGCTCGCTCCAGTAACGCGAAATTGATAGTAACAATCTGGTAAAGCCCGGCTAGGGCCGGCGGCCGTGGCGATATGGGCGCCTCCGGCGCCGCCCCGCCTCTTCATGAGCCAGAGGTCGGGTTCGTCCGGCGGCGAAAACTGAACCTGCGGATGCCGCACGCCATTCGCCTCGCATACCCGCGCAAGGGCGACCGGATCCTTGGCGCGCTTCAGCGTTTTATCGTCGTTGCCAAATACACGTATCCTTCTGGCAATCGCCGCAATCGTTTCCGGCTGATGCTCGAAACCGGCGCCATAGACCAGCCCAATCGGATTATGGGCGCTGATCAGCATTTCGACGGCGCCCGCGAACTTGTCGAGCGTCAACCCGTCGGACAGTCCGCCGTCAAGCTTTACGGTTGCGAGGCTCATCGCTCTCGTGTCATCGTCGCCAAAGACATCAATCGAGAGCGGAGTGAATCCGGCTGTTGTCGCAGAGGAAGCGAGCGCGCGCGCTGAATAGGCCACCACAATGATGGTCGGACGGTCGGTCGTCCGACGTGGGTGTTCCGATCGTCCGAGAACTTGGCGGCCAGGGCTAGGCATTTCCTCTGCGTGCGCTATTGTTCGTCGCTGGGCTGCAATCGATCGTGATGCGATTGAACCCGCTGACTTTCGATTTGTCCAGCCAAGTTCCTGACTTTGTCTGCGATCGCAGACGTCGATCTTGTTGACACGGGAACCATTTCGGGCGGAGCGCATGTCGCTGAAAGATTCAATCAGCGCCGAGGCTGCAGCATCGATCGAGGGCGCGCCTGCATCGCTTGACGACGCGGCCGCCGCGGCGGCTCGACTTTTGGCGCGAAGCGGACAACCGCTCATCGCGGGGCTGGGCGCGGATATCGACGGGACGAGGGCGGCCATCGCGCTCGCCCAGCGGGTCGGCGGCGTCGTCGAACATATGCATTCGGCGGCGTTGCTGCGGGATCTCGACTGTATGCGCGAGACCGGCGTCATGCTCACGACGCCCGGCGAAGCGCGGGTGCGCGCCGACGTCGTGCTGCTGGTAGGCGACGGCCTCATGCAAACCTCGCCTCATCTGAGTGAGCGGCTGTTGCGGCCGCCGGCAAGGCCGGAAGGCGCGGACGTCAAGCGGCGGATCGTTTGGCTGGCGCCGCACGCTGCTGCGACAATTCCTGGCTTTGACGGCGATATCGAGGTTTTTGCTGCCGGCCTCGGCGCAACCTTCGCCGCCAACCTGGCTGCGTTGCGCGCGCGGGTCAAAGGGCGTCCCGTCGCGCAGGCGCAGATTCCTTTGCCCGCGCTCGACGCGCTCGCGGCAACCGTAAAGAGCGCCCGGTTCGGCGTCGCGGTTTGGATGGCGGCGAGTCTCGGAGCGCTCGAGATCGAGATGCTCAACGGCCTCGTCCGCGACTTGAACGAAACCACGCGTTTCTCGACATTGCCGCTCGCCGTGCCGGACAATGGCGCGGGCGTGCTCACCGCTTGCGGGTGGATCACCGGCTTCCCCATGCGAACCGGATTCGGCGCCGGCGCGCCGCTGCATGATCCCTGGCGTTTTGACGCGGAGCGACTCGTCGCATCAGGGGAGACCGATTGCGTGTTGTGGATCTCCGCCTTAGGCGCGGCTCCGCCCGCTTGGCAAAGCGCGGTGAACGTCATCGCCTTGTGCGACCGAACGGCCAGATTCGCCAAGGAGCCGAATGTGCGTATCGCGATTGGGCGCCCCGGCGTCGATCATGACGCGGTGATGCATTCATCCGACGTTGGGACTCTGGTCGCCGTGACCGCCTCAGCGCGCAGCGCCGCCCTGAGCGTCGCGCAGGCTCTCGAGCGCATTGGCGCCTGCCTCGGAGAGGCGAACGCACGCCCATGCTGATCCGCATCAGAAACGCGCATGTCGTCGATCCCGCCAACCGGCGCGACGAAATCGGCGACCTTTGGATCCGCGACGATGAGATCGTCACAGCCCCGCAAGACCGCGCCCAAGCGGACGAAACGGTGGACGCGACCGGGCTTATTGCGATGGCCGGCGGCATCGACATCCATTCGCATATCGCGGGCGCGAACGTGAACACCGCCCGCCTCATGCTGCCCGAGCACCATCGCGCCCATGCGCGTCGCCCGGCCGAGACGCCGCTCCCCAACGTCGGTTGGACGACCTTCGAGACGGGGCGGCTCTACGCCGAGATGGGCTTCACCACTGTGGTCGAGCCGGCGGTCGCGCCGCATCATGCCCTGCACGCGCATCTCGAACTCGCTGATACCCCGATCATCGACAAGGCGATTCTGACCCTTCTCGGCAATGACGATTTCGTGCTCGGCCTCATGCGCTCTGGAGAAGGCGCGAGCGCGATCCGCGATCACATCGCCTGGACCCTGCAAACGACGCGAGCGCTCGGGATCAAGGTCGTCAACGCCGGCGGCGTGGCGGCGTTCAAGGACAACATCCGCAGCTTTTCGTTTGACGACGTGGTTCCCTACTACGGCGTGACGAGTCGCGCGATCGTCAAGGCGCTGCAACAGGCGGTCCATGAGGCCGGCGTGCCGCATCCCCTGCATGTTCACTGCAACAATCTGGGCTTGCCCGGAAATTTCGAAACCGCGCTGGCGACGATCGCCGCGGCTGACGACTTGCCACTTCATCTGGCGCATCTTCAGTTCTACGGTTACGGTAAGGAAGGCCCGCAGGGCTTTTCGTCCGCTGCGCCTCAGCTCGCCGAAGCGGTCAACGCCGCCAAGACCGTCACCATCGACGTAGGGCAGGTGATGTTCGGACAGACGGTGACGATCTCGTCCGACGTGCTGCGTCAATTCTCCGCCCGGGGTCAGGCGCGGCCGAAGAAATATGCGATCATCGATGGGGACTCGAATGGCGCCGGCGTCGTGCCTTACGAATATCGCGCCGGCAGCTTCCACAACGCGGTGCAATTCGCGATTGGCTTGGAGCTGTTTCTGCTAGTCGACGACCCGTGGCGCGTGTTCTTCACCACCGATCACCCGAATGGCGCGCCGTTCACGACCTACCCCGAAATTTTTGCGCTGTTGATGGACAAGGATGTGCGGGCCGAGTGGGCGTCCCGCCTGCCGGCCGATGCGTTGGCGGTGACGACGCTCCCGTCTCTAACGCGCGAATATAACTTAAGCGAAATCGCGACGATGACGCGTGCAGCACCGGCCAAGCTGCTTGGCCTGCCCGATCGCGGCCATCTCGGCGCAGGCGCCCGAGCTGATATTGCGCTCTATCGCCCCGGCAAGGATATCGCGCAAATGTTCCGCGCTGCGGCTCGCGTTTACAAGAACGGCGAACTCGTGGTGCGCGACGGCGAAGTGACACACGCCCGCTATGGCCGCGCACTGCATGTGACGCCTGCGGTCGAAGCCTCAATGCAGCGACGGATGAAAGACTACTACGACGCGCGTTACGGACTGCCGTCCGATTTCATGCGCGTGCCCGAAGGCGCGATCCCGCGGCCGCAACCGTTTGAGGCGGTCGCATGCCGGAGCTGACGGTCAACGGAATCGCTATCGACGACACGTTCGCGGAAGCTTTCGACATGCGCGCGACCGCGATCGTTATAACGGCGGCGACCGAGCGCTGGGCGGCGCAGGCGGCGGAAACGATGACGGGTTTCGCCACCTCGGTGATCGGTTGCGGCTGCGAGGCAGCGGCCGAGAGCGTTCGATCGCCCCAACAAACGCCGGACGGACGGCCCGGCGTGCGCGTGCTCCTGTTCGCGGTTTCGACCGCGGAACTGCAGAAGCAACTGCAAAACCGCGTCGGCCAATGCGTGCTCACGAGCCCCGGTTCGGCCTGCTACGCGGGATTGGACTCGGGCGAGGACAAGCTCAAGCTTGGCGATGCAATTCGTTTCTTCGGGGATGGCTGGCAGATCGCCAAGCGGCTCGGGGCCCGCCGATATTGGCGCGTGCCGGTGATGGACGGAGAGTTCGTCTGCGAATCGACCACATATCTCACCAAGAAAGCAGTCGGCGGTGGTAATCTCATCGTGATGGGCGAGAGCTCGGCGAAGACGCTCGCAGCGACCGAGGCTGCGGTGAAGGCGATGCACGAGGTCGCGGACGTTATCATGCCGTTTCCGGGCGGCATAGCGCGCTCGGGGTCGAAGGTCGGCTCGAAATACAACGGCGCGAGCGCTTCGACCAACGACCTTTATTGCCCGACCTTGAAGGGCGCGGTCGACAGTGCTCTTTCTCCCGAGATCGCCTCGGTGCTCGAGATCGTCATCGACGGCCTCACCAGCGAAGCCGTCGCTCAGGCGATGCGAGCGGGGCTTGCCGCGATCATCGAACTGGGCCCCGAGCGCGGCGCATTGCGCGTCGGCGCGGGCAACTACGGCGGCAAGCTCGGCCGGCACCACTATCATCTCAAGGATCTCGTCCGTTGACTCCTTTGACCTTTTCGCTGCGCAAGGCACCGGATCAGCGTCTCGATCTGTCGCCATTGATTGAGCGAAATCTCGCGGGCAAGACGGTCGCGGAGATCGAACGTATCGAGGTGGGAACAACGCGCATACGTGTGGCGGCGGGAGACGTTTTCCGCATCCGCGAAGGCGATCCGGACACAATTGTCATCGAAGGCGGCAGCGCGCGTTTCGATCGCGTTGGCTTAGGGATGACCTCAGGCTCCATCCGCGTCGAAGGAGAGGTCGGCGTCGAAGCTGGGCGCATGATGTCTGGCGGACAATTGACCATTCGCGGCGACGCGGGCCCGTTCGCTGGTTCTGGAATGAGGGGCGGGACGCTTGACATCGAGGGCGACGCGGGGGAGCGGCTCGGAGGTCCGTTGAGCGGCGAGACGGTCGGCATGAGCGGCGGTCTCCTGCATGTGCGCGGCGATGCGGGACCGCGCGCCGGCGACCGGCTGAGGCGCGGATTCATTCTGATCGAAGGCCGCGCAGGGGCTTACGCCGGCAGCCGCATGATCGCGGGCACCTTGGCGATCGGGGGCCAAGCAGCAGATCTGCCCGGCTATCTGATGGGCCGCGGCACGATCCTTCTCGGACGAGGCGCGACGCTTTTCTCGCCGAGCTTCGGCGATTGCGGCGAACACGACCTGGTCGCGGCGCAGCTTCTGGCCAATTACGTCGCTCAGGCCAGCGCGAAACTGGCGAGGCTGCTCCGCCGGCCGCTGAGGCGTCTGGCAGGCGATCTGGCTGCGCTCGGCAAGGGGGAGATTTTGCTTCCGCACGCGCAGTGAACGTCGCGTGGCTTGCGCTCACCAACGCGAGCGCTATCCTCGGGTTAAAAAGCGGGTGGCCGACACTCCTGGAAGGAAATTTGCATGACGGCCGTCGTCCTATCGCCCGAGCACGGGCCCACTTGGTCCGCCGGCGATCGCGCCCCGCTCTTGCGCTGGCTGATCTTTACCGGCGCGACAATTTTCGCTGCGATCCTGCTGTGGCGCTATGGCCTCATTCGCCTGATGATCGTTTCCGACCGCACTTATTTATCATCGCTGATCGCCCTGATCTACGTGGGGACGTCGCTGCATTGTCTTTGGCGAACGATCGTCGTGTCGCGCGAAGGCGATGCTGGACGGCGGGTCGCGGCTCGCATCGAGTCGGGAGGCGCCGACGTCGCCGCCCTTGACCCTTCGGTCGTGCTTCCCCCTGGCCTTATCGCCGAGCACATCCGCGATCTTGCCATGAAAGCCCGCACGCAAGGCCGAGGCCGGCTCGATCAGACGCTGCTGCTGCGCTCGCTCGCTGATCGCCTGCGCGGCTCCAACGGCTTCGGCGCATTCGCCAGCGACACGGTCATTAAGCTCGGCCTGCTCGGGACGATCATCGGCTTCATCATCATGCTGGCGCCGATCGCGGGGCTCGACGCGAGCGACAAGTCGATGATGAAATCCTCGATGGGGCTGATGAGCGACGGGATGGCGGTGGCGATGTACACTACGCTGGCCGGCCTCGTCGGCTCCATCCTGTTGAAGATCCAGTATTATATGCTCGACAATGCGACCGCGAAGGTGTTCTCGCGCGCGGTGACGCTGACCGAGACGCGTGTCGTTCCGGCCTTGGAGCGCGCCCACGATCTGGCGGTCCGCGCATGATCGATGAGTTCGGCCTCTACCCGCGCGAGGAGCCGTTCGATCCCTTCAGCGTGATGTTGTTCAAGGCGCTGCAGGTGGTTGCGTTTCTCTTTTTCCTCGCGCTGTTGGCGATATCGCCTGAGGCCAAAGACGGCAAAGTCGACTCGAAAGCCGAATTCATCGTCACCATGGATTGGCCGGATAACCATCCTGACGATCTCGATCTGTTCGTGCAAGATCCGGCCGGCAACATCGCATGGTATCGCCATCGCGAGGCCGGCTTTATGGTGCTTGACCGAGACGACCGTGGCGGGGCCAACGATTTCATCGTGGTCAACGACAAGAAAATCTCGTCGCCAATTCGCGAGGAGATCGTTACGATCCGCGGAATCGTCGCCGGCGAGTACACTGTCAACGTCAGCCATTTCCTGGCGACAACTGGGTTGCCGGTGCCGGCGAAGGTCAAGGTGCAGAAACTCAATCCGACCGCTCAGGTTATCTTTGACGACACAGTCTTCGTCGATCACACCGGCGACGAAGAGACCGCCGTGCGCTTCACGCTTGACCGCGACGGCAAGGTCATCGACGTCAACAGGCGGCCGAAGTCGCTGATGGAGACCTTTCGCAACGTGCGCCGCAACGGCGCTGATATCGACCCGAAAACCGGTTACGTGAAGCAGCTGTGACGAACCTCGCCTCCGACATCATTTTGCTGTCGATCGCCTACGCACTGCTCGGCGTCCTTCTGCTCGTCATCTGCGTCTTCGCGAAGGTTCCCTGGCCGGTGAAGGCGGCCCTCATCGTGCTGACGAGCGCCTTTTACGTGGTGAGCTTTTTTGCGACGCGCGGCCTGCTCGGATGGTCATCGACCGATCCTCTGCCGCCAAAATTCAAGCTCCTCGGGGCGCGGATCGTTGAGCCGCATTCGCTCGAGGGCGACTCGGGCGCCATCCATCTGTGGGTCGAGGCGCTCGACGACGACAATTTCCCGAGCGGCGCGCCCCGCGCCTATCGCCTGCCCTATGACGCCCATCTGGCCGAGAGGACAGAGGCCGCGGTTCGGGCGAGCGCCAACGGCGTGCCGCAGGGCGGCCGTACGGCCGACTTCGGCAACGGCCAAGGCGGAAACGCGGAGGCGACCGCGCGCGAAGCCACGCCGTCGACGATCATCACGACAGGCGGGGGAGATCCATCGTCCGGCGGTCCGATCGACCCGCAGTTCGATCACCAGGAGAACCAGGCCATCAATTTTACGCCGCTCGCGCCGCCACGGATGCCGCCCAAAGACGCGCAATAGCGGCGCCATCCGGGCCGTCGGCGCGCCGCGCCGTACCTAGTCGAATCTTGGCTGGCGCGGTCACGTTTACTCGCGGGCGGCACGATCCAGATGGGTCGCCTTTGCAAGATTGGGGACGCTCGCCGTGTCGATGCGCGCGGAATCGACGTCCAGGCCCGTCGCGTCGGCGCCTTGAAGAAGAGCGCCGCGCAAATCCGCACCGCTTGCATCCGCCTCGCGCAACGTCGCCCCGGCGAGATTGGCCCCCGAAAGCTTCGCGAAACGCAAGTCTGCGCGGGCCAAATTGGCGCCGGAGAAATCGGCGCGGCGCAGATCCGCGGATTTGAACGTCACGCGCATGAGGCCCATCGACTGGTTCTTTTCGTCGGCGCTGCAATCCGCATCTTCGAACCGAGCGCCGACGAGACGCGCGCCAGTCAGGTCGGCAGTCACGCGCGCGCCGGTGAGATTGGCGTCATCGAGACGCGCGCCCGCCATCTGCGTCGCGAACAGGCTCGCCTTGACGAGGCTCGCCCCGGTGAGGTCGACATCAAGCGCCCAGGCCTGGTCCAGCGTCGCGCCGTCGAGCTTGGCGCGCGAAAGGTTCGCGTGGTTGAGCCGCGCCGCGCGGAAGTTTGCACCGGAGAAGTCGAGGCCGGAAAGATCGAGGCCGGAAAGACGCTTGCCGGTGAAGTCGGCCCCACGTCCGCCGGGCGCCGCCTTAAGCGCCGCTTCCACCTGGGTCCGGGTCATCTCGGCCGTCGTCATGTCCGGCGAGGTGAGGTCGAGGCCGCGCATGGCGTCCTGCGCATACGCCCCGCAAACCGGCGCAACCGCCAGCGCAAGCGCGAGCGAACTTTCCATCAATCGCATGGGCCAGCCTCTCGGCGCCCCCCTGCGACAGGCTCCGCGCGGCGTGTCGGCCGGCGATCGCAATCGCCGATCAGATCTTCTCGCCGGCTTGGCCAGGATAAGCGCACCGCCACCGCGTGACGCGGGTGGCCGGATGCTGGTCCGACCACTGGGCGATATAGGGCGGCGCCTGCATCATGCACTGCATCAGCGACTCTTGCGAAACGAACTGCAGCCGCTGTTCATCGCACTGGCTCGGCGCGTTGAGCGCGCACACCGTCAAAATCAGCTCGATCATCGCCCACCCGTCTTCAAGCGGAGCCGTATCGTTCCTTCACCAAGCGACTGTGGCATTTTGAACGGCCCGCCGCAACATTGCGACTGATCGGCGTTGCAGGACAGACGCCACGATGACCTCAAATCGCTTAACCGGCGAGCCGTCGTCGCGCAATTTGTCGCGTGAGGCGCTTGGCAAAACGGGCAAAGTTTCGCAAAGTTCCCGACGAACTCCCTTAAAGCCTTAAGCGGCGAAGGGACCCGTGGATAAAGAGGCGCGCGTTGAAAGGCGTTCAGGTCACGACGGCGGCGCGACTGCATCTGGGTTTTCTCGATCTCAGCGGAGATCTTGGCCGCCGGTTTGGATCGATTGGCCTCTCCATCGACGCGTTTAAGACCCGCATTCAGCTTCGCGAAGCGCCGAGCTTTGAGGTTTTGGGCGAGGAGCGCGAGCGGGCCGCGCGTGTGGCTCGGCGCATCGTCGAAAGCCTTGGCCTCGGTCTCGATAAGCAGCTCATCATCACAAAGGCCATTCCCGCGCACGCCGGGCTCGGCTCCGGGACTCAGCTCGCGCTGGCGATCGCGGCGGCGTTTCGGCGATTGGCGCGCTTTCCCCTCGACGCGCGAGGAGATGCGCGGGTGCTCGATCGCGGCGCGCGTTCGGG
>Ga0210386_10001651_pt1 | contig 19626 bp, 19 predicted proteins | sample IncBWH32OmetaG_FD_160091 | JGI IMG/M metagenome (GOLD analysis project Ga0210386, IMG submission 160091) | Forest soil microbial communities from Barre Woods Harvard Forest LTER site, Petersham, Massachusetts, United States - Inc-BW-H-32-O ...
GCGACATCATCGTCACCGAGGAAGGGTCGAAGAAGATGTCGCGGCCGCAGGCGAAATCGGCGCCCGCGCCCGCCAAGAAGGGCACCGTCGCCACCACCGGCACCGACACCACGCCGGCGCCTGCATCGCCGAGCGCGCCGGCCGCCGCTCCCGACGTGCCTTCCGACAACAAGACGATCCGGTCGGTCGGACCCACCTTCATCCCGCCGCGCCAAAACTAAGTCGACCCCATTTACCGCCGCTGCATCAGCCCTCGAACGCCTCGCCTGATCCGCGCCCTGCGCGCACCACAAGCGAGTCGTCGCTCTCAGGCAATGGCCGGCCGTCGTCGCGAAACCGGTTGGTGATGGGATAACGCCGATCGCGCCCGAAATTGCGGCGCGTCACTTTAACCCCGGGGGCGGCCTGCCGCCGCTTGTATTCGGCGATGTTGAGCAGCCGATCGATCCGCGCGACCACCTCGCGATCGAAACCGGCCGCGATGATGGTCGCCAAAGGCTCCTCGCGCTCGACCAGCCGTTCAAGGATCGCGTCCAGCACCTCGTAAGGCGGCAGCGAATCCTGGTCGGTCTGGTTTTCACGCAGCTCCGCCGTCGGCGGCCGGGTGATGATATTGGGCGGAATGACTTCGCCGGATGGGCCGAGCGCGCCGTCGGGTTTCCAGGTGTTGCGTAAGCCCGACAGCCGAAAAACTTCGGTCTTGTAGATATCCTTGATCGGATTGAAGCCGCCGTTCATGTCGCCGTACAGCGTGGCGTAGCCGACCGACATCTCGGATTTGTTGCCGGTCGTGACGACCATCGCGCCGGTTTTGTTGGAGATCGCCATCAACAGCGTGCCGCGGGCGCGGGCCTGAAGATTTTCCTCGGTGATGTCGCGCGGCAGGCCTTCGAAAGTATCAGCCAATATCGCTTCAAAGCCGTGGACCGCCTTGGCGATCGGCAGCACCTCGTAGCGAATGCCGAGGTGGCCTGCGAGTTTGGCGGCATCGTCGAGCGATACCTGCGCGGTAAAGCGAAACGGCAGCATGACGCCGCGGACACGTTCGGCGCCCAACGCATCGACCGCAATCGCCGCGCACAGCGCCGAGTCGATGCCCCCCGATACGCCCAACAACACGCCGGGAAATCCAGTTTTGTTGACATAGTCGCGCAGGCCCAACACGCAAGCGGCGTAGTCGGCCTTGTCGGGCTCGAGTGCCGACGCGACCGGACCGTGGCAGCGCCAACCGCTTTCCTCGCGCTTCCAGCGCAACGTCGTGATGTTTTCCTCGAACGCCGGCAATTGCGCCGCCACCGACAAATCGGCATTGAGCGCAAAGGAAGCGCCGTCGAACACAAGCTCGTCCTGCCCGCCGATCTGGTTCAGATACACCAGCGGAAGCGCGCTCTCGGTGACCCGCGCCACCGAAACCGACAGGCGGATGTCGGCCTTGCCGCGCGCATAAGGCGAACCGTTCGGCACCACCAGGATTTCCGCGCCGGTCTCGGCCAGGCATTCCACGATGTTTTCGTATTCGGCGGACTCCTCGAGCCAGGTGTCCTCGCAGATCGGCACCCCGACCCGGACGCCGCGAATGGTCATGGGGCCCGAGACGGGACCGCGCGCGAACACGCGCTTTTCGTCGAACACGCCGTAATTCGGCAAATTGACCTTGAACCTGATCGCAGCAATCCGCCCCCCGTCGAGCAACGCGCAGGCATTATAAAGCTTGCCGTCCTCGACCCAAGGCGTCCCGACCAGCACCGCCGGGCCGCCATCGGCGGTTTCGCGCGCGAGTTCTTCGATCACGGAGCGGCAGGCTGATTGAAACGCCGGCTTCAGGACCAGATCTTCCGGCGGATAACCGGCAATGAACAGTTCCGACAGCATGACAACGTCGGCACCGTCGGCCTTGGCGCGGGCGCGCGCGGTGCGCACCTTCGCGGCATTGCCGGCGACATCGCCCACCGTCGGGTTCAACTGAGCGAGCGTAATTGAAAATTGGTCGGCGCGTTCGGTCATGAATGGATCGTGCCTTGCATGCGGCCAAACCGCAATTGCTTGCTTAGATGACGCCCATGCGCTCGGCGATCGAGAACAGCCAGAACAGCCCCGCGGTGACCAGCGCCACGCCGACCGCGGCCGAACCCATGTCCTTGACCCGCCCGATTTGCGGATCGTGATCGGTGGTCAAGCGATCGGCGAGCTTTTCGATCGCAGTGTTGAGCAATTCGACCACCAGCACCATGACCACAGCAGCCACGAGCTCAATGCGGCGCATCGCCGAGGTGCCGATCACCCAGGCCAGCGGCAGCGAGATCAGAAGCGCAACCAACTCCTCGCGAACGGCCTGCTCGGAGCGAATCGCGAAAGCGAGGCCGTTACGCGTGTTGATCGTGGCCCGCCAAAGCCGCAGCAAGTTTCAAAGCCCCGCTACAGCCGGCATCGGATTGGCCTTGCCGGCGCGTTCCTGTTTGAGCAATTCCGCGATCAGGAAAGCCATGTCGATCGACTGCTCGGCGTTGAGCCGGGGATCGCAGACGGTGTGATAACGGTCGCTGAGATCCTCATCGGTGATCGCCCGCGCGCCGCCGACGCATTCGGTGACGTCCTGCCCGGTCATCTCCAGATGGACGCCGCCGGCATGGGTGCCCTCCGCGGCGTGAATCGCAAAGAACGATTTCACCTCCGACAGGATGCGATCGAACGGCCGGGTCTTGTAGCCGGTGTTGGACGAAATGGTGTTGCCGTGCATTGGATCGCAGGACCAGACGACGACGCGGCCCTCGCGTTGCACCGCGCGGATGAGACCGGGCAGGCTCTCGCCGATCTTGTCGGCGCCGGAGCGGTTGATCAGCGTCAGCCGGCCGGGCTCGTTGTCGGGGTTGAGCACGTCGATCAGCTTCAGCAGTTCGTCAGGCTTCAGAGACGGGCCACACTTCAGCCCGATCGGATTCTTGATGCCGCGGAAATATTCGACATGGCCGTGATCGAGCTGTCGCGTGCGATCGCCGATCCAGATCATGTGGCCTGAGGTGGCGTACCAGTCGCCGGTCGTCGAATCCACCCGCGTGAAGGCCTGCTCATATCCAAGCAGCAGCGCCTCGTGGCTGGTGTAGAAATCGGTGGCGCGCAATTCCGGATGGCTCTCGAGATCGAGGCCGCAGGCGCGCATGAAGTTCAGCGCGTCCGAAATGCGGTCGGCCAATTCCTTGTAACGCCGCGACTGCGGCGAATCCCGCAAGAAACCCAGCATCCACTGATGCACGGAGCCGAGATTGGCGAAACCGCCGGTGGCGAATGCGCGCAGCAGATTGAGCGTCGCCGCCGACTGGCGATAGGCCATCAGCTGCCGCTGCGGATCGGGGATGCGGGCTTCAGGCGTGAAGGCGAAGTCGTTGACGATGTCGCCGCGATAGCTCGGCAGTTCGACGCCGCTGATCTTCTCGGTCGGCGATGAGCGCGGCTTGGCGAACTGGCCGGCGATGCGGCCGACCTTCACCACCGGCAGCGCGCCGGCATAGGTCAGCACCACCGCCATCTGCAGGAACACGCGGAAGAAGTCGCGGATGTTGTTGGCGCCGTGCTCGGCAAAACTCTCGGCGCAATCACCGCCCTGCAACAGGAAGGCTTCGCCCTTGGCCACGCGGCCCAGCGCCTTTTTCAGGTTGCGCGCCTCACCTGCAAAAACCAGCGGAGGAAATGTCGCAAGCTGGGCCTCGACATCCGCCAATGCCTTCGCATCGGGATATTGCGGCATCTGCAGCACCGGGCGGGTGCGCCAGCTATCAGGTGTCCATGGCTTGGACATGACGTTAACTCCTTGAGCGAAAACCGCTACTTATCGGCGGCAGCGGAGGGCCGCTATATACACAGGCTGGCCGCCAACCGCCAGTTCTAGATGCCTCTTTGTTCACCTCGCTTCACCTCGCCCCGCTAGCGGGGGAGAGGTCGAATTGCGGAGCAATTCGGGTGAGGGAGAATCTCCACGGGCACCGGTACCCCCTCATCCCGGCCTTCTCCCCGCAAGCGGGGAGAAGAAGCGTACCTGCATCGCGGCTAATCCCCCGCTCGACCGTTTTGCCACGCATTCCAACATTGCTCGCGAATGCCTCCTCAACCCCTTGCGGTACAAGCCGAATTCGCATTTGCTATTCTCCGCGCGAGGGCGGGGGAAAATCGCGGTGGCTGAGGCTGAGCTCGACGACGTCTTCATCGACGATATCACCTTTCCGGCCGTAGACGGCTACGCGCTGGGAGCGACGCTGTTTCTGCCGCGCGGCGCCAAGCAGCATGCCGTCCTGATCAATTCCGCCACCGCCGTTCCCCGCAAGATCTACCGCAGGTTTGCCGGCTACCTGGCCCGGCGCGGCTTTGCGGTCTTGACCTACGATTACCGCGGCATCGGCGATTCCCGGCAGCGCGCGCTGGAGGGCTTTAACCGGCCGAAGTCGCTGGTCGGCTTCAAGGCCACGATGGTCGACTGGGCCACGCTCGACATCACCGCCGCGGTTAACTGGATGCGCGAGCGCTACCACCACCTGCCGCTGACTTACGTGGGGCATTCCTTCGGCGGCCAGGCGCTCGGGCTTCTCGCCAACAACACCGAAGTGAAGCGCGCGCTTTTGGTGGCCGCCCAAGCCGGATACTGGAAGCTGATGGCCTCGCCCGAGCGTTATCGAGTCTATGCTTTGCTCAACTTCGCCGGCACACCCCTCACCCGGCTCTTGGGCTACATGCCCGGCTGGGCCGGCGTCGGCGAGGATTTGCCGAAGGGCGTGTTCGAGCAATGGACGCGCTGGGTGATGAGCGAACGCTATTTGTTCGACGAAGCCGGCCTGAAGGCGCTTTCGAATTTCACCAACTATCAAGGCGCGCTGCGCTCGCTGTGCCTCTCCGACGATCCCTGGGCAACGCGGCCCGCCGTCGAACTGCTGTGCTCGGGTTTCAAGGCGACCACGCCTGATATCCTCACCATCACGCCTGCGGATGCCGAGACATCGGCGATCGGCCATCTCGGCTTTTTCCGCCCCGAACACCGCGACACGCTGTGGCGCGGCGCCGCCGAGTGGCTGGAGGCCGAGGGGTAGTCCGCCGCGTGTTGTCGTAGTCGAATGTCAAACAGCCTACCGTCTTCGTCGTCGCGACTCCATCCATCTTCCGTCATTCCGGGGCGCGCGTGAGCGCGAGCCCGGAATCCATTAGGCCGCAACAACATTCGGAGAAATGGATTCTCAGGTGCGCAATTGCGCACCATAGTTCGATGCTTCGCATCGCCCCGGAATGACGGCGAGAGACTAGACACACCTCCACCTCCCCGCGACGGCTTTCCGCCCGGGTGATGCCAAATTCATCCGCCCTTGAGGGCGTGGGGGAATGCCGGGCGCCCAATGCGCCCGCAGCCTTGCGTGCAAAGTAAAAAAGCACGCAAGCAAGTCACCACGGTCGCGCCAGAACACCCGGCATTCCCGCACGCGAATGGTTTTAACGGTCTATGGCGCCCTCTCCCCGGTGATCGGGCTTGATTGTCACCGTCATCTCGCGCGATTGCCGAAGCATCGTCGCGAAACTTGATGCCAGCGTCGAGGCATCAGGACCACACGCTTTCGCCGTCCGCAAACTAACGCCGTCGTCTATCGGCGTGGTTCACGTCCACCGCATCCCAGCCCAACGTTTCGCGACGACCGCGAAGCGCCCCTCTTATCGGGCCGGGACGGCGCGAAGCTCTAGAGATGATTTGCCCGTCGGCGAAAGCGGAATATTTTTAAGGACAGGGCTGGACATTGCACCGCGGCAAAGGCGCGGGTGATTTGCCCGTCGGGCAGATTGGGCAGCGCGCAAAAAGACCGCCATGCCCCGACGATCGTTTTTATCTGAACATCGGTTTTGCTCTAAGCCTGCATCAACCTCTCCTTGCGCGCTCTTTCAAGTTGCGCCAACGTGTCGCACGTCGCTTATGGCTCGCATAAATATGCCGGTTTCTTCGGTGCAATCGATCTTTTCTCATTTCGGTTCGAGCTCGATCCATAAGATTCTTATTGAAACCTTCGACGGTCTCGACATCTCGAGCCCCGAAGCTCTCGGCGCGGTTTGTACGCTGATCCGACAAATGCCCGACGGATGGAACACACGAGTTGAACGTTACATCGATGAGCAAATTAAGAAGAAAAACGCACGCGGGCTAAAGTACTTTCTGCTCGAAGCCCTGACAGCGGAATATGTCTCGTGCATACTTAACGACACACAACTAGACGCGATTCAGCGTTTGCTGGCCCATCTGCTAACGCACGGCGGCTTCGTTGTGGCGAAAACCGAAGCCGTACTGATTAAACTTCGGCAAAACCGCGTTAGACTTGAATTGCTAGTCGGCGCCGATGAGAACGAAAATTCCAGGTGAGGCAGACTCGGAAGGCAACCCGCAGCACCCGCGCCATTTCGGCCACGCCACGACTATCTCAAGATTTACGCCGAACCGCCGCTCGCGCCGCCTGCCTAGACAGATTCAGACTACAGCGCCAGGCGGCGGCGCCGTAGCCTGCGGCCAGCCTCGTAGCCCACGCCTTCAAATCCGCTGGGTGGGGATCACCAGGCGACCGACTGCCGGCTCCGCGGATCCAGGCCGCATTCACCGGGAACGAAGGCCGGATTGTGGAAGCAGGCATTATCGAGCGTGCTGTCCCAACCGCCGCGCTCGCGCCATTTGCTCCACATGATGTAGTCGCAGAGCCGGCTGTGCGGATTGCCCGGTTCTCTGGTCGCGCAGTAGATGCTCTGGCCGGGTTGGCGAGCGATGACTGGTCCTGACAGGACCGACATGGCGAGCACGGCGGTGCCGATTATTCTGAATTTCATCGCTGGTTTCCTCCGTTGGATTCGAATGACGAATAAGTATCGTCGAAAGTCCCGGTCCGGATTCCTAAATCTTTTTTAGTCAGCGAAAGCGGCGTGTGGCGGCGGCGATTCCGCCAGCGTCATCAACGCCCCCTACTCCGCCGCCGCGCCGACATGCCGCACCGATCCGATCAGCCACAACACGATGGCGAGAACAGCGCAGCTTGGGGTCGCGAATCCGAAGCTTCCTTACGCCGCCCGCACGTCCGTCAGAAACTTCGACACTTCGCTCTTGAGGCGGCCTGAATCGGTCGACAGCGTTTTGGCCGCCGCCAGCACCTGGGACGACGCCGTGCCGGTTTCAGTCGCGCCGCGCTGCACGTCGGTGACGTTGGACGAGACCTGCTGGGTGCCTTGCGCCGCCTGCTGGACATTCCGGGCGATTTCCTGGGTCGCCGCGCCCTGCTCTTCCACCGCGGCCGCAATGGTCGAGGAGATTTCCGAAAGCTTCTCGATCGTGCCGGAAATATCCTTGATCGCGTTGACGGAGTCTTGCGTGGCAGCCTGGATGCCGGTGATCTGCTGGCCGATCTCGCCGGTAGCCTTGGCGGTCTGCTCGGCCAGTGCCTTCACCTCGGACGCCACCACCGCAAAGCCGCGGCCGGCTTCGCCCGCGCGCGCCGCCTCGATGGTGGCGTTGAGCGCCAACAGGTTGGTTTGCCCTGCGATGGTGTTGATCAGTTCGACCACGTCGCCGATGCGGGTCGCGGCCTTCGACAGTTCGCCGACACGCTCGGTGGTCGAGCGCGCCTGGTCGACGGCGTTGCCCGCCATCCGCGCCGATTCCTGCACCTGGCGGCTGATCTCGTTGACCGACGACGACAGTTCCTCGGTCGCGGACGCCACCGACTGGACGTTGGTCGAGGCTTCTTCGGAAGCCGAAGCCACCGCCGTGGACAATTCCTGCGAACGGGCTGCCGTCATCGACAACTGTCCGGCGGACGCCTCTAACTGGGATGACGCCGAGGAGACGTTGTTGACGATCTCGCCGATCATCTGCTCGAATTGGCGGGTGATGCCGTCGACGCGGCGGCCGCGCTCGATCTTGGCCTCGGCTTCCCCAGCGGCGGCTTGATCGGCGGCGCGTTTGGCGATCAAAGCCTCTTTGAAGATCTGCAAGGCGTCGGCCATCTGACCGATCTCGGTCTTTTCGCCCCGGTGCGGCACCTCGGCGTCGAGCTCGCCCTTGCCGAGCGCCTGCATCGGATCGACGATCGAAGCGATGCCTGCGGAGACGTCGCGGATGACAAAAAAGCTGACGGCGGCCACGGCGCAAATCGCAACGCCGACGATCAGCGCGAGCATCGTGAGCACGGAAGAATAGGTCTCTTCCGCGGATCGCGTTTCCTTTTCCGCGCCCTTGTTGTTGAGCTCGATGTCCTTTTCCAAAATCGCGTCGGCGTCGTTGCCGACCTTGATCATCTGCTTGTTCAGTTCCAGCGTTTCACGCGACAGGCCGTTCTTCCTCGACAGCTCGACCAGCTTCGCCGCGATGGTCCGGTATTCTTCCCAGCGCTGCGACCAATCCGCGTACAGCGCGCGTTCTTCCGGCAGCGTGATCAGCGCCTCATAGGCCCTGCGAACCTTCATGTTCTTCTGGAGGAGATTGTCCAGCGCCGTTTCGACCCCCGCCTTGTCCTCTTTGGTCTCCATGATCATGTGCTGGCGAATGATGGCGCGGAAGGTGATGACGTCGGCGTGCAATTCGCCCAGCGTCTTGATGCTGGGCAGCCAGTTGCCTGCTATTTCCCGGGTGTTGGCGTTCAGCGAGCGCAAACTCGTTGCAGCGAGTAGCCCCATGCCGGCGAGCGCCAGAAGCAGCAGGGATACCAGGGAAATGATCTTGGCGCGGATGGAAAGCTGGCTGAGCATGTAAGGTTCCAGGGCAGCAAATCAGGGACATGCTACTGGTGCGCTAAAATGGTTACCGAAAGCTATCCGCACGAAGGCCGAGGATCAGGACCGCCAATTCTGCATACGGAGAACTACAGCGATTGCCTCACGGCGAACTACAGCGATTACGGCCGGGCAATTTTCCGCAAAGCCTCCCGCTCGATCTCGGAATTGAGTTCAACCCGCGCCGAACAAGAAGTCAGGCGTCTTCCATCATCAGAACGACGCCGGTCAGCGTTGCTCCAATTCCAAACATCAACGCGACGGTGGCCACGAACATCGTCGTCGTTATCTTTGGATCATGGCCCATGTTGATGACGGCCAGAACGCCGAAGAAAGGCGTCCAGGTCACGATCAGGGCGAACACGAGCCCGAGAGCAACCCCCATGGCGGCGTGGCCGGCGATGCCGAGCACGACGTGGGAAGTCAAAATAGTTGATGGTCTTTTCGAGCGCATCGCACACTCCATCGTGCGAGAACGCTTCAAATCGCCGTACAGTTCCTAGGGCGCGATGAGTTCAGGTCGACCCGGACCCGCGGGGCGAGGTGAAGTGAAACGCTGTCGCAGGATGCCGCGTGCAGCCTGGCGCCGGTCCGGCAAGATCGGAGCTGACGTCACGCGTATGGAGGCCGCGGACCGGGTCGATATCCCGACGCAGGCGGCTGTGCTCCCGAAAGTTAGCCGCGCGGCGGCGCATCGGGTTGTCGAACCGGTTCAAAGCGTCCAACCAGGCCGCAAGGAGGGGTTCGCGCTGTCGAAGCGCTCGCGTTGCCTTTTCAGCGTCGCTCGGCCTGGTCCCCATACTCAAGGATATTAGTCCCCTATGGTTTATAATCCGTTTCGATCGCGAGCCGCCGGCCCGATCCGGGCCACGACCGAGGCGGACTTCCGGGCCTCTCGCATGGTGGGTCCATAAGAGCGAAATGGCGGGAGTCCCCCCGTGCTTATGCCTCCCTTATGCGGGTCGATGGCGAGCGATCTCGCATTCCTATGGCCCGGTCGCCACATCGTCAGCCTCCGTTTCGTAAGGAAGCCCCGATCATGACGACCGTGAACACTGCTTTTTCAGGCGAGCAGCCATCGATGAATCGCGTTTCGCGGTTTTCTCGCAAGACCGACGCACTCATTGGCAGCCGTGTATCCGGTCTCCGACGCCAAATCGCGGCATTCATGCTGCGCGCAGGCTTGGGCCTACTGGCCCTCGCCACCATCTTCGCGCTTCAGGCGGCGTTCTATGTCTACGTCTGGCGATTGCCGCGCTGATCGGCTACTCGGCCGCGGCGCGGACGTGACGCGCGCTCGGCGTGCGCATGGTTACGAGTTCTTCGGCCGCGGTCGGGTGCAGCGCCATGGTCGCGTCGAAGTCGGCCTTGGTGGCCTTCATCTTGACGGCGATGCCGAGCACCTGAACCATTTCGGCGGCGCCATCGCCGACGATGTGACAGCCGACCACGCGATCGGTGGTGGCATCGACCACGAGCTTCATCAGTATTTGGGTGTCGCGGCCCGACATCGTCGCCTTCATCGGGCGGAAGGTGGCCTTGAAGATATCGACGCGGCTGAACTGTTCGCACGCCTGGTCCTCGGTCAGGCCAACCGTGCCCACTTCAGGCTGGCAGAACACGGCGGTCGGGATATCGGCGTGGTCGACCCTCACTTCGCGCTTGCCAAACACGGTGTCGGCAAAGGTGTGGCCTTCACGGATCGCTACCGGCGTCAGGTTGATGCGGTGGGTGACATCGCCAACCGCGTAGATGTTCGGCACTGACGTCTTCGAAAAACCGTCGACCGCAATGCCGCCGTTCTCCGGGTTGAGCGCGACGCCGGCCTTGTCGAGCCCGAGGCCCCTGACGTTCGGATGCCGTCCGACCGCAAACATCACCTGATCGGACGCAATGCTCGAGCCGTTCGACAGATGCGTGGTGAAGTCGTGCGCGTGCTTGTCGACCTTGGCCACCGTGCAGCCGGTCAGGATGGTGATGCCGGCCTTTTCCATTTCGCTGCGAACGTGACTGCGGACGTCCTCGTCGAAGCCGCGCAGCACATTGCCGCCGCGATAGACGACGGTGACGTCCGAGCCGAAGCCGGCAAAGATGCAGGCGAATTCCAGCGCAATATAGCCGCCGCCCTGGATCAGGATCCGCCGCGGCAACTGCTTCAGATGGAAAGCCTCGTTGGAGGAAATCACGTGTTCGAGGCCGGGAATGGTGGCGCCGTGGTTCGGCGTGCCACCGGTTGCGATCAGCACATATTTGGCGCGCACGGTCTCGCCGGTCGCGAGCCGAACCGTGTGCGCGTCTTCGAGCACGGCGCGGCTCTTGAGCACGCGCACGCCTGACTTCTCGACGTTGGTGGTGTAGGCCGCCTCAAGCCGCGCGATTTCCTTGTCCTTGTTGGCGATCAGCGTGGTCCAATCGAAGGTCGGCTTTGCGACGGTCCAGCCGAAGCCCGCCGCATCCTCGAAGTCCTGATGGAAGTGCGAGGCATAGACCAGCAGCTTTTTCGGCACGCACCCGCGGATCACGCAGGTGCCGCCCATGCGGTACTCCTCCGCGATCATCACCCGCGCGCCATGGCCGGCCGAGATACGGGCCGCGCGAACACCGCCCGACCCTCCTCCGATGACAAACAGATCGGTATCGAATTCGGCCATGGGGCTCCCGCTCAATGTTGGACTGGCTCACAATAAGTAGGTGAGCGATCGCCCGGAGGGAAGTGTGCCATTAGCCGGATAGCTATCTCGTGTCGCGGACGCGGTGCAGCGGGACGTTGCACCGCAGAGCGGGGACCTGCTTTCCATTCCTCTTGAACCGTGGACCCCGGATCAGCAGCGCACCACGCCGCATCCGCGGCGCGAGTGCACCGCATCCGGGGCACACTGCGGAGAGCTGAAATTAAGCCGCCTACTAACCCAGCGGCTTGCCGCGCTTCTTCATTTCCGCGCGGAATTCGCTGGCGATCGTCTCGCTCAGGGCCTGCGCCCATTGATTCATGAACTGCATGCTGGACTGGATCGATTTCGGCTCTTGGCTCTGCAGCTTCTGGCCGAGCGGCGACTTGTAGAACGCGGTCAGGTCTTTCAGCTCCTGCTCGGTGAAATCGTTGGCGTAGATCTTGGCCATCTGCTCGCCGATTTCCTTGTCCTTGCCGGCTTCCGTCTGGGCCACCATGATCGCGACCTCGTTGAGGTCCTTCTGGTAGCTCAGGTTGTTGGCGAGGAATTGATCCTTGGCGCGTTGGACGATGTTGGGGATCGCATTCGCGTACACCTGGTTCACATTCTTCGCCGCCAGCAGATCCCTCGCCGCCTGCATCGCCGATGCCGACACCGGCTTGAGCGGCGCCGCCGGCGGGGGCTGCTGCGCGCCAGCCGGCTGAGGCGAAAACGCCAGAGCCAGCGCGACGCCAAAGCCGAGCAAAAATCCCGATAGACGCTTCATTTTGACTTCTCCTCAAATCGCAGCGTTATCGCCGCTCAACAACACGAATTCCGCTGGCGCCAGCCAGCATCGCGATGCTGGCAAGACCGATGAACAGCCCATGTTCGACGACGCCCGGAATGGAGCCAAGCGATTGCGCAAGACGCGGCGCGTCCGGTATGCGCCCGAGATGGGCATCGACGATCCAGTGGCCGCTATCGGTGACAAAAACGTGACCGTCGCGGCCGTTTCGGATGACTAATTGGCCAGAAACGCCGCAATCGGCAAACGCTTTTTCGATTTGCCGCCGGGTTGCGCCGAGTCCGAACGAAATGACCTCGATCGGCAGCGGAAAACGGCCGAGCGTCTCGACCCATTTGGTCTCGTCGGCAATCACGATCATGCGGTCGGAAGCCGCCGCAACGATCTTTTCCCGCAACAGCGCGCCGCCGCCGCCCTTGATGACGTTGAGCGACGGGTCGATCTCGTCGGCGCCGTCGACGGTGAGGTCGAGCCGGTCGACCTCGTCCAGCGTGGTCAGACGGATGCCGCAGCGGACGGCGATGTCGCGCGTGGTCTCGGAGGTCGGCACGCCGATCACGTCCAGCCCGTCGCGCACCCGCGCGCCCAACAGCTCGACGAAATGCTTGGCGGTCGAGCCGGTGCCCAGCCCAAGCTTCATCCCGCTCTGCACGTAATCGAGCGCGCGCGCCGCCGCCTGGCGTTTCAGTTCATCCAAGTTCACGGGTAGACATCCTCAAGCAAACGCCGCCGCACCAGCGCGATCTAATTTGCGGACTATCTAGCGTCGTTTTGCGGCAAGGAACAGCGCTACCGGGACACTCGCGACCGAAATCCAACCTGCAAAACACCGGAATTGAGCATTTCCGGCTGGAAATACTTGCCTCCTGTCTGATCGGCGGTTAGCCGTTTGGAATGACCTCCCGCCGCTTTGTCGTGTTCGATCTCGATGGCACCCTGGTCGACACCGCGCCCGACCTGATCAACGCGCTCAATTTCATCCTCGCGCGCGAAGGCCTTGCACCCGTGCCGATGCACGCCGCCCGCAACATGATCGGCGCCGGCGCCCGGAAGTTGTTGGAGCGCGGGCTGGAACTGGAGGGCCGCACTATCAGCCTGGCCGAACTCGACCGCCTGACCGGCGATTTCATCAGTCATTATGCCGAGCATATCGCGGATGCTTCGCGCCCCTTCGACGGGCTCGAGGCCGCGCTGGATGATCTGACAAGTCAGGGCTACCGCTTTGCGGTCTGCACCAACAAGCTGGAATGGCTGTCCAAGCGCCTGCTGGACCGGCTGAATCTGAGCCCGCGGTTTGCCGCGATTTGCGGCGCCGATACCTTCGGGGTTTCCAAGCCGGACCCCGCTATTCTGCGCCAGACGGTTGCCCGCGCCGGCAGCGAGCTGTCATCCGCGATCATGGTGGGGGATGCAGGTCCCGATGTCGGTGTCGCCCGGCGGGCCGGCGTCCCCGTGATCTGCGTCTCGTTCGGCTACACCGAAGTTCCCGTTGCGGACCTCAAGCCCGACCGGGTGATCGATCACATGCGGGAGCTTCGTGGGGCCGTCGAAAGCCTCGCGCGTTAGCCGCGCTTCTTCGTCCAAGATATTGATATTATGTTTCTTTTTATTTCTATCGGCATACGTTAACCAACAATTAACCACACCGGTTGCGCCGCCGTTCCGAGGCTCTTATGGTCGCGCCGGGGAATGTGGCAGTTGGCCGCAGCGGTGGAGTGATCTTGGCGAAGCGACCGGTTTCCTCGCGGGTATCCGCGGGGACGCGCGGTTCACGTTAGCCAACAGGATCACATGAATGCAGCAGATGGGATCACGGACCGAGCTCACCCACTCGGACCGTGGCCAGCAGTCAACGGGTCGATCATGCGTCGTGCTTTCGCGATAGCCGTAGCCTCAATCAGTCTGGCCGGTTGCTCATCCTTTTCAACCAGCTCGTGGAACTATTTCAAATCGGATCCGGTGCCGATCAAGGTTCAGCTGGAATCGACCCCGCCCGGCGCCGATGCGCGCGTCTCGATCGGCGGCGGCTGCAAGACGCCCTGCTCGGTCAACGTGACCCCGCCGGATGGCAGCACCAGCTTCCTGGTGAATTATTCGATGACCGGCCGACAGCCGGCAGGCGTGCCGGTTCAGATCGTCAAGGAATCCGGGGGCATGTTCTCCTCGGATACGGTCAGGCTGTCGCCGAACCCGGTGGTCGCCGAGTTGCAGCCGGTCGGCCCGCCGCCGGCGCCGGCCAAGCCGATGCGCCCCAAACGGAAGAAACCTGCCGCCGCCCCGGTGGACGCGGCTGCCCCAGCCCAGTGACGATTGCTGGTGGGCATGATCTTTTCGGAACAACCGTTCCCGTCTTTTCCGATCATGCTGGTCGCGATCGCGGGTGCAGGCCTCTGTCTGACCGGCTGTTCCTCGCGGCCGCCGAACGCGCCCCTCTTTGAAATCCAGCTTGAATCGACGCCACCGGGAGCCGAGGCGCGGACCTCCTTCGGGCCGGGCTGCAAGACCCCCTGCTCCGTCAACGCGCCCCTGCCTGACGGCAATTTCGCCGTGACCTATACCCTCGAAGGCTTCCTGCCGGTTACGGTCCCCGTGGCGGTCACCGGCAGCCCTGCCGGCTTCATGACGCCCGGAACATCGAGGATCGAGCCCAATCCGGTGGTCGCCACGCTACAACCCATCGAACCGCCCAAACCAGTCAAGCCGCAACGAGCGAAACGGCCGAACAATACCGCTGCAGGCGCGGCCCCGCCGCCCTCGACCACATCCGCGCGCTGACTGCTTGCACTGCACAAGACGGGCCGCGACCGGAACATTGCCGGATTGTATGGGGTGCCCAACGTGCATAGATTGGGCTAACGCTTTTGCTCGCGGCCGTAAGCCCGACACCAAGCTTGAGGCTGTAAGCCCGAAGGCATTTGATGACTGTAGTTTTGTCTCCAATTAAATCGCTGTCGCGTCCGATGACCGATCCGTTCGGCCGGACGATCAGCTATCTGCGCGTCTCGGTCACCGATCGCTGCGACCTGCGCTGCTTCTATTGCATGTCCGAGGACATGACCTTCCTGCCCAAGGCAGACTTGCTGACGCTGGAAGAACTCGACCGCCTCTGTTCGGCCTTTATCGCCAAGGGCGTGAAGAAACTTCGATTGACCGGCGGCGAGCCGCTGGTTCGCCGCAACGTGATGTCGCTGGTGCGCTCGCTGTCGCGCCATCTCGGTTCCGGCGCGTTGTCCGAACTCACGCTCACGACCAACGGCTCGCAGCTGGCGCGTTTCGCCGGAGAGCTCGCCGATTGCGGCGTTCGCCGCATCAACGTCTCGCTCGATACGCTCGATCCCGCTAAATTCCGCGCCATCACCCGCTGGGGCGATCTCGACAAGGTTCTGGCCGGCATCGAGGCGGCGCGCGCCGCAGGCCTCGCGGTGAAGATCAACGCGGTGGCGCTGAAGGGAATGAACGAGGATGAAATCCCATCGCTGATGGAATGGGCGCACGGCAAGGGCATGGGATTGACGCTGATCGAGGTCATGCCGATGGGCGACGTCGGCGCAGGCCGGATCGATCAGTATGTGCCGCTGTCGCTGCTGCGCGCCCGCCTTTCCAAGCGATTCACGATGACCGATCTCGACGAGACCACGGGCGGACCGGCGCGCTACGTTCGCGTCGCCGAGACCGGCGGCAAGCTCGGCTTCATCACGCCGATGACGCATAATTTCTGCGAGGCCTGCAACCGCGTGCGGATCACCTGCACCGGCACCCTGCATACCTGCCTCGGACATGAGGACGCTTCCGATTTGCGCAAGCCGCTGCGCGCTTCGCCTGACGACGCGCAATTGGCCGCCGCTATCGACCGCGCCATCGGGCTGAAGCCGAAGGGCCACGATTTCATTATCGACCGCAAGCACAACCGGCCGAGCGTTGCCAGGCATATGAGCGTTACCGGCGGTTGAAACCGCTGGTGGTCCAGCGTGGGTTGCTCTGCAACCACTTGATCCATCGTCAATTTGCCCATTTTCCAATTGACGGCGCTTGAACGCGCTGAAATGGTGCGGCCGGTTTTCATGCCTTTTCGCGCTTTAAAAGCCGCTGCGCAGTCAAGACGGCCAAAGCGTCTTCGGGGGGAGTATTATCGTTGCGATCGCTGCCGGAATCGAGCCGTAGAATCATCCTGAGCTCCGCAAAAGCGCCAGGCGAGATTTGATGTCCGCCGGGGAAAGCACGATGCGTCCGTTGCTGGCGCTGAGCTCGGCGATCGACCTCATCAACGAGAAAATCGGATACGTCTGCAATTTCCTGGTGCTCGCCGCCTGCATCGTCAGCGCGGCCAACGCCATGGTCCGCTATGCCTTCGGCTATAGCTCGAACGGCTGGCTGGAGTTGCAGTGGTATATGTTCGCGATCCTGGTGATGTTCGGCGCGTCCTACACCTTCAAGCGCAACGAGCATGTCCGGGTCGAGATCTTCTATCTGTTTCTCTCCGAGCGCGGCCAGCTCTGGCTCGACCTGATCGGCACGCTGTTCTTCCTGATCCCGGCCTGCCTGTTGCTCGCCTATCTGTCCTGGCCGTTCTTCATGCAGGCCTATGCGGTCGGCGAAATGTCCGGTAACGCCGGCTTCGTGATGCTCGCGCTGCAAGGCGTCTCGGAGGTCATCAAACGCATCGCCGCGCTGCGAGGCGAAGTGACGATCGACGCGAAATACGAGAGGCCGACGCAATGATCACGTTGGAAACCATGCCGCCGCTGATGTTCGGCGGCCTGGTCGTGGCCATGCTGATCGGCTTTCCGGTCGCTTTCACGCTCGCCGCGGTCGGACTCTCGTTCGGCTTTCTCGCCATCCACCTCGGCTTCTTCGACCTGAACTTCCTTCAGGCGATTCCCGGCCGCGTGTTCGGCAACGTACTCTCCAACGAACTCCTGCTCGCGATTCCCTTCTTCACCTTCATGGGCGCGATCCTGGAGCGATGCGGGCTTGCCGAGGACATGCTGGATTCGATGGGGCAGTTGTTCGGCCCGATCCGTGGCGGCCTCGGCTATTCCGTCATCATCGTCGGCTTCATCCTGGGGGCCATCACCGGCACGGTGGCAGCCCAGGTCATCGCCATGGCGTTGATCTCGATGCCGGTGATGATCCGCTACGGCTACAACATGCGCTACATCACCGGCGTGCTGGCGGCGTCAGGCACAATCACCCAACTCGTGCCGCCGTCGCTGGTCCTGATCGTTCTCGCCGACCAGCTCGGCAAATCGGTCGGTGACATGTATCTCGGCGCCTGGGGCCCCTCGGTATTCCAGATCCTGCTGTTTGCCGGCTACACCTTCGTGCTTGGCATCTTCAAGCCCAGCTACCTGCCGCCGGTGCCGAAGGAAGCGCGCACGCTGACCGGCTGGGCGCTGTGGAAGAAGTGCCTGATGGGTATCATTCCGTCCGCGGTGCTGATCTTCGTCGTGCTCGGCACCATGATGATGGGTCTTGCGACGCCGACCGAAGCCGGCGCCATGGGCGCGGTCGGCGCCATCGTGCTGGCGGCGATCCACAGCAAGGATTTCTCCACCGCGGGGCGCAAGATTCTGATCATCGGCGTGATCGCCGGCGGCATCGGCACGATCATCGGAATCTTCTTCACCGAGGGGCTGATCTTCAAGCTCGCTTTCGCCGTGACTTATTTTGCCGTTACCTGGATTTGCCTCGAGGCCGTGCGCATCCCCGATCTGCGCGACCTGATCAAGCAGGGTTACGAGACCACCATGCGCATCACCTGCATGGTGACGTTCATCCTGATCGGCTCGACCTGCTTCTCGGTGGTCTTTCTCGGCGTCTCCGGCGGCGTCTGGCTCGAGCACCTGTTGACGTCGCTGCCCGGCGGCGTCTGGGGCTTTTTGATCTTCATTAACCTGTTCATCTTCTTCCTGGCGTTCTTCCTCGATTTCTTCGAGATCGCCTTCATCATCCTGCCGATGATCGCGCCGATCGCGCAGAAGATCCTGGGGCCGGTGGTTGGCGATGGGCCGGCCCTGATCTGGTTCGGCGTGATGCTGTGCGTGAACATGCAGACCTCGTTCATGCATCCGCCGTTCGGCTTCGCGCTGTTCTATCTGCGCGGCGTCGCGCCCAAGGAAGTCAAGAGCTCCGACATCTATTGGGGAGCGCTGCCCTGGGTCGGATTGCAGATGGTAATGGTCGCGATCGTCATCGCCTTCCCGATCACGGTGACGGGCCTGCTCGACAGGCCGGCCAACGTCGACCTGAACCAGATCAAGATCGACGTTCCGCAGATGGATTTGCCACCGCTCGACTTCGGCCCTCCGGCGAAGTAACGGCCCATGTCAGGACAAATGAAGACCCCGGAAAGCGCAGGGCTTTCCGGGGTCTTTTGCTCTCGTGAACCCGCGTGGCCCGAACCAGGGCGTAGAGTCATTAGCACGCCGCCGAATTCGCATTGACGCGAGTTCGATGAAAATCAGACAACCGGTACTTCCGAAATCGCACCGTAAGCGGCGGGCGGTCGCAGTCGCCTCATGTCTGTTGTTGGGGACAGCTCTAGCTGGGATACGCCCCGAGGTCTGAGTTTGACCCCTGCACACTCACTGACAAACCAGTACGGGGATTTTCGCGTCCGCCAGCACTTTGTTTGTCACACTGCCGATTAGAAACTTGGAAAGTCCGCTGCGCCCGTGCGACGACATAACGATGAGATCGCAACCTTTGTCCTCGGCCGCTGCGATGATGGCTTGATGGGGTTGCCCGCTCTCCGCTTGAATCGTCTCGCAGGAAACGCCGGCCTTCTTGGCCGCATTTGCCGCGCGATCCAACGCGCTTGTGGCCTGCTCCTTGCGCAGTTCGGCATATGTTGCGACTGCTTCAAGGAATCGCCCTGACACTTCTCCAAACGGTTCAATAACGAAGATTACGGACACCCTGGCGCCAAGGTATTTGGCCAGCGCCAGCCCCTGTGTCACCCCATGCTCCGCCAACTCCGACCCATCTGTCGGAATGAGAATATGTCGGTACATGCTTCACCTCCCGATTGCCTGGGGCGCATCACTGCCCTCCGAGGGTAAGCTGGGCCCGTGTCTCGGATACGGTCTTGAGATAAATCAATCTATCGGCCCATCGAGCGGAGCCCAGATATCCGCCATTGGCATTGAAAAGACCAGCCCAGTCAGCCCTGCGATGTCCGTTGACGGGGGTGGACGGGAAGTAACGGACAAGGCGCCGAGCCCAATTGCTCACTTGCGGCTACGTTGGTGCCGATCGAGGCGTAATCACTGCCCTCTCATGCGCCTTATTTCTTCAGCAAGTTGCGCGTCTTTTTCGTCGAGCCCCGCGTTTTTCGATTTCAGCGGATCGCTCTCGCACAGTTTTTTTAAGCGCTTTCTCGACTGAAAGCTTGTTGAT
>Ga0210386_10001652_pt1 | contig 19617 bp, 13 predicted proteins | sample IncBWH32OmetaG_FD_160091 | JGI IMG/M metagenome (GOLD analysis project Ga0210386, IMG submission 160091) | Forest soil microbial communities from Barre Woods Harvard Forest LTER site, Petersham, Massachusetts, United States - Inc-BW-H-32-O ...
GTGCCCACCGACACCACGTCGCCCGCCATATCCCCGCCCAGTCTCGTTCGCTTTGGCTTCTGCAACCCGGCAAATAAACGGACAAACCCGGGAACACCCCTCATCATGTGCCAGTCCAGCGGATTCACAGCCGCCGCGCGAACTTTGATAAGGACTTCATTGTCCGCAGGAGTCGGCTGCGGTACCTCTTCGAACTTCAGCACATCCGCCGATCCGTACTCGCGATACACGATAGCTTTCATCGAGGTCCTTGCCTGGCACGACAAGCAAAGCATAGTCCTTCGGATGAATACGTCGTGCGCGCCTTCACCTCCAGGGATGTATCGCGCGTTGCATCACCGCCCCCGCTGAGCACCTTGCTGCATCGGTCACGCACCTTGCAGCATCTCACCCGCAGGACTACCATGCCGCACGGAGATGTTCAGCCATGACCACAGCATCCGCGACTCAGCCGCGCAAACTTGGCCGCACCGGCCCCACAGTCTTCCCCATCGCTCTCGGTTGCATGGGCATGAGCGGCACGTACGGACCCGCCGACGAGCCCGAGTCGCTTGCCACGATCCACGAAGCCATCGATGCAGGCGTTACCCTCCTCGACACCGGCGACTTCTACGGCATGGGCCATAATGAAATGCTTCTCGGGCAGGCGCTGCGCTTCGTTCGCGAGAAGGTCCTGATCTCCGTCAAATTCGGCGCCCAGCGCGGACCCGACGGAGCGTGGCTGGGATACGATGCGCGTCCCGCCGCTGTCAAAACCGCGCTCGCGTATTCCCTCAAGCGCCTGGGTGTCGACTACATAGACATCTACCGCCCCGCGCGTCTTGATCCCAACGTCCCGATCGAAGACACCATCGGCCCATCGCCGAAATGATCAAGGCTGGCTACGTCCGCCACATCGGTTTGAGCGAAGTCGGCCCCGAAACCATCCGCCGCGCCGCTGCCGCGCATCCCATCGTCGACCTGCAGATCGAGTATTCCCTTGTCAGTCGCGCACCTGAAGCCAGGATCTTTCCTGCCCTCGAAGAGCTTGGCATCGCTGTTACCGCTTACGGCATCCTTTCGCGCGGACTCCTCTCCGGCGCTACAATCTCCGGCCCCGGCGACATCCGCAATCGCTTTCCGCGTTTCGCGGCTGAGAATCGATCGCAGAATCAGAAACTCATCGCGCGTCTCGCCGAGATAGCAGCCGGCAAGGGCATCACGCAATCCCAACTCGCCATTGCCTGGGCTCTCGCCAAAAGTCCGTCTATCGTTCCGGTCATTGGCGTACGCACCCGCGCCCAGCTCAACGAAAATCTCGCCGCTCTTGAAGTCGCGCTCACGTCCGACGAGGTCGCCATGATCGAATCGGCTGTTCCCTCTGATGCCGTTGCCGGAACACGCTACGAACCGCACCAGATGCAAGTCCTCGACAGCGAAAAAGAGCCGCCTCAATGACTGGCTGTTTTTCGAACTGACACGGCTTGTTCCCCTCGCTGCGCTCCCGTCAGGCCATGATCCTTGCGCGGCGACGGAACTGCCGGCAGATACATCGTAAACACCGTTCCGCAGGGTGGTTCCGTGCGCGACCGGAAGCGCAGTCTTCCCCCATTGCGCAGAACAATGTCGCGGGTAAGCCATAGCCCCAGACCGGTTCCGCTGCTCCCTTTGGTTGTGAAGAATTGCTTGAACAAATTCTCGCGAATCTCCTTGCGAATGCCACCGCCCGTGTCCGCGACGGTCAGCCGGGCGTGCTCTACGCCATCGAGGGATACCGGCAAAACATGTATCCGCAGATTGCCGCCCTCGCGCATTGCGTCCACAGCATTGCCAATCAGATTCACGAGCGCCTGGCGAATCTCCCCTTCGCTGCAATAGCCGAATGCCCTTTCGACTTTGATCCGTTCGCGAATCTGCCGCTCGCGCAATTTGCCCCGGAAAAGAGTTAGCGCCGAGATCGCCAGCTCCGACACATCGGCGAAGCGGGGCTTGGCGGGAGCACGGTGGAAGCGCAGTGTGTGGTCCACGATCTCGCTGATCCGATTGAATTCTTTCGAGGCCAGCTGTCCAAACGAATGCGCCTCCTCCAGCGTGTTGCTGTTCTCCACCAGAAAGAGTAGATTCCCCAGTGCCTCCAGCGGATTATTCACCTCGTGTGCCATGGTGGCGACCATGCGCCCGGTCACCGCAAGCTGCTCGGATTTGCGCAGGGCCTCATCGCTCTGGGATTGCCTGGCGACAGCGTCGCGGATCTGTAGTTGCTTCATCCGCGAGTTGCGCGCTACCTGTACGGCACTCAGCAGCAACTCCTTGCGCACTGGCCGTTCCAGCAGAATCAAGCTCTGTGTCTCCACGCGCGCACGGCTCGCTACCGAAGCGTAACTCGATTCGCTCGCACTGCTCGTCAGCAGGATCGCGGGCAATTCCGACCACGCCGGCTGCGCATGGATCACTCTGCAAAACTCCTCAACACCGTCGTGCAACAAAGCCTCATCCGTCAGAATGAGTCCCAGCAGCTGCGCGCTGTCGATGGACTCCACTGCCCGCACGTGTTGCACGCACTCTGATCGGTATCCCGACCCATTCAGAAGCCCACAGATCAGAGTGCCATCGCGCCCCACAGGAGCGACAACCAGGAACCGGGGAACATTGACCAGCAAGTCGGTCACAGCAACGATTGTCCTCCTCTGTACTCCGGAGTTCCTGTAAGCACGCCGACGAAATCGCGCAGCGGACCGCCTATCATCAGCTCACCGGCTTTCATTTGCAGCTCACGAATCGAACGTTCATGCGGTCCCGACCGCCGCTTCATCACCGAGATTGCCTGTCGCACTTCACCACCTGCTTCGAAGTAGCGCAGCAATAGAACGTTGTCAGCCAGGTAGCTCACATCCGTTGGCGATGAGACACTCCCCAGCATGCCGTACTGTGCCAGCACCATGAACGAAGCAACACCCACCTGGTTTAGATACGACAACAATTCGTGCAACTGCACCGTCAGCGCCTGCTCTTCGCTCATGGAGTTCATCAGTCCGTTCAGGCTGTCGATAACCACGATGCGCCATTGCTTTTGTTCCACACCGGAGCGGATTCTGTGCACAAACTCACCCGGCGAAAGTTCCGCCGGATCCACCTGCTCAAGGTGAATCGTCTCATCATCGAGATACCGATCTAGATCCATCCCCAGACCGCGGCTTCGTACGACGAACGATTGCCGGGTTTCATCGAACGTAAAAATCGCGCTCTTCTCTCCGCGGTTGGCGGCGCTCAGGACGAATTGCGTGCACAGCGTCGATTTTCCTGACCCCGTTGGTCCTGCTAACAGGGTGCTTGTTCCGCGCTGAACACCGCCATTGAACAACAAGTCCAACTCCTTCACGCCGCTGGGCAGGGTCTCCGGAGCCACCGTCATCCCGCGGTGCTCGCCCGAAACCAGCCGCGGAAACACCAGCACTCCGCCTTTCACGATGACGTAGTCGTGATACCCCTCACGAAAGCTCGATGCACGCACCTTCAACACTTCCAGCCGTCGCCGCGTGATGCCGTAGTTCCGCTGCAATACCTCGAGCGATATCACTCCGTGCGCAATTGTCTGCACCTGGCTCTCCGGCGTGTCACGAAAACGCTCGTCCAGCAGTAGTGTCGTGCAATCCTGGCCTTCAAAAAACTGCTTGAGGCTCAAGACTTGCCGCCGGTAGCGCAGCGAGTCGCGCGCCAGCATCCGCAACTCCGACATCGAGTCGATAATTACGCGCGAAGGGCAAATGTCGCGCACCTTGGCGAGAATAGTCTCCAGAACGTCGGCCAGCTCCACCTCCGCTGGCTGGAAAACCGTGTATTGCTGTCCGGTCTCGCCGGCGATCTCCGGAGGCGAAATCTTGCAGATCTCTACGTTTTCCAGATTCATTCCGTGCGAGGCCGCGACATGCCGCAGCTCGGGTTCGCTCTCGGCTAGCGAAATATAAAGGCCCTTCTCGCCCCGTTTGGCGCCCTCAATCAAGAACTGAAGCGCAAGCGTCGTCTTCCCGGCACCTGGATTCCCTTCAATCAAATAGAGAAATCCCCTGGCGAGCCCGCCCCGCAGGATGTCGTCCAGACCGGCAATTCCGGTGGACAGCGTTTTCTCGCTGTTGCCGTTCATATCTGTGCCTTGTCTCCTGTCTCGTGTTGCTCGATTTGCTGTCGAGCCTCGGCAAACGCTTACATTTCTTTATTTGCGAGTAATTGCATCTATCTAAGGTCGAGGGCGCAAGGTCAAGCCTCTGACAAACAATATGGATGCCATTGGTTGCGGCGGGTTTGTCTGTGTCTGCCCAGCCGGCCACCCGCAAAGGGGAAGTCTGACAAAGAACTACGAGTCCTGCGCCCTGGGCAATGGCCTGGGTTGCTTTGAGAAGTTGCGGCGCAAATGCTTGCGCCTGATAGCATTTCTGCATGTCACGCATTCCCCTTCGCCAATCCCTCCTCGCCATTCTTACGTCCGGCGCCGTTTTGGTTCTATCGGGTTTAACCATCGCGCCCATCTATGCTCAAACCGACACAGGGCAGGCCACCCCCGATCGCGCTCACGTTGAAGAGGTTCTCCGCGGATTGAATCGTGGGCGGAGCTTTGGGCAGGTAGCCATCTCTCCTGACGGGAGCAAGCTGGCATGGATCGAGGGCGGTCGCGGCGGCAGCGAGATTCGAGTAGCTTCGCCGACTGATCTGACCAAGAGCGAGCGAGTCACCGCGGCAACCAGTCCCGATCAGCACTGTCGCGAAGGCGAATTCGCCTGGGCGCCCGACTCGAAGAGCTTTGCATTCTTCTCTGACTGTGCCGGCTCTGCGGACCACCAGGTGGACTTGTATCTCTCCCGGCTTGATGGCAATCCGGCAAAGCGGCTGACACTTCTCAAAGGACTTCCGCAAGCCCCCGCGTTCTCGCCCGACGGAAGCAAGATCGCCTTTCTGTATGTCGAGGGCGCCACGCGACCGGCGGGTGCGCTCGCCGCCATGAAGCCGCCCTCAGGCGTAATCGGCGAAGACGGGGTTGAAGTGCAGCGCGTGGCCATGGCGCGCACGGACGCAGAAGGGGCTCCGCCCACAGAGGTGACGCCGGCCAATCTGCATGTTTATGAATTCAATTGGGCGCCGGACTCCCGGGACATGGCCTATATAGCCGCCGAGCCGCCGGGTGAAAACAACTGGTGGGTAGCCAAGTTGTACACCCAATCGCCCGATGGCCAGCCCAGGCCCATCCTGGCGCCGGAGGAAGTTTCTGGTCCTCTGCACGGGTTGCAGATCGCCGTCCCCCGCTGGTCGCCGGACGGAAAGCATATCGCCTTCATTGGCGGTCTGATGAGCGATCAGGGTTCGACTGGCGGCGATGTCTGGATTGTCTCGGCCGACGGCGGCCAACCGCGCGACCTCAGCCAGGGCAGGCCCACCTCTCCCGCCTGGCTTGAGTGGGGCAGCAACGATTATTTGTTTGTCAGCGAATTGGCGGGCGGAAACAGCCAGCTGATCCGCTATAAGCTTTCGGGCGATCGCACCGGAGGCGGACAAGTGACATTTGGTTCGCCCATCTTCAGCATTCCCGGCAGCGTGGGCGACGGGCGCTTGGAGATGAGTCTTTCTTCCACGGCTGATCGTTCGATGTTTGTCTTCGGAGCCAGCACCTTCGACCATCCCCGCGAGATCTACGCGGCAAAGCCCGGCACAGTGATGACTTCAGGACTTGAAGGGGTGATGCAGCTCTCGCACTTCAATGACGGCGTGCAACCGGCGTGGGGTAAGTCCGAGTCGTTGAGCTGGAAGAGCGATGGATTCCGCGTGCAAGGCTGGCTGCTCCTGCCCAAAGACTACGATCCGAACAAGAAGTATCCGCTCATCGTCGAAGTCCATGGCGGCCCTGCCGCGGCGGTAACGGCGCGCTGGGGCGGAGGAGGCGGGTTGAGCGGGTCGGCGTTTTCGGCCCTCGGTTATTTTGTGCTTGAGCCCAATCCCCGCGGCAGCTACGGACAGGGCGAAGCGTTTGCGCAAGCCAATCGCAAGGACTTTGGCTACGGCGACCTGCGCGACATCCTGGCAGGCGTGGACACAGTATTGGCGAAATACCCGGTGGATCCGCAGCGCGTCGGCATTACCGGTTGGAGCTATGGCGGATTCATGACCATGTTTGCCGTCACCCAGACCAACCGTTTCAAGGCTGCCGTCGCCGGTGCGGGGCTCTCCAACTGGCAGAGCTATTACGGTGAGAACTCGATCGACCAGTGGATGATTCCGTACTTCGGCGCCTCGGTCTACGACGACCCGGCCGTCTACGCCAAGAGTTCCGCGATCAACTTCATCAAGAAAGCGCGCACGCCCACTCTAGTCGTAGTCGGTGACCGCGACGGCGAATGTCCAGCCCCGCAGTCGTACGAGTTCTGGCATGCTCTCCGCGATGAACACGTGCCGACGCAGCTCGTTGTGTATCCAAACGAAGGACACGGGTTTGTGAACCCTGAACATCGCCGCGATGTGATGGACCGGGCGGTTGAGTGGTTCTCCAAATACATGCCCGCGACCGCAGCCGCCTCGCAAACAAGTTCGGGTACTCATTGACCGTTTTTGCTCGCCATCGGAGGGCGGGAGAGTCTATGAATACAAAGCAATCAGACGGGGGCGGGACCGTGCCTTGCGGCCATCCCGTCCTGATACACTTTCCTTTGGAGCAAATCGAGCGTGTTCTGTCGACCGGCAGCATGGTGTAGACGAATGCCGAAGGCCGGTAGCCCGCGCAAATTGAGCCGGGTCCAGGCCATCGCCGGGCACAAGGCAGGCTCGCTTTTAACCCATATTTCTTAACGCATTCTGGAGAGACCGTTCCGCGGTTTGATCGGGCGGGACGGGGAGGATTCATGCGGCGGTATCTGACGCTTGTCTTCATGGTGTTTCTGGCGATTCCAGCGGGGATAACCTTCTCCGGCTGTACACGCAACCCGGCAGGGAATTATTGCAATGGTCTCGGCTACGGCTTGAAGAATACCGATGTTTATGCGATAGACCTCGAGCCGAAAACGACTGGCGTTTCCATCGCATTCGGGCAGACCAGGCAGGTCAATGCGCCTACAGCGACTACCTGTAAGGGCACCACCGCCAACGTATCGACCTACACGTACGCGACCACCAACAACCAGATCCTAGACATCAACCCTACGGGCAACATGTGCGCCGGCACCTGGAACCGCAACTCCGGCGGCGGCATCCCGGACTTCACCATCTGCAACCCTCCCAGCCCGCTCCCCAACTCCGGCGGATTGCCCTACGGAACAGCATTCATTTCAGCGTCTGCCAACTCGGTGACCTCAAACCCGGTCGAGGTATATGTGCACGCCCAGGTGAGTTCGGTCAATCTTGAAACCTCCGGCACAACCGCGGGCGCGCAGCAATGTTACTCCCAGGGCGTCAGCGCCACACTCGATTCCGAAGCATGCTTCGCGTCGGGCGGCACGCAGTATGAGTTCTGCGCTCCCCCCACGGTCACGCAATATTCCTGCCCGGGTGGATTACCGCCGGGCGTCACGTCGGTTCCGAGCTGCTCCAACTCGATCGGCGCTCTGACCTACTCGGTCGGCACCTCGAGCGTGGCCACCCTGAACGCTGCGACCAACGTGATCACCGCTGCACAACCCGGAACAACAACGATCACCGCGTCGGTGGCCGGCTCCGGTTCCTCCGCGGGATACTTCACCACCTGCCCGCCAAAATCGATCGCGGTCACACTGAATGGTTTGACCAGTGGCACCGTGACCCAGGGTGTTACCCAGAACCTGGTCACAACGGTGCTCGACACCAATGGTCTGCCCATCACCGGTCTTACGCTGGACTACCAGTCCACCAATCCATTGGATATCTCGATTGGCGGTCCTGGATCGATCGTCCCCAACTTCCCGGGTGCGGCCTCGGTGTACGCCATCTGCCAGCCCACCACCTGCAATCCATCTCCCATCAATGAGGTGGGATTGTTCGGCACCGGATTGTCGATTTCAAGCAATGCCGTCGACATCATCACGCCGGGGACTGCCAGTTCCTACGTCTGGTTTTCAGCTCCGGGACAATCGCAGTACTTCGTCCCCTACAATCTGCTCACAAATTCGCTTGGTTCTACCGTACGCCTGCCCTACGTCCCCAACTCGATGGTGATGGACCAGCTCGGCAGCACGCTTTACTTCGGTTCTTCCCACGCTTTGATGTCGTTCAGTACCGCGACCGATGCTATGACGGGAACACCGAATACTTCAGTTCCAGGTGTCGTGCTGGCAGTTTCGCCCAACGACCAACAGGTTCTGATCAACGACCCGATCCGCAGCGTGTTCTACATCTACAACACCTCGGGCACCGTTGCCGCGACCTTTACCGGCGTGGGCAACTCCGCCGTCTGGACGCCGGACTCGAAGACCTTGTATATCGGCGACAGTGCTTCCCTTGGCGGGAATCATTCCGATACGCTGTATGTCTACAACATAAACACCGGTTGGACCACATACGATCTCACTGCATCCGGTGGCGCAACAAACCTGACTCTCACCATTCCCAGCGTGGGCGCTTATCTCAGCGGCAATCCCACGGTCGCTCATACATGGTGCCCGTCCGGCTCGTCGAGCAACTATGGCAGCCTCGTCTTCTATCCGCAGGGTGACTCAGTCCCCATCCCGACCCAAACCTTGGCTTCGACAACCGACGGTCAGCACGTCCTGGGCGCCGCGATGGTTGGCGGAGGTGTCGAGTTGTCAGACATCAGCATTTCGATTCCATTCACTCAAGGCACGGGCGCAGCCACGGGCGGGGCATCGCAGCCGATCAACTTGCCAGATACCTGTCCAGAGCAGCCCGGAGCGACGCCGGGCGTCCAGACTCTTCTGCCGCTGACGATCAATCATCCGTATCCGCCCGGCCAGCTGCCGGTGACCGGCATCAACGCAACAGCAATTAACCAGATTATCGCTTCGCCTGTTTCAAGCCTGGCGTTCATCACGTATACCGGTTCCACACCGGGTGCGCAGCTGCCCTACTACATGCCCGGCGCGAATGGGGCGGCAGGAACGCTGAATTACGTTACGCTCACCGGCGGCAGCGCCATCACCGCTCCTGTCGCAGGAGCCTTCAGCCTCGACAATAAGTTCTTCTTTGTTTCGACGGCAGGGGACGACCTCATCCACTTCATCAACACGTCGACCTTCCAGGACACTCAGCAGATCAATCCTCACCTTCCGGTATGCACTGCGGGAACGGATCCCGACTGCATCTACAACACCACGGCCCCACCTGCATCCGGCGTGGTTCCCGCAACTGCAATTATCGTGAAGCCTCGCGCCACCACCTAGTTTTTGAAGGCGCAACAGGAAAGGCCGGCTCCGCGCCGGCCTTTTTTCTGGGTGTCGTTTTTTGTCAAAGTGCAGTGGATCGCGATGAAAAATGAGCCGCGTCAACACGGTAGAATCAAAGCATGATCAAGGGAATTTCCATCCTCCGCCCCGCCGGCAACGCTGCCATATTCGAGCGTTTGGCCGGCTTCTTTGAGGCGATGGGATTCGCGAAAGGCGCGGGCTGGAAGGACGCGGCAAGTACCGGCGCTTCTTTCCTGGCGCCGCTGGGGAACCTTGAATTCGTACATGGTCAGTTCCCGCCGGTGGCCGATCTCATGGTGGAAGTGACCTCGCTCGATGCTGCATATCAGTCCGCAGACCACTGGCTTCAAGGCAACGGCGGCGATGCGGCGGCTGCGCGACTATCGCCGATTACCGACACCGATTGGAAGTCGCGTATCTTTACCGTCGAGCCAGAGCCGGGCGTCGCATTCACATTCTGGGCGTGGACCGATCCTGCAAAAGGGAAGCCGATTGCCGTGGAAGGTGACCTCTCCGCGGAAGATATGCGATTTGCCATCGTGGCGGCTCGCTGGAATGCGGTGATCACCGATCGCCTGCTCGATGGCGCTCTCGATGCCTTGATGCGCAGCGGCGCAAGACGTGCGGATATTCAAGTGGTCCGCGTGCCGGGCGCGTGGGAAATCCCTGCCGCTTCCCGCGCCATTGCGGAGCAGCACAAGGTAGATGCCATCGTGACCCTCGGCTGCCTGCTGCGCGGCGAAACAGCACACTACGAAGCAATCTACAACGAAGTTGCGCGCGGCATCGGCCAGTCGCAGCAGGAGACAGGCGTACCCCACAGCTTCGGCGTACTTACCTGCGAGACCCTGGAGCAGGCGCTGAATCGCGCTGGCATCAAGGCGGGAAACAAGGGCTTTGAAGCCGCCATCGCGGCCATTGAGATGGTGAGCCTGCAGCGCAAACTCGCGGAAAGCAGGAAAGCTTGACTGCCGGCACGCGTCGCAAATCCCGCGAACTGGCCATGCAAATGCTCTTCCAGGCAGACATCGGCAAGCAGACCCCGGACCAGGTGCGCGCGACCTTCTGGAAATCGGTCGATGCCGTGGAGCCCGACGTGCGGGGATTTGCCGAAGACCTCTTCAATTCGTCGTTAGCGCATCAGGAACAAGTTGACGAGCTGATTACTGCAAATTCCCGCCATTGGCGGCTGGAACGCATGCCCGCAGTGGACCGCAACCTGCTCCGCATGGCTGTGGGCGAAATGCTCCAGTTCAAATCCACCCCGTTCCCAATTGTGATTAACGAGGCACTCGAGATCGCAAGACGCTACTCCGCTCCTGAATCCATCAATTTCCTGAACGGCATCCTGGATGCGATTGCCCACAGCCTCCTGCCCAAATAAGAGGCGTCATGTCCGCCTGCCACGCCGAGATACCGAACCGTGAAGCGGCCGTTGGTTACAACTGATTCTTCTCGGATGGCGTCCAATGCCAGAAGAACCGGGGGTCAGGCCGCTGCTCCTCGGTGATCCGCCTTTATGTTTTTCACGGGTGGGGCGCAAATTCTGCGCGTGGGCATATTTGCGGCGTAACATGGAGTTTTGATACGCTCAGGCTTCTTGGATACTGGGCAGAAGGAGATATACGTGATGAGCGAAGATTCGAGCAATGGTCAGGGAGTGGCGTGGTTTTTGGCTGGATTGGGTGTGGGCGCATTAATCGGCATTCTTTATGCTCCGAAGAGCGGCCGCGAAACTCGCGAAGACCTCGCCCAGGGCGCGCGTGAAGGGTCTGAGTACCTGCGGGCTCGCGGGCGCCAGGCCGCCGAGCAGGTCGGCCAGATCGTCGACAAGGGCAAGGAACAGGTCAATCAATACGTCGGACGCGGACGCGAGGTTGTTGATCGCGGACGGGCGCAGTGGGAAGACTTCGTCGAGCGCGGCAAGAACCTGGTGCAGGACCAGACCACTCGTGTTGGCGCAGCTGTCGACGCAGGGCGCGAGGCCTATCAGGCAAATGCCAAGCCGACCGAGCCCACAGCCTGATTTGAGGAAAGAGTGCCTGGACTGAATTTCGGTTCAGGCTCTCTGCAGTTCTGAACCAATGAGCCGGTTGCGAAGATCAGGAATCGGCGCATCGGCTCTACTGTTGGCGTCCTCTGGTGTGCGCGGAGACGCCCAAATGGCTGGAGCAAGTAAGAAGATCGCGTCGGTGCCGAAATGAACAATGAAACAACCCTGCTGGTAGTTTTTGTCGGTCTCACAGGCCTTGCCTTGGTCGTGCAGGCCATCGTTATGCTGGTGGCTTTCCTCGCCATGCGCAAGACCATCATCTCCTTGCATGCGGATGTTCAGGAATTGCGCACGACCGCAATGCCGGTCCTGGTCAAGTCTCGCGAGACTCTGGAAAAAGTGGCGCCGAAACTCGAGTCGGTGGCGACTGACGTGGCAGACATTGCGCATATCTTGAAACGGCAGAGCGTGGAGTTCCAGGCCGTGGCCGGCGACATCTTAGAGCGCGTGCACCGCCAGACAAGCCGCGTCGACAACATGTTTACAGGCGTGGTGGACGGCGTCGAGCGCGCAAGCAATGTGGTTGTCGATTCCGTGATCAAACCGGCTCGCCAGGTATCCGCTATGCTGGCCGGCGCGAAAGCCTTCTTAAATGTGCTTGCAACCGGCAGGCGACCCAATCGGCAGGCTGACATCGTGGCGGATCAGGACATGTTCGTTTAAAGCAACCTATGAAGATCGTGAAGAGCTTCTCCCGATTGCTCCTTGCGGCCGTATGCGCCACTGGTTTCGCGGCGCTCGCAATCGCGCAGCCCACAACTTCAAATACCCCAAAATCCCAGACCCCGAAAACTTCGCTGCTCGTTCTTTCCAAGCAGGATCACACCCTGGCGATTGTTGACCCCGCGGATTTGCACGTCGTCGCGCGTATTCCCGTCGGCGACGATCCCCATGAGGTAGTCGCTTCTTCCGACGGCCGCACCGCCTACGTCTCCAATTACGGTTTCGGCCAATTTCACACTCTGGCCGTCATCGACTTGATCGGCCAGCAGGCTGAACCGCTGATCGATCTCGGGGCTCTGCGCGGCCCGCACGGACTAACCTTCGTGCACGGCAAAGTCTGGTTCACCGCCGAAGCGGCAAAGGCCATCGGCAGCTACGATCCCGGCGCCGCCAAGATCGACTGGATCATGGGCACTGGCCAGAACCGCACTCACATGATCTACGTCTTCCCTGACGCCCAAAAGATCTTTACCACGAATGTAAGCTCCGCGACCGTCACGATCCTCGAACACACTCAGGGACAAGCCGGCGGTCCGCCCGGGCCGCCGCCCTCAGGAGCAGGAGCTCAGGGCACAGGAGCACCCGCATGGCAGGGCGCTGGAGTGCCGCCGCCCGGCATGCGTGGCCCCGGCGGGCCAACCCCCGGCCCGCCCGGGGGCGACTGGAATGAAACCGTGATCCCTGTCGGTCGCGGTTCCGAAGGATTCGACGTCTTGCCCGGCGGCAAACAAGCGTGGGTCGCGAACGCCTGGGACGGCACCATCTCTGTGATCGATATCGATGCCAAAAAAGTCACCGCCACCCTCCAGGCCAACGCGCGCGGTGCGAACCGCCTGAAATTCACGCCCGACGGCAAGAGAGCACTTGTCTCCGCCGGCGCAGAACTCGTTGTTTTCGACGTTGCCGGCGAGAAAGAGATCAAACGCATCCGCATTGGCAATGGCGGCGGCGGAGGCGTCCTTGTTCAGCCCGATGGTCATCGAGCGTACGTAGCCTTTTCTGGAGACGGTTTTGTAGCCGTCATCGATCTCAACGCCCTCGAAGTCGTCGGAAAAATCGACGCCGGGGGAACTCCTGATGGCCTCGCCTGGGCGGTCCAGCAGTAGAAAACTTCGCCCACCTCACGCCCGCTCCACCGTGCGCGCTACGTTGTTCCAGTAGCCCCCGCCATCGAATCTCATTCCGCGTCGCTCGCCATCTGCGGCTCGGTCGCTCCTGCCTGTTATGTTTTCTTGAGTGGCTCCGCACCTTACCATCGCTATCGATACCGGCGGCACCTTCACGGACTGCGTCTATCGCATTGGCAGCCGCATCGATGTGCTCAAGCTCCCCTCCACGCCCGACGATCCCAGCCGAGCGATCCTCGAAGCCGTGCACAAAATCGCGAGCCTTGCCCGTGGAGCGACCATCGAAGTCCGCCACGGAACCACCGTTGCCACCAACGCGCTGCTCGAACGCAAAGGCGCGCGTGTCGCCTTCGTCACCACCGCCGGATTTGAAGACACCCTCGCCATTGCCCGGCAAGCACGCCCCGATCTCTATGACTGGAATCACCATCGCCCCGCTCCCATCACCGACCTGAGCTTCGGCGTCTTTGAGCGCATCGGCCCCGACGGCTCCGTCCTCTGCGGACCGACTGAAGCCGCGCTCGAACAACTTCGAAAACAAATCCGCAAATCCAAAGCCGAATCCATAGCCGTCTCCCTCCTTTTCTCCTTCGCCAATCCCACGCACGAGCAAGCGATTGCCCAGTCGCTCGCATCACTTCGCCTGCCTATCTCGCTCTCACACGAGATCCTCCCCGAATTTCGCGAGTACGAACGCGGCTCGACCGTTGCCATCAACGCCTACCTCGCACCGCGCATGCAGCGATACATCCATGCGCTAGATCTCGGACTTGCCCGCGGACTCGCCGAACGCCGGGTGCGCCTCAGCATCATGCAATCATCCGGCGGAATCCTCTCCGCAGCATCTGCCGCGCGCGAACCCGTTCGCACCATCCTCTCCGGCCCCGCAGGTGGCGTTATCGGCGCGCTCAGCGTCGCACGCGCTGCGGGCATCGAACGCCTCCTCACCTTCGACATGGGAGGCACCTCCACTGACGTAGCTCTCCTCGATGCCTCACGCGAGCCACCCACCAGCATCGAAGGCCAGGTCGCCGGTCTTCCCGTCGGTGTCCCCATGCTCGACATCCACACCGCCGGCGCAGGCGGTGGCTCCCTCGCATGGATGGATACTGCTGGCGCTCTTCAGGTCGGGCCGCAATCCGCCGGGGCGGTTCCCGGCCCGGCTTGCTATGGTCGCGGCGATCAGGCTACCGTCACCGATGCCAACCTCGCACTGGGCCGTCTCCATGCCGATCACTTCCTGGGCGGCGCCATGCATCTCGACGAAGCCCGCGCTCGCGAAGCCCTCTCTGGTGTCCCCACCAAATCCTTCGCGACCTTGGACCATCTCGCCGAAGGCATCCTCCGCGTAGCCAACGCACGCATGGAATCAGCTCTTCGTTGTGTCTCCGTCGAACGCGGCCACGATCCGCGCACCTTCACGCTGTTCGCATTTGGCGGTGCTGGCCCGCTCCACGCCTGCGCTCTTGCCGAGGCGCTTGGCATCCGCTGCGTTCTCATTCCCGCTGCTCCCGGCGCGCTCTCTGCACTCGGCATCCTCGATGCCGACCTGCGCCGCGAGTTCTCCCGCACCGTCATGCTCGCGCCCGGCTCTCCAAAAATCGCAACCGTCTTTCGCGCCCTCCAGTCCGAGGCCCGCGCCGCATTCTCCGCTGAAGGAGCCCGCGCCATCTTGACCCGCTCCGCCGACCTTCGCTATCACGGCCAGGGCTTCGAACTCCGCGTCGACTGGTCCGCCAATGCCGTCGCGCGTTTCCATCGCCTCCACGCCCTGTCCTACGGCTATTCCGATCCCACGCGCGCAGTCGAGATCGTCACCCTCCGCGTTCAGGCAATCGCACGCTCGCGCAAGCCGCATCACAAGCGAACAGCCGTCGCCAAGGCAAACGCAAGCCACGCACAAATCGCATCGCACCGTGTCTTTGAAGATGGCCGTTGGCGCAGCGCCGCACTTTACGATCGCTCACTTCTCCAACCCGGCAATCGCATCCTCGGCCCCGCAGTCATCACGGAGCTAAGCGCCACCACCTATCTCCCCACCGGCTGGACAGCCGCAGTTGATGCGCTTTCAAATCTCGTTCTCACTCCGACATCAGGAGCACGCCGATGACCACGCGCCGTCAGCCCGACCCCGCCGAAATTGCCGTCATCGGCCACGCCCTCCACTCCGTTGCTGTTGAGATGGGAGCCGCATTGCGTCGTACCGCCTTCTCGCCCAACATCAAGGAGCGCCGCGATTACTCCTCCGCCGTTTTCTCGGCCGACACCGTGGTCCCCACAGACAGGTCTTCGTCTGAGGGGTGGAGGCGAGGCGACCTCATCGCCATGGGCGACGACATGCCCGTCCACCTCGGCTCCATGCCCATGTCTGTCGCCGCTGTACTCGCAGATTTGCGACTGGGACCCGGCGACGTCGCTCTGCTCAACGATCCCTATCGCGGCGGAACACATCTGCCCGATATCACCATGGTTGCGCCGGTCTTTCTCCCCGGCCAAAATCGCGCCGCGTTCTATGTCGCCAATCGCGCGCATCACGCCGACGTCGGCGGCATGTATCCCGGCTCCATGGGCCCATGCCGCGAGATTGCGCAGGAAGGCATCCGTATTCCTCCCGTCAAGCTCATGCAGGCCGGCAAGATGGATGCACAACTTCTCGCTGTCATCCTCGCCAACGTGCGCACGCCGAAAGAACGCGAAGGAGACCTCACCGCGCAGCTCGGCGCCTGCCGCATCGGCGCCACTCGCATGCTCGAACTGGTCAGCCGCTTCGGCCAAGCGCGACTCCTGCAAGGAGTGAACGCTATGCTCGCCGGTTCCGAACGCCTCATGCGCAACGTCCTTGCCTCACTCCCCGCAGGCGAATGGCAGGCCGAAGATTTCCTCGACGACGACGGCGTGCTCCCCGGCCCCATCGCCATTCGCGTCAAGATCAGCAACGACCCCAAACGCCGACGTGCCATCGTCGACTTTGACGGCACAGACGGGCAGGTCCCCGGCAGCATCAACGCCGTCTACGCCATCACCTGGTCGGCAGTCTTCTACGTCTTCCGCTGCCTGCTCCCGCCCGGCGCCATCGCGACCGCTGGATTAATGCGCCCCATCAATGTCCTTGCACCTGAAGGCTCAATTGTCAACGCCCGCCCGCCAGCAGCCGTAGCCGGCGGCAATGTCGAAACTTCGCAACGAATTGTCGACACGCTCATGCGCGCGCTCGCCCCGGCTCTGCCCGATCGCATTCCCGCCGCCAGTTCGGGAACAATGAACAACCTAACCATTGGTGGAATCGATCCGCGCCCAGGTCCGCACTTTGCCCAGCCTTATACGTATTACGAAACCATCGCCGGCGGTCACGGAGCCTCACCACAATCCGCGGGAGCCAGCGCACATCACGCCCACATGACCAACTCGCTCAACACCCCGGTCGAAGCGCTCGAGTATGCCTATCCCTTCCGCATGATTCAATACGCAATCCGCCGCAACTCCGGCGGAGCAGGGAAGCACCGCGGCGGCGACGGCATCATTCGCGAACTGGAATTGTTAGGCGACGCGCAAGTCACGCTTCTAGCCGATCGCCGCAAGACTCAGCCGTGGGGACTGGCAGGCGGCGCTTCCGGCTCGTCCGGCCAAACCGCAATTATTCGCGATAGCGCCGAAGAAAAACTCCCTGGTAAATGCACCAAAGAACTCCCAGCAGGCACCCGCATCCGCATAGAATCCCCCGGCGGAGGAGCTTGGGGCAAGTCGGACTTCTAGGCACTCTCGCTGGATTCCAATGTCCCCCACAAAGTTTGTTTAGCAAATAGTGTCCCATCCACAAAGTTTATTTAGCAGATTGGGTGTCATCCTGAGAACCCGCGCGTTTGGGGCCCCGCGAACGGCGGAGTCGTTCGTGGGGTAAGCGGGGCGAAGGATCTGCTTTTTCTTTTCGGACTTCGTATCATTTCCGTCCCCAAATCCGAAACTCCCCGCCCGCATGCATCAAGCTCATCAAATACAACATCCCGTCGTAATATCGATACTGCCCCGACGGAACCGGCGCATTCCACAACGCCTCAGTGAACAGCTTCTCACGTGTGCGATCCGTCGCCGCAAGCCCCGCAACCGCATTCGTTCCCACCAGCCCCGTCGGATGATCCTCATGTGTCAATCCCGGCGTTGCGCCCAGGTCTTTTCCATCCAGCGTGTAGACCGGTCCATACTTGTCGATCCCCTGCGTCGCAAAGAACTTTTGAATGCGATCGCTCAACTCCTGCTCTGCCGGAGCCTTCTGCCACCACGACCAATCGACGGACCAGTTGCTCGCAGTTCGCCACGCGTCATACCCAAACTCGCCCGACTGTGGAAAGCGATTCGCATGGGGCGTCCCATCAAAATTCGCATAGTCTGGTGCCAGCCCTGTCTGCGGATTCGTGGTCTTCACAAAGAACGCCCGGCTCGTCGCCGCAGCCTTCGCCCAGAACGCGCGGTCCTCCTCCGGTCCCCATCTCGACCACAACTCATAAAAAGCCGGTAGATGATACGAAGGATCCGTGAACGGCTGCGGAGAAACCTCCGGCACAAACAGGATCATCGGCGGATCAGCATTCATCATTGGCCCCACGCTGTGCGGACCATATTTTCCGGGCCCTGAAATCACCGGCCGATGCACCACCGCCGAAAGCAACTTTTCCGCCTCGGCGTGATAGTCGTAGATTCCTTTTCCGTCTCCCCAGCGATTCGACGCGAACAGAAGCGCCATCGCAAAATACGATTCCCCGTCGGGCGCCGCTCCCTCTGAGTTGCGCGTACCATCCGTCTTGCACGACCACGCAAAAAACTGGTAACTCGGCGCCTTCGGATCGGAAATGTACATGTACGTCTTGGCCCAATTCCAAATCGCGTCAAACTCTGGCTTCTTGTCCAGTTCGACAGTGATCATCATCCCGTACGACATGCCTTCCGTGCGCACATCATGGTTTGCCCAGTCGGTTACGTACATCAGCGGTCCATTCGCATTGCTGCCCGCATCAAATGCAATCGCCTGCGTCAGCCTGTCACCGTGAAACAGCTGCTGGTATGCGGCCTCAATCTTCGCTCGGATTTCTTTTTGCGAGTGTCCGTTCTCTGCGAACAAGTTGCGATACTTCCCCGTCGCATACGCGCCATTTCCGTCTCCCGGTGCCGTCTTCGCCATCGCCAACGCACTCCAGGCAAACCACAGCAAGCCAACCCCAATCGTCGCCACCGAACCAACTTGAACGCGCACCTTCAACCCCCAGCGATCTTCAAGTGAAGCGATTTACTCGCGCGTCAAAAAGTATACGCGTCCATGCTTGAAGACGCGCAAACAAAAAAGCCCAGGCCATCTTTTGCCTGGGAACTTCTCTGGTCCTGCTCTTTACTCCTGCCCGCTGGTCCCTACTTGCGGAGGGTCTTCCGAATTGGGGTTTGCGTGTTGCGCGTGCGGCTAATTTTGTGGTTTCTGAGGCTTGTTAGCGGACGCTGGCTCACTTGTTTCTGTGGTCGCGCCAGTCGCACCGCTCTCGGTGGCCTGTCGTGCCAGCTTTTCCGCCTGCTTGCGCTTGTGATGGCGCACCATATCCGGCCAGAACTCAATCACTTCCGCGCCAACGATTCCTTCCGCCGTCACGGTCAATCCGTCACTGATGGTTCCGCCGAAGGTGCGGTCCGAGGGAGGATAATATGCACGGCCGATCGCCGAGCCAATCATGTTGCCCAAAACGTTGGCGTAGTTCGGTCCCCATTTGCCGCTATCTCGCTTGCACCATACCGTACTCGCTGCCGCCCAAAGAAAACGGCTCATGCCACTGCCCGTTCCCTTTTGAAAGTAACGTGGATCTTCATGCCAGAGAGACGGCAAGACCGCGTTCCCAAAGAAGTTCCCTATAAAGTAGTCGGAGTATCCTGCGCCGAAGCGCTTTGCGTAGCCTTCGGCGCCCTGTCCCCACTCCGGCGTACTGTTTTGCGCTTGGCCGATTCCGGCAACTGCGCCGGCCAGCAGAAATGGCCACGGGTCGGTGGCGCTTTTGAAAAAGAGCTTGAACTTTTGTCCGGATGAAAGCGGGACCGCATCCTTGTTCGAGGTGGTGTTGAAGGTCGCCATCACGCCCATGACACGCTGTTTCTCCTGTTGCTTCAGCTGCTCCTCAGCCTTGTCGTGTTGGCTCTTCTCTGTGTCCGATTGCGCGGCGGGAGCCTGCGAGCTCGAGCTGGTCTGGGCCGGCGTTTGCGCGGGACCGCTTTGCGCATCCCCGTCTGCCTCCTGCTGGTCGGCAGTTACAGCCAAAGCCAGCCCTCCACCCTGCGGCGCAGGCGCATCCGGTATTCGATCCGAGATGGAAGCCGGCTCGGCTGCGAGAGCTTG
>Ga0210386_10001656_pt1 | contig 19603 bp, 19 predicted proteins | sample IncBWH32OmetaG_FD_160091 | JGI IMG/M metagenome (GOLD analysis project Ga0210386, IMG submission 160091) | Forest soil microbial communities from Barre Woods Harvard Forest LTER site, Petersham, Massachusetts, United States - Inc-BW-H-32-O ...
AGTTGAATAGATCAGATTCGAACCAGAGGGATCAAACTTTGTTACGAAGGTCTCCAAGAACCCGGTCTTGTTCGACTGTAGAGGATTAGCAAGAGGAAGGTCATTTGCCTGTGTTGTTCCAATGACGTAGATGTTTCCAGAACTGTCTACGGAAACCTTTGCCGCCTCGGTGTCAGTGCTTCCCCCAAAGTAGCTGGAATAGACCAATGCGGGATCGATCACAAGCTGGCGAGTCCGATCGAACTTCTCAACTTTCAAGGCAACCTGATTGTTCCGCAACAGCCTGAATTGACCAGCGACAATGTGCCTGATCCCGTCAATCTCTTGAAAGATTGTCGGTTTTTTCAGCAGCGCTTTACCATCCAGCATTTTCAACACCAAATTACCCTCACGGTCAATTTCTGGATTCGCGCCTTGAACTGAAAGGAGAATTTGTTGTGTGTCAGCGCCAGGTTCCACTATCCAATCGAATTCCGGATCGGCCTGCTCACCGCGACAAATGAGATCCACACCTGGATAAATGTCTCGATACTCAACACGAGAATAATTGGCTATTCTCGATCTCCAACGTCTTGGGTCAGAGCCGTTAAAATAATTGCTAACGGATTGCAACGTTTCGAGGCCGATGATTTTCGGATTTTGATTTGCGTTGACAAATAGCAGGGTTGCTTTTGATGAGACCCGAGAAATGTCCTTAGACCCGGGTTGGGAATTTTGATCGAGACGCTGAAAGGGTCGTAGCACCAGGCCCGTACGTAAAAGAGAAAGTGAATAGGTCTTAGTGCGAGTAGCAAACTCAACTTGGTTTGGGAGTTGCCCTTTGTTGGGTTCAAACCAGATAGGCACACGATCCAGAACTGAGACGTTGGTAGACTGCGCGAGGCCCGCAACCCGATCTATTTGGGGAGGGAGTGTTATTCGTTGTGACGGGTTAGGATGTACGGCAAGTAGCAGAGAAATCGGGGCGAATGAGTGCATGAGGAATGTCGTTAAAGACGACCCCACATAGTCTCCTTCCTGCGCCGACAATTTCTGGCAACTTTTCGGGTGGGCAATGATAACAGAATCTAAATAAATTACTCAATATATATGTATATATCTGTGATCTCTTTCGGACTACAAAAAATACTAACTTCAGTGCGTTTCACCATTTGTTCGTTTGTCTGATGGCAGGGCTTCGACTAATAGCGCAAGTTTTTGCCAATGCCTCTGATGGGGGATTCGCCTAACCGTTTCCCGCGGCGCGTGGTGATCACGTGCCTTGCGAGGTAGCCGAACATTTCTTTGCGCTCGCCTGTGTCCCTGGTCGTGGTTTCGATTTGAAATGTGGGTTTCGTTGACGCGGCCGGTGGCGGCATCGTAATTCCGCGAGCCGCCATTTGTTCTTTGGTCAGTGGTTGCGGTTTCTTTGGCGGCCAGGGCGATTCGGCATATTCGGAAACGTCCAGATTCAGTTCGAACATTTTTCCGAGGTCAGGCCGCACAATTGTTACAGTTCGCGGACCGTAAATTCGTTGCGATGTGCCATCCGGTCTCGCGTGTCCCGAGTAACTTCGCGAGCGTTCCCATCGGCGCCAATCGCCCTGAATGTAAAAAACTTCCGGTTCACGGCTTAAATCTTCGCTCGTGTCGCGGAACGTGTTGCGACGAATAGTCGTGATCTTAATACCCGAGGCATCGTCAGCGCGCTTTGCCGCCGCCGAGTCATCAGGCGCTGCATTTTCGCCGCCGTCTACCTTCTTCCATCGTAATGGCCAACTGAACGCGTGAGGAGCGCTCAGGATCGCACCAGCAAATCCCGTGATCAAGCCCAGAAATGTTCGGCGTTGAAGTCCCACCCTACCCATCCTTAGGCGAACATTATCTCATAAGCTAGTTACATGAATAACTAGAAGTCCTCTCATGAATAGCCATTTTCTTGTTTCACATGGTGAACGTAAAGCAACCGTCTCGCGCCGACAGCGCGGAGGATGCCAGCCCGGGGCAACGCCCCGGGGACCGTGGCCGACTACCGTTTCCGCCCTGAAGGGGCGGAAGGGCCCAGCGCCCTTTCAGGGCGCTCCAGAATCGAATCCTTGCCAAACCCAGGGCGTTGCCCTGGGCTAGCATCCGACGGCGCTTTCAGTGCCGGAAGACGTGGATTTTTTTGAAGCGCCTGTTGATCGCTTTTCGATAATGGAAAGCAGGTATTTAATTTATAAGTCAGCCTCTAGATAGAGTCGAGTATCAAACTTTCGAAAGGCCACGCCGCCCATCCAAAATAAAAAAGGGCCGGAGCGATCCGGCCCTTTTTGCTTCTTGTTGTCTAATGCGAAGTGTCTAACGCGGAGCGATTACTTGGGCGTCACATGGATCAGCGCGCCGGGGTTCGCGTCTTCGAGCATCCAAAGGGAACCATCGGGGGCTTCTTCTATATCGCGGATGCGGTGGCCCACTTCCCAGCGATCGACGGCTTTGGCGCCGCCATGGCCGTCAAAGGTGATGCGGACGAGCGACATAGTCACCATGCCGCCGACAAAGCCGCTACCGTTCCATTGTGGGAAAGTCTGGGTGCCCGTGTAAAACATCAAATTGCCTGGAGCGATTACCGGCGTCCAATAGAGCACCGGCAGTGCAAAGTCGGGCTGCGTAGTGTGGCTGGGAATCGGCACGCCGTTGTAGTTGATGCCAAACGAGACGACAGGCCAGCCATAATTCCTGCCCTTTTCGATCAGGTTCAGTTCGTCGCCGCCGCGCGGACCATGTTCGACCTCCCACAATTCGCCGGTGGGCGAAAACGCCATGCCATAGGGCGTGCGATGGCCGCTGGTCCAGGTTTCCGCCGGTGTGAGGTTCGGGCCAGGGAACGTATAGGTGCTTACGATCGGCGCGTTTTTGGCGGCTTCGGTATCCTTTGGCGGATCGATCAGGGGAATGGTGGCAGCGCCTTTCTGGTCGGAAAAGGGATTGCCGGGAGCGGGCTTGCCGTCAAGAGTCAGGCGCAGGATCTTGCCTTCGGGCTGGTTGGGATCCTGCGCGGGAGTGAAGCGCTGGCGGTCACCAACCGTGAGAAACAAATATTGGCTATCGGGTGAGAAGGCGATCTGCGCGCCTTCCTGGCCGCCTTTGCCCTTGGGCATCTGGTGCCACAGTACTTCGAAGTTTTCCAATTTAGCTGTCGTGGCCGTAAGCGTCAGCTTGGCGCGGCCCAGCGCAAGGCCGCCGCCGTAATCTCCCGGTTCGGCATAAGTGAGATAAATATTCTGGTCCGTGGCGTAATGCGGCGAGAGGAAAACGCCGAGCATGCCGTTCTGTCCCTGCCAATAGACGGCGGGCGTGCCGGCCACGGGCGCGATCTTCTGTCCCTGCGGGGACACGAGCCAAATGGGCCCAACCTTTTCGGTGATCAGCATGCGTCCATCGGGCAGAAATGCAATCCGCCAGGGCAATTCAAAAGTGCTAACCGTGGTCATGTTGAAGGGCACATTGGCATCGGGCTTCTGTTCGCCCACATTGACCTGCGCCCGGGCCGCAGTAGAGGCCAACGCAGACGATAAGATGATAAGCAACGCCGCTTTCGCCAATTTCATCATTAATTTCATTTCTCCTTGTTTCTCGTAGCTTCGCAAGCACACCACTTTAATTAATCCAGTGCGTATTTAACGATCTTATACTACTGCTGGGGTCGCGCCAAATAATTGACCTATGCAAAACTGTGCGTTGAGAGTCTTGAAAAAAGAGCGAAGCAGTCGAGATCAAGGCAAATTGCTGGCAACACTTTCACATCAGCCAGTATATTCGCCCCATTCGTCCAGAATCTCGCGCCGTTATTTGTTGATTTTTTCCTTCAGCCAGTCCGCCATTTGCGGGATCACAACGGGCCAATACTCCACGGCGCAATGCTCGCCGCGGCCGAGCAGCCAAAGGTCACCCTCTTTCACTGACTGGTAGGTCGACATCAAGTCGGGGACAGTGTTGCCGGCGTCGCGCGTCCCGTTGACCACGAGCATTGGTCCGTTGATCAGCTTGTCTCCGGGTTTTGCATCCGGCGCGAGCGAATTCTTCTCGCCCAGGTGCAAACCAGCGCACATGGCCACGATGGCCTTCACGCGCGTATCGTTTCGCAGGGCCGCGCGCAACGTGGCGCCTCCGCCATAGCTTTGTCCGAAGAAGCTGACACGGTTGGTGTCGATATCGCTTCGCTTGAGGTAAGCGTCCAGGACGGCGAAATTGGCGTCCGCCTTCATATCCCGTTCCCACTGCCGGCTTTCGCCGAAGCCTGGTAAATCGAGCGTGGCGACGGCAAACCCTTTGGCCAGCATGTCCTGGATGGGGCGCCAGTGGTTCGCTTTATACTGGTCGACGCCTCCGCACCAGATGACGAGCGGCGGATTCTGGACTCCGAGCGGCTTGTGCAAATACGTGGTGATCATGCCGTCCTTGTAAGGAACCTTAACCACTTCCAGCGGCACATCGAACAGCTTGCCGCCCTTCTGGTACACCTGCAGTTGCGCGTCATAAGCTTTGGCTTCCTGCTGCGAGGTGACATTCGGGAACCAGGCGAGCGCATAGTAGACGCTCGAGGTCATGTAGGCGTCGAGCGCCGGGTGACGCAGTCCGGTCTTGAGGAGCGTGTCGCCACGGTCCTCGTAATACTTGCCGAGGCGGCTCCACTCGTAGACCCAGCCTCCAGGCTCGTCGCCTTCCTGCCTCACGATGCGCTGAACCGTTTGGCGGATGATGTTCTCATCGCCGCCGAGGTACGTATACGCGCGAATGCGGCGCTCCTCGAGCAGCACCTTTCCGTCCTTGAAATTAGGACTCTTGGCCGTTGTCTGAAACGCAGGCAGTGCCGGCGCCTGCGCGAAGCTGGCCGAAACAGCGAAGAGTGAAAATAATGGCACCGCGAGACCCATCACCACTGATCCGCAAAGTGACCGCGTAAGGGCATTCCTGAATCGAGGCATAAGCATAAATTTGATCCTTCTTACCGCCAGATGAACCGATTGGCGGAGCGTAGCACTCGATGCGCGGAGAGGCAAGCCGGTTTCACCGAATTGGCGGCTGAGATTCTCGGGATTCCCAGAATGTGAGATTCTTGTGTACTCTTGCCAAGCGAAGGAGAGCCGGTGCATCAGATGGACATCGAAACGCAGGGCTTTGCGATTATTCCGGACGTCGTTTCTGAGGCAAGTATCGATTGTCTTTTGGAGAAGCTGCGCGACGGAAAGTTGCGCAGGAGCAGAGCCGGAATTCGGCATGCACTCCAGCATTTCGCAATCATGGAGTTCGCGCAACATCCTCGATTTCTGGATATCGCGCGAGCGACCTTGGGCAACGGCGCATCTCCGTTTCGGGCGACATTGTTTGACAAATCTTCGTTATCGAATTGGCTTGTAGTTTGGCATCAGGACACTGCTCTGCCTTTGCGCGAGAAAATAGAAGCTGCGGGTTGGGGCCCCTGGTCAGTAAAGGACGGTGTCATCTACGCGCACGCGCCAGCCAGCGCTCTGAATCACGTCCTTGCGCTGCGGATTCACTTGGATGACTCCACCGGAGAGAACGGGCCGCTACGTGTGCTGCCGGCAACTCATAAGATGGGCCTTCTGAGCGACGAAGCAATTCATGAGCTTGCTGCAAAGCTGGAACCAGTCGAGTGCACAGTTGCCAAGTGCGGAATTGTGGCGATGCGGCCGCTAATCGTCCATGCTTCGTCCAAATCGGTATCTGACAAAGCACGACGAGTTCTGCATATTGAATATGCTTCGTCGCGTTTTATCGGAAATGGATTCGTGCTAGCGCAGGCATAGATAAGCTAGACAGAAGTTGAGCAACTGCGCCTAATTGTCAGTGGCTTCGAAGCGATCTTCGATTTCCGCGTCTATTTTTTCTTCTTCGGGAGTTTCTGAACGCGGCGTGCCGGCGACGCGGTCTCGGTACGTGCAATTGTTTTCGTGCTGCCGCGCTTCTTCGGCGGTGTCGAATGTTTTGCCGCAGAACGAGCATTTATTTTTCGCTTCTTGAGTGGCTGTCGACATGGTTGCCTCCATTTCTTCGCTTTCAGTGATCATGCTACGCGCGAGTTTCGATCCGCTGTATCCGGCATTTCCGGTAGTTTTCGGGCTGAGCAGTTTTAGGAGAGGAAAAGTTGTAGGGGCACGGCATGCTGTGCCCCTACTATCGAAGGCTGTCGAGCAATGGTCGAGGTTTTTGGTTGTTGTAGCCCGCCTCTGAAGAGGCGGGCTACAGCAGATCGGGTGGCCCCGTCTCTCATGCAGAATTTGGGAGGCGCTGTGGTTCAAAAGCCACAAGCTCTGCGCATCCCAAATTTTCAGATCATGATGAAGTGTAACCTTGCTGCGAAAAGTTAAAAATACAGAACGATGCCCGTCCCGGTGGAATAATTGGATTGCAGAGCAGACTGGAAACGCGTTCCTAGATAATCGCCCTGAACGCGCCAGAAAACTTTAGGGATTATTCTGATATCCACGCCACCGCCAACCATGTAACCGAGCGTGGAATTGGATCCCAGGGTTGCGCCTTGTGTTAATCGAAAATGCTCCAGGCCTATGAGCCCGTGAATCCAGGGCTCAAACCGTGTCGTATTTTCGAGAGCGACGTGTGGCCCTGCCCCGGCAAATAATGTTTTCACGTCCAGAGAGTTGCTGCCGCCCGTATGCCCATCGAAACCCGCTGTAACGGCTCCCTCGGCTCCGAGTGTTAAACGCCCGTCGCCACCGGTTACCAGGTCAATTAAATGCATCCCAAAATCCACGCTGTAGCCGTTGGTATGAAATGTGGATGCGAATTCGTTCAAGTGTTGGTACTGATATCCGACACCCAGACTGAAGCAGCCTCTGTCCGGGACAAAGATTCCCGGGGCTTCATTATCTTCCTTGCAAGGCCCCGCCCATGAAAACACCGTTGAACTTAGAATTAGAAATGAAATTGCTACACAAATAGTGACAAACCTGGTTCGAACATTCATTCATCCCCCCCACAGTGGACTCGTCTTGCCAGTTTTTAATTTTAGCATTTGAATTGGCGGCATTTGACTCAGATTTTCGGGACTCCGCTGTTGAAGCGCGAGGGCGAAAGACCATCTCCGATTTACGGTCCCCCCAAATAAACGTGGGGGGCGAGCACGGAACAGGACGCAGCGTGACTGGTCCATGCTCAGAATTTCCTATATACTCGGCTGCGAGTATTTGGTAGAGTATATCCCATGACGGATAGATTGAAGCGTCCTTTCTCCAATCCGCTGGCCCTGGCCATCCTGGTCCTCTTGTACGAGCGGCCCATGCACCCGTACGAAATGGCCGCCACCATGCGCGAGCGGCACAAGGAGAGCAGCATCAAGCTCAACTACGGCTCGCTCTACACGGTCATCGAGCAGCTCCTGCGCGAACATTTCATCTCCGTGCGCGAAGTGCTGAAAGAAGGAAAGCGCCCCGAGAAAACGGTGTACGAGCTGACAGCGACGGGCGAAGTGGAACTTGTGGACTGGATGCGTGAGTTGGTCAGCTCTCCGGTGAAGGAATATCCCATGTTTGAAGCGGCCATCTCGCTCCTGCCCGTGCTGCCGCCGGAGGAAGTCATCAGCCTGCTCGAAATTCGATTGGGGCTTCTGCAGCGGACGTTGCAGGAGTGCGATGAGGAAGAGCGCAAATGCCGCGAGATGAAATTGCCACGACTGTTTTCACTGGAGAGCGAATATTTCCGGGCCATGACGCAGGCGGAATACAAATTCTCCAAGGATTTGCTTTCCGATCTGAAGCGCGACGCCGGCGGAATGCGCAGCGGCTGGTCGGAAATGCGCAGGCAGCATATGGCCGGAAAATCGGGAGCGCGCAGAAAACAGGGACCCGCCACGGCAATTCGCAAATCTAAAAAGAAAGAAGGAAAACCATGAATCACGAAGCTGGACGGTGTGTTGTGGCGCCGGCGTCTCGCCGACGGTTTTCCTATGCGCTGGCGCAACATTACAAAACCCGCCGGTGGGACGCCGGCGCCACAAAAGCAGTGCGCTCCCTGGAGTGCGAAAACGCAGAAAATTTGGCAAGTGAATTTTGAAAGGAGAATCAATCATGCAAGCTACTGCAAGAAAACCTTATCGCGGCATTTCCATGGAAGGCGGGCTCGCAACCTGGTATGCAAAAATCACGCGCAAAGATCTTGCGGAATTCGAGCGCCTGGCGCAAGAACTGGCCAGCGATCTCCCCGCAAATGCGCGCGTACTGGAAATTGCGCCCGGCCCCGGATATTTGTGCATAGCTCTGGGAAAACTCGGTTCTTACAAAATTACCGGACTGGACATCAGCCAATCTTTTGTGCAAATGGCTTCCGAATCGGCGCGTCGCGAAGGAGTGACAGCGCGATTCATCCACGGCAGCGCTTCGGACATTCCCCTCGAAGACGACCTGTTCGACTTGATCGTGTGCCGCGCGGCCTTCAAAAATTTTACCGAACCGCTGAAAGCTTTGAACGAAATGCATCGCGTGCTGAAGCCGCAAGGCAGAGCCGTGATCATCGATCTGCGAAAAGACGCTTCGTGGCAAGAAGTGGAAGCCTACGTGAACGGCCTGCACCTCAGCGCAACCAACACGTGGATGACGAAATTCACGTTCAAGCACATGCTCCTGAAACGCGCCTACACCGAAGCGCAAATGTCGGCTCTGGCGGGGCAATCCGATTTCAAATCCTGCGAAATCGAAAAGTCCGCCGTAGGCATGGAGGTCACGCTGGTGCGCGAGAAACCGCTGGCGGAGCAAGCCGCGTGAAGGTTTGACGTATGATTTAGGATTGCCTGGTGTAGCGCCCGCCTTCAGGCGGGCATTCGGCGCGCATTGATAGTTCGACCCGGTTGCTCCAGCCTTAGGGAAATTCAAGTCACACGGAGAAAAAAGAAGATGACTCCGCCGTCCAAAGAAGCATTGCACGAACTCGCGCCCCACGGAATTCTGCGCGCGGCAATTAATTTCGGCAACCCCGTGCTGGCGCAAAAAAATCCTGAAAACGGCGAACCTTGCGGCGTCTCCGTGGATTTGGCGCGCGAGTTAGCAAAACGCCTGGGAGTTCCGATCCAGCTGGTTTTGTTCGATGCTGCCGGAAAAGTGTTTGAAGCTGCCCAGTCCAATGCGTGGGACATCGCTTTTCTAGCGGTGGATCCGGTGCGCGCAGCGGATATTCTCTTTACCGCGCCCTATGTGTTGATCGAAGGAACTTACATCGTTCGCGATGCCTCGCCTCTTCGTGCCATCGAGGAATTCGATCGGCCGGGAGTGCGCATCGCCGTGGCCAAAGGCGCTGCCTATGATCTCTTTTTAACGCGCACAATCAAACACGCCGAGCTAGAGCGACACGAGACTTCTGCTGGAGCCATGGAGTCGTTTCTCGACGCCGGTTTGGAAGCTGCCGCGGGAGTGAAGCAGCCACTTGTCGAGTTTGCGCGGGCGCGCCCCGGGCTTCGCGTAATTGAGGGACGTTTCATGTCGATCGAGCAGGCCATGGGAACACCGAAAGGGCGTCCGGCAGCGAGAGAATTCCTGCAGTCCTTCATCGAAGAAATGAAGCGGACCGGATTTGTAGCGTCAGCTCTGGACCGAAGCGGTCAACGCGGTGCGAGCGTAGCTCCAGCGAGGGACTCGTGGCCAAAATTCTGAAACGTCAATTACGCAGCAGCGCAATAAAATGAGCAGTGGGCACTCAGCGCTGTGTCTGCGACACTTGCTCAGAATTCAGACAACGCGCACTGAGAGCACTGGCGATGGCCAATCCAATCGCGGCCCACAGAACAATCCGATATCCCGACAAGAACGACTCAGCGATGGCGCGATTCACGAGCGGATTGGCGGTCTCGGTTGCGGCAAGGCTGGGACGCGCACGATCCACATCTTGGCGTTCCGCGGGCGCAAGCGATAGAGCGTCGAGTCGTTGATTCAGGGCGCGATTAAACCCCGCATACAGCATCAGGCCAAAGACGGCAACCGCAAGCAGTCCTGCAATTCGCGAGACGGCGTTGTTGATTCCCGACGCTATGCCTGCCTGGCTTTGAGGGACCGCGTTCATTACGGTCGTAGTCAATGGCGCGACGCTGATTGCCATTCCGAAACCGAGAACCACTACGGCCGGAAAAAATGTCATCCAATAGGTTCCGCCAATTCCAATCCGCAGCAAGAGGGCAAAGCCAAGTCCGGCAACCAGTGGTCCAATGGTGAGCGGCGTTTTTGGTCCGTACCGGCTGATCAAACCACCTGACCATCGAGAGAGCACAAATATCATCAGGATTAATGGAAGCAGCGCGGCGCCGGCCGCAGTGGCCGAATAGTGCTGTATTTGAATCAGATTGAGAGGCAGAAAAAATAATATTCCGCCAAAAGCCGCATAGAGAAAAAAGGTGATCAGATTGGCGCCGCTAAAATTGCGCGAGCGGAAGAGCGCCATCGAGACCATGGGCAAAGGAGAACGAACCTCAACCAACAGAAATCCAGCCAGAGTTAACACACCAACAACCGCAGCCAGGGTTACGGCGATTCCTCCGCGCGGAGCTTCAATCAAAGAAAAAGTGAGCGCGCCAAGGCCGACGGTGGCAAGCAGGGCGCCCGCCCAATCGAGATGGTTGGGCATTCCATCATTGCGACTCTCCGGCACATGCCATAGCGTGATACCAATCACGATGACCGCCAATGGAAGATTAATGAAGAAGACCCAGCGCCACGATGCATGATCAACGAGCCAGCCGCCAAGGACAGGCCCGATTGTGGCCGTGATTGCCGTGAAGCCTGACCAGGTGCCGATCGCTCGCCCACGTTCGCTGGCTGGAAAAGATGCGCTGATGATTGCCAGGCTGCCGGGCACGAGCAGCGCCGCGCCCACACCTTGCACACCTCTAGCGAGGATCAACAAAGAAATGGAATCCGCAAATCCGCACCCGGCTGATGCCGCGGCAAACAGGAGAACGCCATAAATAAAAATCTTTTTTCGCCCGTAGCGATCCCCCAGCGATCCACCCACGAGCAACAAAGACGCAAGCAACAATGCGTAGGCCTCCACCACCCATTGAATATCGCTGACCGTGACATGAAGCGCGGTTTGCAGTGCGGGAAGGGCCACATTCACAACAGTGCCGTCAATAAACGCCATGCTTGTGCCGAGGATGGTGGCAGCCAAAATCCATCTGCTCTGTACAGAGGTAAGCGCTGCCGGGGAAGCAGCGAGAATCGCCCCTTCATCGCAGGGTGGTCTGACCATCACAGCCGTTACTCTACACTTCGCCTGACTCGTTCACAATTTCCATGGCTGGATTTCAGATGCGAAACTTGATGTGGAGAAATGTCCTTCAGTTCAGAATTTGCGGGGGCTAGCACTTCATATCAAGAAGCACTCGCCTCACACGGAATGCAGCGCGAGGTGATCAATTTTGCGGAATGGCGTCAGTGCTGGTTGTGCCGCCAGGTCCAATACTCCCTCTGCTCTTTGTCGCTGCGGTGACGAAAATCCTCATGCTTGCGATGGGTTTCATCTTCCCACCTGCCGTAAAACACCACTTCATTGTTGTCCCAAACGTGTTCATCATTATAGTAACCGTCATGAACTCGATAGCCAGTAGACACGCGCGCGGAACAGGCGCTCATCAAAACCACGGAAGCGAATGCCGCGCTTAAAACAATGCAACTCAAATATCGGAATGGAATTTGCATGCGAAGTCTCCTCGAATTTGCAATCCACAATAAAGATAGCTCTTTCGTTGGATGCAAAAATGCCCATTTTGGCAACGAAAATACTGAAGCTTAAATGCTTCGCTCATCGCGTTCAAATTTGTCGAAAAAAATCCGAAAATGAAGCAGCGAATTCGTAATCCCAATAGCCGATCGATGTTCCTTTATTGAACCGTAACCACGATGTTGACTGGAGCCGGATTTGTCACCGTAACGGACCCGGCGGTACTCGACGATGCCGTTGGAGTCATTGTCACCATGTATGTCCGAGCCCTTTGCGTGGGCGACGTGGAGGAGGTTGAATAGCCCGTCACGCCGCATGCCGTCAGGAATCCTGCCGCGGAGATTGCCATCACTAGCACCCACGCCCCGATGAATCGTTTTCGCCGAAGCGTGAAGGGCGCTCCCAAAAGGGCCGCAAAAAGCATCATCGTTCCGCCATTCCACGGAACCGGTGGCGTGTGATTGGCGGCGCTAGCATTGGCTGAAATGGTTACGGTGGAGGTTCCCGCACCGCCCGGGGTCAGTGTGACTGTGGTTGCGGCGACGCTTATATTGGAGGGCGAACCATCGGTCGACGTGACAACTGTTGTGAAAGAAACTGTTCCTGAATAGTTGTTTGAATTTAGTGTGAGTGTCGCGCTCCCACTGGTTCCCGCGGTAATTGTGACCGCAGTGGTTTTGGCAGTGAGCGTATAAGTCTGTGCTTGCAAGGCCGTGGTGCCATTTAAAGTGATCGTTTGTGAGGTTGGATTGGCGTTATCTGTAAGTATAATGCTGCCGCTCAAGCTACCTGCCGTAGCCGGCTCGAACTGAATGCCAAGGAGGCAGCTTGTCGCTGGACTCAGAGTCTCGCCGGAAGTGAGATTGCATGAAGTATCGGAACCTCCCAGCGAGAAATTCGCTGGCGCGTTGATCGCGCCGATTGTCAATGGAGCGTTGCCCAAATTCATTACGGCCACGTCCTGCGCAGCGCTGACGGCTCCCACCTGGGTATTTGTAAAAGAAAGCAAAGGCGCATCGGAAAAATCCACCTTGCGAATGACCGCACTTTGGGAATCGGCGATATAGAGATTGCCAATTCCATCCAACAAAATGCCGCCCGGAACATTCAATTGCGCGCTGGTCGCCGGGCCGCCATCACCAGTGTCTCCGGCCGTCGCAATACCCGCGACGGTGGAAATTTTTCCATCACTCACATTTATCTTACGTACGATGTGGCTGTCGGAGTCCGCGACATAGACGTTCCCTGCGGGATCTACCTGCACGCCATCTGGGTTGGCCAGTTGAGCGCTGGTGGCAAGCCCGCCGTCGCCGGTGTTGCCGGCAGAGCCGGCCGTGCCCGCTATGGTTGAAATGGGTTGGGGAGTGGTTCCGCTCAGCAGAGTCTTGCGAATAATGTGATTGCCGCTGTCGGCGACGTAGATAAAGTTGGCGGCATCCATCGCCATACCGGTTGGCCCATTAATTTCTGCGCTGGTATTCAGCTCGCCGTCTCCGTTATATCCGGCCACACCGTTTCCCACCTGCGTGATGGTCTGGTTCGTTACCCGCATGAGAGTACGAACTCGATTGTTGAGTTTGTCGGCCACGTGAATGTTCTGATGAACACAAAAAACCAATGCGACGGGCATATTCATGATCATTTGATTGCCGGGGCAGCCATCGCCCACCGAGTTTGTCGCCGCTGCGCAAACGGGCGGAGGAGTTGTTCCAGGCGCATAAAATTGACCCATATAGGTCGAGATAACGCCCGAGGTATCCACCATTCGGACCACATTGTTCCCCGTGTCCGCGATGTAGACAAATCCAGCCCCGTCCACAAGAACCGCCATGGGGCCGCTTAGCATTGCGCTGGTGGCGGGTCCGCCATCGCCCGAGTAACCCGCAGTCCCGGTACCGGCGAACGTAGAGATGACTCCCGCGGGAGTAATCTTGCGGATTTTATTGGCCTTTTGGTCGGAGATATAGTGGTTCCCAAACCCATCGACCGCGATGTCCGTGGGGCCAATCAGCTGGGCGCTCGCGGCTGGGCCGCCATCGGCTCCCGTTCCACCTCCGGCAAACGTGGAAATTATGCCCGGCCCAAAACCCGCCATCGGCCCGCTACCCGTCCCGTCAAGAGACACCGTCAGCAGGAAGTGGCTGCTGGAATCCTTGAGCGCTATCATTCCCTGCCGTCTGCCCGGCGCCGTGGGCTGGAATTGAACTTCAATTTTGCAAGTGCCGGCGACCACGTTGGGGCATGTGGTTCCAGATGGGATCGAATTGAAATCAAGGTTCGGCGCCCCTAGAGTCAGAACCGAGAAGCTTCCGAGCGTGGTGCCGGATGAGACAGTAATGGTAAATACTTGCGTCCCTCCCGGCGCAGGGTAGATTTCGAAAGCGGGGTTCGAAGTTACCTGGGCCGACAGTAGCGGTGCCATCAGAAGCACTGACGCGAAGACACCGAGTGAAATGCAGAGGCGTACTCCGAAACAACGTGGAATAAGTATTCGCCTGATTTTATTGAACTTTTCAAAGGCTCTTACGGTACTGAACGGAGTCGAAATATCACTTTTCTGTAAATCAGACCTCAGGGTGGTTGGGTCCGCGCGCATTTCTTTTCTCCTGGACGTTGCTGAAATTCGCATTTGAGCATCGGGCAGGTCGTCAAATCTCTCAATACAGTTAAGTGCCTAAACTGCTTAATTGCTTCCTCTATATTCGCCACGGAATATTGGGGGAAATCACGCGGGAAGAATTTCTAGTGAACATCAGGGGATAAAAGCCGCGAACGAAGGGATGGCTTATGTCGCGTCTGAACCCGCGATTCACAAACCTGGCGACTTTTCCGCAAACTGTGAAGCGGCTGAACCTATCGCGCGGTGCTAAAAATTGCTTTCGGCAGCATCATGTGGACTCCGTTGTTACCGTCGACTACTTGCGTGACGTGCAAGTCCGCGGCGACACTTGCGAGCATATAGGCGTCGTCGCGATTCAGATGTTTCTCTCTTACGAGAAAATCGATCATCTCGCGGACGGCGATCTTCGTCGCCTCCGTCAAATCGGGATGCATTCCCATGGTAATGTAGTGCGTGGGCGTTTCGGCCTCGGGCCAGCGAAGATGCATGTCCTTACGCACAACAAACTGGAACGTGCCGATCAAAGAAGTTTCAAGGGCGGTTACGTCTACCTCTCCATCCCCCTGGCCCGCATGTCCGTCGCCGGCCTCGAACAACGCTCCGCGCGTATGCACCGGAATATACAGCGTCGTGCCCGCAACCAGATCTTTGTTGTCGATATTACCCGCGTGAATCCAGGGCGGATTACTACTGATGCGCCCGGTCACATCCGGCGGAGCAATGCCCATGCTGCCGAAAAACGGGTGCAACGGAATTTCAATCCCATCGGCGAAATGCGCGACCATGCGTTTCGCGTCCAGTGGAATCACTTTCGTTTTCGCGTACGGGTAATCGTCCGGAAGAAATCCGCGTCCGGGCATAAATGCATTCAGCGCATACGGAATGGCCAGTTGAATTTTCTGGATGCGAACTTCCAGCACGTCGCCCGGCTCAGCTCCCTCAATGTAAATAGGGCCGGTCAGAATATGCGCTCCCGGGCCCTTCTCCTTGACCTCACTGAAAATATCGCGCATCGACTGCTCGATTTGATCCGGTCCAATGTGCGCACTTTCAAAACGCTCTGGGTTGGATGCGAGCAACGTCTGAATTTCCACTGTGTCGCCGGATTTAATTCGCAGCACAGGAGGAGTCTTGGGATCGTAATAGCCCCACGTCACGGTCTTCGGCGTGGGTTTGAGCTGATAGACGGTCCCCGCCGATCCCGCAGGCTGCTGCGCGCGTAACGCCGTCGCGAGACACACGAAAAGAAGAGCTGCCAAATATGAATTTCTAGTCATGGTTTCCTTTCAGTGGCCTTATTCGTGGGTGCTTTCTTGTCTTTGTGATTCGGTCTCATCACAAAGATGTGGTACGTGACGGCATCCCAGGCATTATGAATGCCAGTGATGAGTAACAGCAGCGCCGCAGCGGCAACCGCAAACAGCGCTCCCCTCTCATGCGAGCGGGCGGCGAATGCGGATGCGGCCAAAATAGTGTACGCCGCAAATGGCAGCAGAAAATGAAAAAGCAGATCTTCAAACTCGGGTGAGTAGGCGGTTTGGGTACTCATGCGGCGGGCTACGATGATCTCGTAAATCACTCCAGCCAGGCCAAGCACTCCCCAGGAAATTGCAGCGGCCGTAATTCCGTACCACGGGACGCTAAGGATCGCCGCCAGCATCAGCACCGCTCCGAAATGAATGATGGTCGGTGTGGCAAACGCGCTGCTTACGCGTTCCCCATCTCTTATGCCCGGAAGGTCTGCGATCAGCGTGATGGCGACAAACTGCAATCCAATCAATGCACCGGCAGAAGACCCCACGATGACATAAAAATTTTCCCATGCGGTGAGCGCTGGCAAGTTTTCTTCCCGTCTTTTCTGTTTGCGAAAGAATCAGAATCCGAGCCGAGATTCTTCCACAATTTACTACGTCATCGCGAATTCAAAAACTCTTATCGCGCTGATTGATGCACAAGTGCCGGCAATTCCGCGAAAAATGCCTTCCTACAATGATTTACACCTGATTGGATACCTTCGGGCATTCTAAATTTCGGTACCCCCTTTGGCGGCCGTATTACCCCAATAAATTAACGAGTCGTAACTAGAATTGGCTCATTAATCACACGAAGTAACGTTTTTGCGTCATTTTTGCCTTTGGGGGAGTTACCCTATAAAGACCACCTTACCCTGCGAACCGCCGACTTAAGTTAAGGCCGCGCGATGAGCCAGTTTTTATGAAAACGAACGACTCGCGAACTAAATCAGACGCAGATCTCGCACAACCTGAGATCGGGTCTGGCCATGACCGCGCTCCCGATTGGACGGGTCTTGCACTATTAGGCCTTCTCGTCGCCGTGTGCCTGGCAGGCTATGAGCGTTTGGTACATCTCACATTTCCCCACTTGAAGTCCTGGCAGTACCAGACTGTGACAGTTGCCGTAGGTACGATAGCTGCAATCGTTGGTAGCCACTATTTGTCGCGGAAGCTTAGACTTGCCCTTTCGGCACACGCCGAAACGGAGAAAAACCTGGCGCTTGAGCGCAACGTCCTCCGCACGGTCACGGATAACATTCCCGACAGTATTTTCGCCAAGAACACGGAAGGCCAATACCTTTTTGCAAACAAAGCTTTCGCGGCGCTTCATGGAGTGAAGTCTCCAGATGAGTTGTTGGGGAAGACAGCCTTCGATCTATTTTCGACAGAGCGCGCCATGGCCTTGAAGGCGGATGACTCGGCGGTCATGCGATCAGGCCGTGAAGTAACGGAAACTGAGCGAACGGCAGTGGACGCTGAGGGAAATCTGAGACTTCTTCAGACGACCAAGGTTCGCATGGTCGATGCGAACGACAATGTTTTGGGTGTCGTCGGCTTGCACCGGGACGTTACCAAACGAAAAGAGGCGGAGCAAAAGTTACGGCAGAGCGAGGCCAACCTGGCGGCTGCTCAGCGAATTGCTCACTTTGGAAGTGTTGAGCTGGATCTCGTCAACCTCAAAGAACCTGAAAAAAACCCCGTGCGCTGGTCAGACGAAGTGTTTCGGATCTTCGGTTATGAACCCGGTTTGGACGAGCCTTCGCGGTGGGCGTTCTTTCGTTTGGTCCATCCGGACGATAAGGATGAAGTACGTAAGGTTTTGGACAGCGCCCTCTGCAACGTCAGACCATACGCCATTGATTTCAGGATTATTCGACCGGACGGCGTGGAACGAAATATCCATGAACGTGGCGATATTATTTTTGACCAGAAGACTCAAAAGCCTCAGAAGCTGGTTGGAAGTGTTCAGGATGTTACCGAACGCGTACAGGCGGAAATCCAGCTTCACAATGCCAACCAGGAGTTGGCTCAGAAAGTCGAAGAATTGGAGCAGCGTTCGAAGGAAATCAGTCTCCTGAGCGAAATGGGGAGCCGCCTTCAGGCTTGTAAGGGTGAAGTGGAAGCTTTCAAAGAGATTGGCAATGTGGCGGAGCAGCTATTCCCCAAATGGTCCGGCGCTCTATGCATAACCAGCGCTTCCAGGACAGCGGTCGAAACCGTTGCCGATTGGGGTGAAATGTCCGGCGGAGAGCGCGTATTTGCCCCGGATGACTGCTGGGCGTTGCGCCGTGGCCAACCGCAATCCTATCGGCGCGGAGAAAAAACGACGCCTTGCCACCATATCGATCCGACAAATGTGATTGAGTCGCTCTGTGTCCCCTTCATGGCGCAGGGGGAAGCACTCGGAATTGTAAGTTTGCAAAGGAGAGCTGGTCAGGAATTGCAAGAACGCGGGCTCCGTTCCTCGGGCGAAGCGGAACGCCGGCTGACGGCAGTTCTGGTTGAACAAGTTGCACTGGCGCTGGGGAATTTGAAACTGAAAGAGAGTCTTCGCAATCAGTCTATCTGCGACCCACTGACCGGACTCTTCAATCGCCGCTATATGGAAGAGACTATGGAACGGGAGTTCAGCCGGGCAAAACGCAACAAGACCTCAATTGCGATTGTCATGATGGACCTTGACCACTTCAAGCAATTTAACGACACGTTTGGCCACCAGGCTGGCGATGCTCTTCTTCGTGCATTGGGAGATCTCTTGAAAAGGGACTCGCGGGGCCAGGATATGGCCTGCCGCTATGGTGGCGAGGAGTTCGCGCTTGTGCTCACAGATTCCAATCTAGCCGGCGCACTCCGGAGGTCGGAAATTCTGCGCCAACAAGTGAAACTTCTGAGCGTAGAATATGGTGGCCAGCTTCTGGGAGCTGTTAGCGTTTCAATGGGTTTGGCTCTTTATCCTGATCATGGTGCCACAATAGGTGATGTTTTGAGAGCTGCCGACCAGGCATTGTATCGAGCCAAGCGCGAGGGGCGTGACCGCGCATGCGTGTGGGCCGCGGAGTCATTAGTCTAATCGGCCAAAATGCGATCTCCTGCGTTTGCTTCTTCCATGTGGAATCGAATTTTGTAAATCCCAGGACAATGCCGAGCCGCAGTGCCTGATTTACTTTCGGTATTGCTCATCGCTGACCTGTTCCATCCAATCGACCACCCTGCCATCTTTTTTTTCCTGAATGGCGATGTGCGTCATGGCCGTTGTTCGCGTGGCGCCATGCCAATGTTTTTCTCCGGGCGAAAACCAAACCACATCACCGGGACGAATCTCCTCGACCTGCCCGCCTTCGCGCTGCGCCCAGCCGCAGCCTCCTGTGACGACCAGAGTTTGCCCGAGCGGATGCGTGTGCCACGCCGTCCGCGCGCCCGGCTCGAACGTTACGCTCGCGCCTTGCACAAACGCCGGATCGGGCGCTTGAAATAACGGATCGATGCGCACCGTTCCGGTGAACCACTCGGACGGCCCCTTGCCAGAGGGTTGCGAGCCAACTCTTTTGATTTCCATTTTTCTGCTCCTTGAACGGAATGAGATGGGACGAAATGAATCTCCTGTTTTATTTTGCAAAGCGCACGAATTTCTGTTCATCCCGCGCGAAAATTCTTTCCGGGACCGCCAATCAGGAGATTGGCGGTCCCGGGTTTGCCCCCATCAAATCTGAGCCCGCGATGCCGACTCGCATTTCGGTCCGCCTTCCTTATCGTCTGCTTCTCGCTGCTCACAAACCCGTCATTTGCTCCAAACGCTCCGGGTATCGAGCCCCCTCGACTTTAATCTTTGAGGCGGCGCTGTCTATGTCACGAAGATCCTCGGGCGTCAGTTCAACTTTCTCCGCTCCGATATTTTCCTCAAGGCGATGTAGCTTTGTCGTGCCGGGGATCGGAACAATCCATGGCTTCTGAGCCAACAGCCAGGCAAGCGCGATCTGCGCCGGCGTCA
>Ga0210386_10001657_pt1 | contig 19601 bp, 21 predicted proteins | sample IncBWH32OmetaG_FD_160091 | JGI IMG/M metagenome (GOLD analysis project Ga0210386, IMG submission 160091) | Forest soil microbial communities from Barre Woods Harvard Forest LTER site, Petersham, Massachusetts, United States - Inc-BW-H-32-O ...
GGGTGACGTCGGAGGTTACGCTTGAGCGTGAAGGGGCTGTCCATCAATCTCGCCACGGTGCGCCAACAATTTGGTTTTGCTGCCGCGGTTGATGCGTGCCTAGCCCAAGGGATCACCGCTATATCGCCATGGCGCGATCAGGTCGAAGCCATCGGACTCAGCGAAGCCGCGCGCATCGTCAAGGCCAACAGTCTCCAAGTCACCGGCCATTGTCGGGGAGGGATGTTCCCCGCAAATGACAAGGGGGGACGGGACGCCGCGATCGACGACAGTAAGCGCGCCATCGACGAAGCCGCGGCTCTCGGCGCCGACTGTCTGGTGATGGTCGCGGGTGGTCTTCCGGCTGGCTCCAAGGATATTGCGGCGGCCCGCGCCATGGTTGCCGACGGACTGGCCGCCATCCTGCCTCATGCCCGCGCTTGCCATATGCCGGTTGCGATCGAACCGCTACATCCGATGTATGCTGGCGACCGCGCGTGCGTGAACACGCTTGAGCAGGCGCTGGACCTGTGTGACGCGCTTGGCGCGGGCGTCGGCGTCGCCATCGACGTCTACCACACCTGGTGGGATCCGAAGATCCGGCCGCAGATCGCGCGGGCTGGGCGCAACAAGCAGATTCTCGCGCACCATATTTGCGATTGGTTGGTCCCGACCCGCGACCTGCTGCTCGACCGGGGCATGATGGGCGACGGCGTGATCGACCTGAAGCGGTTTCGCGGGGATATCGAAGACGCCGGTTTCCACGGTCCGCAGGAGGTGGAGATTTTCTCGTCGGAGAATTGGTGGAAACGCCCAGGCGCGGAGGTCCTCGCGACCTGCATCGAACGCTTTCGAACCATTTGCTGACGTTCAGAATAGGGGAGATGACCCACATGACCATCTTCGAATCGCGCAATCCGACAACCGGCGAACTCATCGCCAGTTATCCCGAGCACACACCTGCCGAGGTCGAAGCTCGGCTGACCCGCGTCTGGTCCGGTTGGAAAGCCTGGTCGGCCACGCCTCTTGCCCAGCGTGTGGCGTTTTTGAACAAGCTCGCTGACGGGCTGCAAAAGCGGGTTGATGAGTTCGCCCGCCTCATCACGAAGGAGATGGGAAAGCCCTTGGCGGAGGCCCAGGCGGAGGTGAAGAAAGCCGCTTCGGGCGCGCGGCATTTCGCGGAAGCCGGTCCCGATTATATCGCGCCGCAACCCGGTGCCTGGCACCCAGAGACAAGTCATCTATCAATCGCTTGGCCCGGTCCTCGGGATCATGCCGTGGAATCTTCCGCTCTGGCAGGTTCTGCGATTTTTCGTTCCTGCTGCGTTGGTCGGCAACACCGTGCTGGTAAAGCACGCCGAGAATGTCCAGGGCTGCGCCATCGCACTCGAAGATTGTCGAGGCGGCGAAAAAGATTCCGGTCGGCGATCCGATGCAAACGTCGACTTGTCCGCTGGCGCGTAGCGATTTGCGCAAGTTCAGCGGCAGGTGGACGACGCGGTGAAGCAGGGCGGCAAGATCCTCGTTGGCGGCAAGCCCATGACGGGGCCGGGCTATTTCTACGAGCCGACGGTGCTGACCGGTCTTGCGCACAGCAAGCCCATCGTTGCCGAGGAGTTTTTCGGCCCGGTGGCGATGTTGTTTCCCGTGCGCGATGACGCCGAGGTGGGTCGAGCTTGCGAATGCCGGCGATTACGGCCTCGGCGCCGCGGTGCGGAGCCGCGACCTCGATCGGGCCAATCGGGTGGCGGCGCAAATCGAAGCCGGCGCCGTGTTCATCAATGACTTTGTGCGCTCCGACCCTCGCGCGCCGTTCGGCGGCGTGAAGAGTTCGGGTTTTGGGCGTGAACTCGGCGCGCTGTGGGCACGCGAACTTACCAATGCCAAGTTGGTCTGGCGCGGCGCCTGAGCGATAGCCACGAGCGAACGCATCCCGATAATGGAAATGCACTCTCGCCAATCATTATGGGCTAAAGAGGTGGGACCAGCCGCGCCAGTCCGATCTGAGTGAGTTTTTCGATGTCGGCCAAGCAGCAATACAACGTCGTTCTCGCCAGCTTTCTGGGCTGGACGATCGATGCCTTCGACTTCTTTCTGCTGATCTTTGTGATGGGCGATGTCGCCAAGGAGTTTGACTCTACTGTCAAAGTCGTGAGCTGGGCCATCACGCTGACGTTAGGCTTGCGGGTCGTCGGCGCTTTCCTTTTCGGTCGTCTGGCGGATCGTTACGGACGCAAGCCCGTGCTGATCGCCAATATTCTGACCTTCTCGGTAATCGAGTGCGCGTCGGGCTTCGCCCCCACATTGACTGTCTTCCTGATCCTGCGAGGCCTGTTCGGCATCGCGATGGGCGGTGAGTGGGGCATCGGTGCAAGCCTCACCATGGAATCCATTCCGGTTCATTGGCGTGGATTCGTTTCTGGTCTGCTGCAATCAGGCTATTCGTTCGGCTATCTGATCGCAGCTCTTGTTTTCGGCGTCGGCTTCGATGCGCTGGGGTGGCGTGGGCTCTTTATCGTCGCCATCGTGCCGGCCTTTTTGGTGCTGTACATCCGCAGCCACGTGCCGGAGAGCCCGGCATGGTCGGCCACCAATGTCCAGAAGCCGGTAGGCGGCGGCCACCGGCGCGCGCATATCGGTCGTTACATTTACGCCATCGCGCTGATGGGCGCGGCGGCAACGTTTAGCCACGGCACCCAGGATCTTTATCCGACCTTCCTGCGGATCCAACACGGTTTCTCGGTACACGAAGTGTCGATTATTGCGATCCTCTACAACATCGGCGCGATCCTGGGCTGCCTCTGCGGTGGAACGTTATCCCAGAAGATCGGCCGGCGACGGGAGCTCGTGCTGGCCGCCATTTTGGCCGTCGTGCTGATGCCGTTCTGGGCGATCTCCTCGGGTCCGATCTGGCTGGTCGCGACGGCGTTCTGTATGCAATTCCTCGTACAATGCACATTCGGCACAATGCCAGCACATCTCAACGAGATTTCTCCACCGCAAGAGAGGGCGACGTTCCCTGGCTTTACGTATCAGTTCGGCAATTTTCTTGCAGCCGCCAACGTAACCATTCAGGTCATGCTCGCGGAGAACTTCCAGAACAACTATGGGATCGGCATGGCTTTGGTGGCCGGTGCAGGTGCCATCGTGTTCGGCCTGCTCGCGGCATTCGGGCCCGAGGCCAAAGAGCTTCGCATGGTGGCCGAAAAGGCCTGATTGTCCCTGTCTTGACCTTGGCCTACATGGTCAGCGTGATTGGCGCGCAATTTCCGCGTATGGAGGTTCTTCAACACCATTGGATCAAGCTACGGACGCGCCAGTATTCATTCTTCCTTATATCCATATTCCGGTATGCCCTGTTCGTTGCCATAGTATTTATAGGGAAGGAATTTTCCGGACATGAGTATCCGGACGCGGTCGCCCTTTGCATGAGCAAGGCGTTCGAGTTGGAGATCGAAATCGATGGCGGACATGATTCCGTCGCCGAACTCTTCCTCGATCAAGGCTTTTAGCGCTGGACCATTGACCATCACCAGTTCGTAGAGCCGGTAAATCAGCGGATCGGTCGGCGGCATCGGCATCCCGCGCATCGGCACTTCGTTGAGCATCCGCTGTTCGGAATCCGACAGGCCGAACAGCGCAGCGGCCTTTTCCGCGATCGGCTTCGGCAATTTCATCTGCCCGAGTAGGGCGCCGACCACGAGCAGCGGCGACATACCGCCGATCTCGTCGGTAATGTATTTCCAGCTCCAGTTTTTCTCCCGCTTGATATCAAGTATCTTCTCGGCTAGCTGTTCGCGTGTCACGGCTGTCTTCCTTTATCTTTTGACGGTCAAAGTGACGACGCCAACCGAGCGCCGTCAGCTGATCTGGAGCGGGTTAGGGGGCGAACTTGAACTTCGCCGCCTCTTCCGAGCCGCCGGTCGCGTTGCCGGCGCTGTAGGAATGAGCACTGGTGCCGGCGAGCTTACCACCGTCGACGATCAGATACTCGTCGCCGATTGGCCGCTTGTCGAACCAGCATTCGAGGATTTCACGGGTTCCCGCCGCATAGCGCGCCTGGGCCGACAACGAGGTCCCGGAAATATGCGGCGTCATGCCGTGGTGCGGCATTGTCCGCCATGGGTGGTCTTTCGGCGCCGGCTGCGGGAACCAGACGTCTCCGGCGTAGCCAGCGAGTTGACCGTTCTCGAGCGCCCGGAAGATGGCCTCCCGGTTGCATATCTTGCCGCGTGCGGTGTTCACCGGATACGCCCCGCGTTTCATGCGCGCGAGCATCTTGTCGTCGAACAGATTCTCCGTCTCCGGGTGAAGCGGCGCGTTGACGGTAAGTCGCATCAAGGTGGTAATTCGTACGCATCGGTCGCGGTGCGATGGCAACGGCAAACGGCCATTGACCGGATTGGATTAGGCGATGTCGGTCGGGTCGATCAGCCCCTCCAACCTCCATGAACGCGGAGCATCAGGAGCACATGTCGAGATGTCTTCGAAACGCAAGCGCCGTCTGATGGGGCACTGCTTAATTGCGCCCCAGGCCATCGGCTGCACTAGAATTTAGGCATTTACTCAAAGATAACTTTACACCGCAGGCTCATACCGGTGCGCATGCTTCAGAAAATTCCAACTTTCTCCAAGGACGCGCATAGGATTCTCGAATGGAGCCTGATCGCGGGTACCTTCGCGCTAGCGATAGTCGTCATTGCCTACGGCATGAAATAGGCGCCCGAGGCGGCAATAAGCTTTTGCAAACGCGCATGCTTCCGATTTGGAAATAACAACAATGCCACACTCATAAATGGCACTGGTCAGGATTTTCCGTAGACCGCTTGAGCTGTCCACGCTGCGGATCGCATATGTGCGAGTGCTATTGAAGCCGCCCGCGAAGAATTAGGGCCTAGACTATCCGGTACCGCCAGTTCATCCGGCGCAGGGGGGCTCTATCCTAACAGTCACGCCATGGCCCCGCTTGATGTCATTCGATGCCGCAAGGTAGACGGCTTCGAGCGCGCCTTGCGTAGTCGCCGGCAGGCGGCGCGTCATCTTCGGAGATGGCCCAATGACCGGGGTTATTCGTACGATCCCGATGCGCCCACACTCCGGGTTGGGAGAGGTGCAATAGCGATGCTTCCGATGGCACGTTGGACTCGGACTATGTCTGCCGCTTTGACCGCGTCCGTCCTCATGTCCACCGACCCCGGAAGAGCGCGGGCGGAGGATCCCGCCACCGACATCCGTGCAGCGCTCGAACAGTGGCGCCTGGATTTCAACGCGCGGCGCTCCGTGAATATCTGCGGGCTTTTCGCGAAGGACCTGCGCTACGATTTCCGCGGTCTGCCGGAGCAAAATTACTCGCTCCTTTGCGATCGGCTTCACCGGGCGCTCAGCGATGCCACAAGGTCATTCCGTTATGATCTTAGGATCAAGGAGATCATCGTCTCCGGATCACTCGCCATTGTACGACTGACTTGGATCTCTACACTGACCGCGAATGGAAGCAGCGGCACGCATGAGGAGCCCGGGCTGGATGTGTTCCAGAAACAAGCCGATGGGCGATAGCAAATCATCCGCTACATCGCCTACGAAGCAGAGTAGTGTCTGCGAGGTTGCTTTTGGTCTTCGGGGCCGACGAGAATGAGGCTACAAGACGCGGTTTTTTCATTGCGCGAGTGGTCCAGGTGGGCCTGATCATTAGGCCCCACAGACGTACTATGTGCCGCACGCTAATCATCGTTTATCGTCCTCCGCTCGCTGGAGGGTGTCAGTGTAGTTTCGATGTTCGGAATACAGTCCGCTTGGGGACGGGCTGGCTGCTACGAAAGTGAAAAGCACAGCGACAATGATGCCCAAGGCGATCGCTGGGATTTCTCCCTCATCGAACATGGCGGTGTTCTCCGTTCGCCCCGCAAATGTGAGGATACAGGAAGTCAAACTACCGTCGGCTTAACGCTTATAAAAGCCGCAAGGGCCGTGCTGACCGATGACTGCATTGTCCACATAACGCGTGGTGTTGCATCGCCAGAAAACGTCATCAAACTCATGCTGGAAGCCGTGGAAAAGATCAGATCGTCCGGCGCCAATGCCCAACCGTCGGCTGCAGAGTGGGACCAGCCGCAGCTCTGGCCCGTTCGGCCAGTTGACAAGTGACACCGTCGCTGGCGCAGCAAGGCGGCCCGTCGGTCAGGTCGGTTCAACGGCCCCGCTCATCCGCTGGAACCGATCCAGCGGCGCGGCATGTCAGGAGCTTCCGAGGAGGTCGGCGTGCGTGATATCACCCCAGCGATTGCGCGGAACCATTTGACGCCGTGTCGAAAATTTGGGCGCTTTGAGGGGAAAACCGGCTTGACACGATTGTTACCCGACGCCTAGCCTTTTTTGTCCTTTTTGGGAAAGCGAACGGCCTGAAAAGCATCACGCGCACTCGCTTACGTTCGCTGCGGGCGGCAAGAGGTGCCGTGCAGCCTCAGAGCTCAGACCGTTGTTTGAGGAGGTTGTTTGTTTCTAATAGGCCCGCTGCACGCATAAGAACCCGTGGTCGGCCACCAAGCGCGCAGTCGTGCCCCCGTGATATGGCGTAATGCCGACGATCGGCCGCTGGCGAGGGCAAACTGGAAACTGGCATGTCCACTGCGAGCTTCAAAGCGGCGACCGTTCAGTTTGAGCCTGCGCTGTTCGCCAAGGAAAGAAACACCGAGCAGCTGCTGACACTGGTGGAGCGGGCGGCTGGCATGGGCGCGCGCCTGATCGTCACTCCCGAGATGGGGATCACCGGCTATTGCTGGTTCGACCGCGCCGAAGTGCAGCCGTTCGTCGAAACCGTACCCGGCAATGTCACTGACCGTTTCGCGGAGGTCGCGCGGCGCCACGATTGCTACATTGTCATCGGCCTGCCCGAGGTCGATCCACAGACGAATCTCTATTACAACTCCGCGGTGTTGATCGGTTCGAAAGGCGTGATCGGAAAGCATCGCAAGACCCACCCGTACATTTCCGAGCCCAAATGGTCGGCGCCCGGTGACGTCGGACATCAGGTGTTCGATACTGCGATCGGCCGCATCGCGCTGTTGATCTGCATGGACATCCACTTCATTGAAACCGCGCGGCTGGTGTCGCTGCAGGGGGCCGACGTCATCTGTCACATCAGTAACTGGCTCGCCGAGCGCACCCCGGCGCCTTATTGGATCAATCGCGCGTTCGAGAATTCGTGCTACGTAATCGAAAGTAACCGCTGGGGCCTGGAACGTACGGTGCAGTTCAGCGGGGGCAGTTGCATCATCGCACCGGATGGCTCGATCGAGGCCGTGATCGACAAAGGCGACGGCATCGCCCTCGGCGAGATCGATCTGGAGCGGGTGCGGCAGCGCAAAGTCCTCGGCGAGGAGGTCTTCGCGCAGCGCCGCCCTGACCTCTACACGAATTTGGCGACCAACACCTTCGCTTGGAATCCGCGCGACTTCTTCGGGCTGTACGGCCACCGACCGTTGCCGCCGGGGCGGCAATCGCGGGTATCGGTCGCGCAATTCCTGCCAACCTCGCAACCCGCTTGCAATCTCGACCACATCGAGGAGATGGTGGCCGGGGCCGTCGGGCGCGATCAGACCGATCTCGTGGTGTTTCCCGAACTTTCGGTTACCGGCGGCGACGATGCCAGCGGCCGCGCCGAAGCAATCACTGGTCGGTCATGCCGGCGGCTCGTTCAGATCGCGACGCGCCACCGGGTGCACATCGTCGCTGGCATTGCTGAACGCGACGACGATAGCCTCTACAACACCGCGGTGCTGGTCGGTCCGAGCGGCTTGATTGGCATTTATCGCAAAATCCATCTAACGACGAGCGACGCCGAATGGGCGACCGCCGGCTCGGAATGGAAGTTCTTTGATACGGTCATCGGCCGCATCGGTTTGTTGATCGGCCACGATGCGATCTTCCCCGAATCGGGACGAGTGCTGACGCTGTCCGGCTGTGACCTGATCGCCTGCCCGTCGGCACAGGCCGGCCGTTTTACGGGCGCGCATGGTGGCACCGAGGTCGGTCAGAATTACCCGATCCCGACCGGTTCGGATCCGTATCACTGGCATCTGTTCCGCGTGCGGGCCGGCGAGAACAACACCTACCTTGCCTTCGCCAACGTCATCGATCCGGCCAACGAGTTTTATGGCGCAAGCGGCGTGTTCGGCCCGGACACTTTTGAATTTCCGCGTCGCGAGTCGCAAGTTCTCGACGGTGAAGGCATCGCCTCTGCCATCATCGATACGACCAACACGCACGACGTTTACCCCACCAATGTGGCGCGGCGTAAGGATTTGGTGCTGATGCGACTGCCCAATCACTATCAGCCTCTGGTCATCGGATCGAGAGCCAACACTGCGACCGGCTCGGCGAATGTCGAACTGTTGTCGGCGGCACGTGCCGCGCAGGCGCGCTGAGCCCGGAGCACAATCGTCAGGGAGACTGCTATGCAGGTTTTATCGATCAATGCCGGTCCGTTGAAACCGTTGGCGGTCCAGCAGGAAGTGATCAAGTCCGGCTTCTACAAAGGCGCCTGCGAGGGCGAAGTCCAGGTGGTGAAAATCGGCATCGAGGGCGATTTTCGCGTCGCCTGTGCCACCGACTACAATCGAGCGGTCTTCTTTTATCAATCCTCATACTACGACCGCTGGCGTGAAGAACTAAAGCGCGATCTGCCCTACGGTATGATCGGGGAAAACGTCACTTTCGATGGCCCCGACGACTCGGAGTTTTATCTTGGCGACGTGTTGCGGATCGGCAGCGCCGTGCTGTGCATCACCCAGCCTCGGTTTCCCTGTCGCAAATTGACCGCGCGGATTCAGGAAGGTGACGATTTTCCGCTGCGCTACCTCAAGAGCGGCCGGCTCGGCTTCTTCTGTAACGTGGTCGAGGAGGGCAAGATGTCGCCCGGTGATCCGATCATCCTCGAGCACCGCGAGACCGATCCTTATCCGCTGACGGAATTCACCCGAGTCACATTCCTTGAGCCGCGCGACGTCGAGAGCATCCGCCGGATGTTGGCTTGCCCGGTGCTAGTGCCGGAGTGGAAGATCCGCGTAGAGCGGCAACTGCGGCGCGCGATCGGAGCGGAAGGCTGGAGCGACTATCGCCCGATCAGCGTGGTCGGCCGGCGCGTCGAGAGCGCAGATACGATCTCGCTGGACCTGGAAGGTGCGGCCGACGAGACGCTGCCGGATTTCATCGCCGGCCAGTTCGTGACGCTCCGGCTGGACGTGCCTGGCGAATCCGATCCGGTGGTGCGTACCTACACCATCAACGGTCGATCCGCCTCCGGACGCGGCTATTCGATTGCGGTCAAGCGCATTCCCGAAGGCGAAGGCAACGACTCGACGATGACCGGGATCGGCTCCTCGCACGTCAACGACAAGGTGCGCGAGGGCGACACCCTCATGGCCCTGCCGCCGCGCGGCCTGTTCGCGGTCGAGCCGGGCGCGCGGCCGATCGCGCTGTTGAGCGCCGGCATCGGCGTCACGCCGATGATGGCGATGCTCGAACAGCTCGCCACCTGTCCGCTCAGTCGGCAGGTGTACTTCATTCACGGCGCGCGCTCCGGGCGCGAACACGTGCTTGACGTTAGGGTCCGCAAGCTGACCGATGGATCGGAACTGCTGCACCGGTTTGTCAAGTACAGCCAGCCTTCGCCCGAAGACGTCGAAGGTCGCGACTTCGATGCCCCCGGGCGCGTGACCATTGCTGATATCGAGACGATCCTTCCGTCGCTAGAGGCGGATTATTACGTGTGCGGTCCGGTGGGGTTCATGCGCGATACTATTCGTGGCCTGGTCGATCGCGGCATTGCTAAAGATCACATCAGGTATGAGTTCTTCGGCCAGAATGAACCGCTATTCGAGGAGCCCGTTGCGGCCGAGGACGCCGACGAGCCGGTGATGGACAGTGCGGGCAACCCGATCATGGTGACGTTTGCTCGATCTGGCGTGTCGGTGCCGTGGCCGCGCGGCGCATTCAGTATCCTGTCGCTTGCCGAACGGCGCGGGCTGCGGCTGATGAATTCCTGCCGCACCGGATTGTGCAATGTCTGCGTATGCCGGCTCGATGCCGGCAAGGTGAGCTATGCGGTCGAGCCGCTCGAATCGCCGCCCGAAGGCGAGGTCATGATCTGCTGCGCGCGGCCCACCACAAGCGTGATGGTCAACGCTTAGTTCGGCTTGTGCCCGCGTTGCTTCGCAGACTCCCGATATAGCGCCCCCACACCCAGCTTAGGCCTCTGGGCTGAGCATCCGTCCCGAGGGCATATTCGCCCCCCAAATAATGTCTCCCTGAGAATGACCCGTCTTGTCGATAAGGTCTAATTTCGGCTTTTCCAGTTCTCTCGATCAGCGCCATTACGTGCAATCGGCCACCGACCTTCCAGCACTGATGGTCCAAGACGTGCCACGCACTAGGCGTTTCATTAACCATCGACAATCTTGACGGCGCAATTTTCTGCCTCGTTTACCATTCCTGTCGCGCCCCACCTTATCGTGCGCTGGGCGAGGTGGGACGATGGCAAGAGGATCGTTATTAAGCACTTGCAAGGTGGCTGCAGCCGCCTTTGCAATCCTTTCTTGCGTGAGTAATGCCTTGGCCGTGGAGTTGGGCGATCTTACAAACTACGTGCGTGGATCCACACAGGGTCTCCCTCTCGGCGCGACGCCTCCACCCGGCCTGTACGGTAGCTTCTCTCTTGGAGCGACGGGCCTCGGCAGCTCTCCCGGCGTTGGCAACCAGGCGACTGGCTTTGCGACCAATCCCGTCTTTGGCTTTGGACAAAGCCTTCTGTGGGTACCGGGCTGGACCTTCTTCGGTGCGAGCTATAGTGCCGGCATAGTGCAAGGCGAATATTTCGGGCTTTCCGCCAGTTCTGTAAATCCGCCGTTCGCAGTCAGCCAGATCAATGGCCCGGAACTGATCAATACGAATTTCACGCCGATCAGTTTGTCGTGGAAGCTAACCCCGAATTGGTTTTTTGCCGCTGCATTCACGGTCGTGGCGCCTGACGGCTCTCAGTGGGCTAGTAAGGCAACCGACATAAACATCAATCCGGATTACTGGAGCTTTGCGCCTGGTGCAGCGCTTTCTTATCTGGATGCTAATTGGCTCCTTTCGGCCAATTTTCGCTATGACATCAATACCGCCTCACGAGGCGTAACCATGGGGGCACCGTTCCTTGGGCCGGCGGCAAGCGGTTACACTTCAGGCAATGAGCTTTTCGGCGATCTAACTGCCCTCTACAAGATCGGTAAGTGGCAAATCGGTCCAGTTGCTTACTTCGAAGCTCAGACGACGCCTGACCGTCCCGGCAATGGGATTACCTGCACACCGGCTCTGTGTGGCTACCAATCACAGATAGCCGTCGGTGGCCTGGTTGGTTACGACTTCGGCCCAGTCGCCGTTCAAATGTGGTTCGACGACACCGTCGAATGCCGAAACGCCATTTGCGGCCTGGACGTATGGGGGCGCATGACCTTCAAGATCTGGGGGCCTGATACGACCAAACCAGTTACGTCCAAAAACTGACTCTGCCTGGCTAGCGATCTGCCTACTTAGCCGCCTCGTCAGTCGCAATCGTGGCGCGGGATCTTAGGCGGCGGTAGCCGCAGAGCCTGGAAATCGTCGGCCAGCAAATACGACACTTCCGCGACCTTTGTGCTTGGCCTGGTAAAGCGCAGCGTCGGCAGAGGTCCCGAGGCGATCTAGCGATATCCCGTCTCGAGGCGCTACTGCAATCCCGATAGTGACGCCGACGCCCACATCTCGTTCCTCGATAGTAAAAGGAGTGCTGAGTGCGCGGACAATTCGGTGCGCGAACAAGGCGGCCTCGTCTTCGTGACGAATGCCAATTTGCAACACAACAAATTCGTCGCCCCCTGTGCGCGCTACGGTGTCGCCAATGCGTGAGACGCTAGCAAGGCGCTCTGCGACGAGCTTGAGCAAAGCGTCGCCCGTAGCGTGTCCCAAATTGTCATTGACCGATTTGAAGTGGTCGAGGTCGAGGCAATGAAAGGCCAGAAGCGTACCATCACGTCGCGTCTGAACGATGCCTTCGTTGAGCCGTGCCCGTAATAAAGTACGATTAGGCAGGCCGGTCAGGGCGTCTTGTCCTGCAAGCATTGTAAGATCCTGGCGGGTCAGGAGTTGCTGAAGCGTCGTGCGGTAAATATGCCCCATTGCTTCTGTGCCAGCCGCGGCGAACGTGAGCAGAAGCAATGCCTGACATGCGTACATCGCTGTAATGTAATAATCGCCAGCTTTGGCGGCATAGATGATGTACCCGACGCACGTTGGCGCAACGGCCAAGCCGAGGCTGATGACGCAGGTTATTGGCCGTACGGCAAGCCTTGCAACGATACCTGCGCCGTATCCGAACATCACGCTGGTGATCAACATAGCGATCATGGGATCGCCAAGCGCGATTGCCCGCAAGTTGAATGCGCCGAGCACCACCGCAAAGCCATAGGCGCCAATCGCGTAACAACGTTCCCAAGGAGCTGGGTCCTGAATGCCCTCCAGTCTGGCTTTCCGACGGTAGGCCAATATCAGCAAGACCCGGCCGGCGGTGACCACTATGCCTAGGGCAACTAGGCCGCAAACGATTAGATCCTGCTCTTTCGCGGCAACCAAAACACCAACCGCCGTGAGTGTGACCCCAATAAGGATGACCGGGGGCAGGCTGGTGAAGACAATGCCGACGAACTCCGCGAAAATCGGTTTCGGAAGCCGATTTGACGACCCAACAACCGTCCGCAGAAATCTAAGCATATACGGACCTTGAGCACTGAGAATTTTAGATTGCATCAAATTGTTCTTTCAAGTTTTAGGTATCGCGCGCGAGCACCGGACCATGTTTACAATTGCCAAAAGCCGGAGGTGAGCGGGTCCTAGGCGTCTAAAGAACGACGCGTCGCCAATCATTGCGCCATTCCACTCTATTTCGGCGAGCGACGGCCGCTACTCGTTACTGGCTTCGGCCTGTGCCAGTTCCGTCCGGTAATGCGCGAAACATCGTTTCGGGTGCCCGATAACGCTTCCAATCAGTCTCATGGGGTGAATGTCTCGAGTGTCCCCCGACAGGGCGTTATATTAGGCAATGCCCACGCTGCTAACCGGTCGCCCCCCGATGGCTCTTTTGGGTGAGGGTACGTTTCTCTTGCCCCGCACTGCAATAATTGCTGCGATGCACCTCAGCCGGTGGCTGAGGTATATCATGTCTGCAATCGAGCGTTTGCTGGTGCCGGGCTCTACTGACTTACCCGCATGTCATTGCGGTGACGACATGCGTATCACGAGCCACGACTCAGTTCCGGAAAAGGGCGATGCCGTCATCGGGATCTACAAATGCCCCTCATGCACCCGCGAGATGAGGCTCACCGTTTGGGCTTCCAGTCCGGGGTCCGAACGAGATGAAGCCGGGGGAGCGACCCCCGGCTTCTCCGCCTAACGATGGACGGCTCCCTTTGACAGCAGATAGGGGAGCGACCCCGATGCATCAAAATCGTCCGAGCCATAGGCTAGGCTCGTCGATCTTACATGGCGCGCGACCTTACGTGTGCCACGAGGTGGTGATCGGACTCGCAGGGGAAATGTTCACGCTATTTTCGGTTCCGACCAAATGCCAGAACGTTCTTGGGGAATGCAATAAACCTTAAATCGAGAACAAAACGCGTCGTCGGTCGCACCGCGGCGATGGGGCCGCGCCCTGGCCCGTTTGACAGTGATGTCCTAATGCAGGGCTTTCGTCGTTGGCATTAAGTTTGCTCCGCGGATGGCTGGGACGGCGTGGGAGTGGTGCTTAGAACGGAGTGTTCCGAAATGACACTTTCGATGAGCGGCCAGTCGTTTGTTGTCTCAAACGGGGTCACGTATCTGCCGGCCAATTCTTCGATGAGGCCAGACGGAAACATCAGGCTGAGGGATCGGTCGGCTCGCCGGACGGAAGGGCGAAGGGTCGACGTAAAAAGGCGTATATCGACCCTAAAACGTCTGATTGCCGACTGTGATCGCATTGCTTCCGATCTCGACCAAGAGGTCCGGAACGAGGAGAACCGGGTTAAGGTGCACGATCCGGCCGATATCGCGTATTCTATCTACGCCAAAGCGACCGCTTCGAGACGCGATAATCTAAAGCGCTCGGCGGACGATTTGAGAGCCCATTTGGCCGAAGCCCAAAGTCAGCTGCGCGAGCTTGGTGAGGCCTTCGACGGTTAAGGCGACCGTGCGTTCACGCCTTTTCCTCAGGTGCCCAGATAAGACCGTTCACATGGCGCGAAAGTGGGTCGCGGGAAGTAAAGAAAGGCCCTCGCCGACCGGTGAGAAGCTGCAATCCGGGCCGGCAGGCTGCGCTTGTTTTGATGACTGGAGACATTTTTGCTTTGCGTTGCGCGAAATCGCGGCCGGGGCAAACGGGCGAACTCTATCTGGCCTCGAAGCGCAGCAACGCGCACAGGCGGTGTTGGCTGAGCGCGGCTACACATGGCCGATGCATCATCAGGCTGGCTCCATTCATAGAACAACTGATTCATGACCCCCGGTCTCGCGAGCCTTATCTAGTCAAGTCTGCCTTTTAGGGGCAGTTCGATCGGGTCGATCGCTTCGGGCCAGAACGCGAGATCGATCGCGTAGCTTCACGAGCCGGCCCGGATATTGAGACACCCGGCCGCGGTAGATCGCGCGGGCCACGGTAAGATTGTCGTGGCGGTCGACGATCTCCTCGTCGCCGGCGCCTTCGGCACCCTCCTTGAACAATTCAACTGAGTATTTGCCTTCGCTCACGGTGTCTTCTCTCTCCACCACTGTCCCGAGTCGCTGCCGCTCTATGTGGGGATGACGGCTATGAGCAACCACGCGGCCGGGAGGGGGTTGCCCGTGCATGGTTGTTTTTGATGGTTCAAAATATGCCCGTTGATAATCCAAAATGAACTCATATGATGGAAACCATTCTAATTAGACTCATGGGGGTTTTCAGATGTGTTACATCCGCGCCTATCTCCGGGCTTCGACTGACGAACAGGATGCCGGCCGCGCTGGGGAGCAGCTGAAGACCTTCGCCGCGGAGCGTGGTCTCCAGATTGTCGCCTGGTACATGGAAAACGAGTCGGGCGCCAAACTGGCCCGGCCCGAGCTATTCCGGCTGCTAGCCGACGCACACGATGGCGACATTCTCCTCGTGGAGCAGGTCGACCGTCTTTCGCGCCTGACATCTCGCGACTGGGAGAAACTCAAGGCCGAGCTCCAGTCGAAACACGTTCGCGTCGTCGCGCTCGACCTGCCGACGTCATGGATGATGGCGGCCAAGGCCGACGAGTTCACCGGCCGGATGTTCGAGGCGATCAACAACATGCTGCTCGACATGCTCGCCGCGGTAGCGCGCAAGGATTACGACGATCGGCGCCGGCGGCAGGCTCAGGGGCAGGCCAAGGCGAAAACCGAAGGCAAGTACAAGGGCCGCGTCGAAGACGTTGCGCGTAATGCCGGCATCGCCTCCATGCTCAAGTCAGGCCAGAGCTATAGCGCCATTCAGGCCGCCATGGGCTGCAGTCGAGCGACCATCGCAAAGATCGCTAAGCGGCAGGCCAGGGCAGCCTGATCCCGCCCGCGAGCGGAGCGCGTAGGAACGCGTACCATATCTCCTTACTCCCTGATTGTGTCGGCGAATTCGTACAATCTATCGGGGATTTGGAGAGTGCCAAATGCTGAAATCGGTAGCCTTACTCGCATCAGCATTTGCAGTATTTCAGTACGCGTTCACCGAACGTGCATCGAAAAACGACGGACCTATTCCCGAAATTCGGGTGGTCCGCAGTGATGCCAACGCGCGCCTATTGATGCTCGGATTGAACGAGGCCCTGGCGATCGATGTGCCGGCCGATATCAAGGAAATTCTCGTGGGGGACTTAGAAACAGTAAGGGTCGTCGTTCGAACTCTTCGACGCGTCCATATTGTTGGGGCATCCGTCGGACGGACTCACATAGTCTTCTACGACGACCACGATCGTCAGATTCTCGTCCTCGACGTTTCAGTGTCGCCGCAAATGGGCCTTCCGCAACAGCTAACCCAGAGCTTCGCCGCACTGATTTAATTTTTGGCCCAAGTCGGACGGTGTCCTTGCGTTCTGATACCTGACGCCACCACTATTCAGTACATGCTGCGGCATGCCTGCGGGTACGCCTTGGCCAACAAGGGCATCGATACCTGCACGCTCCAAGCCTATCTGGGCCATCGCTCGATCAATTCGACGACGCGGTATGCCGCGTTGGCGCCGGATCGGTTCAAAAACATTTGGGGGAAGGGTAGTCACCGAAGCCAGTCCTCATGACGGCCCCCGCATCCATTCCAACTCCAACGGGGGCCGTCTTTCCTCTCAGCGAATTACGCCGACAGTTGGATTTTCCCATTGGGCACCTTCGTAGGAAAAGATGCCGAAGCGGTCTCAGACTCATCGTCTTTAGCGCGCAGACCGCGACCACCAGGAAACCGTGGTGCCGGCGGATCGGGTTTACGGTTGAAGTCGACTCGAACGATGTTGCTCTCTCGGGCGATCACGTAATGTCCAACAGAACTCACCATGCGCATAGCTCCTCCGACTGGCCGGATGTGCCGGATCGGCTACTGACCCTGCTTTGTTATTGGACTGAGGTGCCGTTGTTGCTCGAGCCCTTCAGGCTCTCGCGCCGTAGTAAGCCTCGGCGATGCCGCACGCGATAACGATGCCCATTGGCCTGCGCGTCGAGTGTCCGCAGCGCCTCCATGATGTCGTCGAACCGCACGGGTACGCCGCGAGGATTCGAGCGCAGATCGGGCGCCGCCTCGATCGCGCAGGCATCCGATGCCCAGGATGCAAGGATGGCGCGCTTCTCGTTGAGGGTCAGTTCCGGATCATTGATGACCTCGGACGGATGCCCGAACGCCCGCGCTGGATGTAAGAGTTGGTTGAGATCAAAGCGATCGCTTGTTCTGTCGTTCATATCCTTTCTCCTTCGACAGGGATCACGGCTTGGATCGGTTAAGATATCTGAATGGTCCGAGGCTTCGCCTTCTCGGCCTTCTGCAGCGTCAACGAGAGCACGCCGTCTTTTAATTCAGCAGCGATCTTGTCCTGATCGATTGCGTTGGAAAGCCGAAAGCTGCGTGAATAGTTGCCGATGTTGTATTCGGTGTAGAGCGGCTGAAGGCCTCGGTATTTGGCCAAATCGAGGCGACTTTCCACAAACAACACGCCGTCCTCGACGTGAACGTTGACGTTGCCTTTCTCGACGCCTGGCATCTCGAGGAGGACCTTAAGGGAATCGCGGTCCTCGTAAATGTCGGCGGGGGGCAGGAAGGTACGGACCGGAATCGTGCCTTCCTCTTTTCCGTCCTGTTCGCGTTTCTTCTGCACCTGCAATTCCTGTGGGCTCATGACGTTCGCTCCAAAGGTCTGCCTGTTGGGTTGGGGTTTTCAGCTGATGGTTATGGTCCGCGGCTTGTCGCGCTCGGACCGAGGGAGGTACAAGGCCAGGATGCCGTCGCGATATTCCGCCTTGATGCCGTCGGGCTTCAAATCCACTGGCAGCGAGATCGTGCGGTCGAACTCGCCTGCAACGCGTTCTCGACGATGCACGCTGACGCCGTCGGGGTAGGCTACCGCTTTCTTACCGGCGATGCGTATCGTGTTTTCCTTGGCTTCGACTTGCAGGCTGCTCTTATCGATGCCTGGCAACTCGATAATCGCGAGGAGATCGCTGCCTTGCTGGAAGACGTTGATGGGTGGGAAAGGCCCCTGGCTGGTGGTTTGGTCTTGCAGCCAGTCGCTCGCCAAACGGGCCTCGAGCGCACGCTGCAGATTGAACAAAGCCTCAAAGGGTTCGACGAAAGCCGTGATCATGTTCGCACTCCGCCTTGTGACTTCGCGGAGGTTTCGAACCGGTATTGGACGTTCCGCCCGCCTCCGCGGCAGTGGATTTGGTTTTGGCCTTGGCACTGTCAAGAGTAGACTGCCAAAAAATTTTGATGATACGCCATCGGCGCTTGCGCGCTCGTATCGCCGCGCCCGGCCGATTCCTACACGGTCACGGAAAAAGCTAAGGGTGCTGCGTGGCGGCGCCGACGGCGCCAAAGTCACGGCCTTGACCGAAGCCTACCGATGCTGGAGCCAGGGGCGGCGCTTCCTGCCGTCAACGATGGGAACGGTCCCGGCCGGTCGGCCTTCCATACGCTTCAGCGTGACGTTCAAATGCCTATCGCCGAATGATTCCGAATGATCCCGCGCTTGCCAGCTAACAGCCGGCGGCTCTCGTCGTTGAGCAGCGAAGCCGCTAGGATAGGAACAAGCGCTTCGCGAGCGGCGTTGGCTCCGAAACAGGGAGTTGCTTATGCCTACTTGCGATGTTTGCGGCAACGACTACGACAAGGCCTTCCAGGTCACACAATCCGGGAAGACCATGACATTCGACAGTTTCGAATGCGCAATCCATGCGATGGCACCCCGTTGTGCCCACTGCCAATGCGCCGTGATCGGTCATGGCGTGCAAGCAGGCGCGGCTGTGTATTGTTGCGCCCATTGCGCGCAACACTCTGGCGTGAAGGGCGTTGCTGATAGAGCGGCGTAACCCCTACGGTCCTGAGTTATGGCCGGGTCTTCGGAAGCGCTGATCACTGGCGCGTGTCGGAGGATGACTCTCCGCCGGGCGCTGACTACGCGACGCGGGAAGGAGCGCTTGAGGTCGTCTATCTGGCGGCGTCGAATGACATCAAGAAAGGTCACGGGGTAACGATCAGGATCGATCCTCCACCGCCTGACGCTCCTGCTACCGGCGGAAAGGCTTAGTTGCGACGGCCGGCTCGAATAACACCCGGACATACCGGGATCCGCACCGTGGACATCGTAACCGGTCCTTCAACATTTCCAACGGGAAATTCCGCCCGCGGGTCCACACCAGTGACTCCATGTCGAGCTCGCATCGATACGTGCATTCTCGGCTCGATCGGGACGACGGCCCGTCTGTCCGTCCGCCAGCACAGGGCGCTCGAGCGCGCCATGCTGACGCATAAGCATCACCCAACGTTCTCACTGACATAGAACAGAAATAGAACACCAGAGCGCGCGGTCAAGGTCGAAGTCGGCCGGATCTAGACGAAGACATAGCCTGTCGCGTGATTGTTACGGTTCCCTGCTACTACCCCGCGCGGCGGATCAGTGGTGCTCCGCCTCCCAAATTCCATAGACAGGATGCCGCGCTTTAACGGACTGGCGGCATGTTGGAGCCAACGGATGTCAATCCGAGGAATTCTACGACTATGCGGACGAGCATTTCGGCCGGGCGGAGACCGCCAGGACCGAGCGCGAACGAGCGTTTTTCTTGCAGATGGCGACTGCGTGGCGAGAGGTCGCCCAGCGATGGGAAGGCAATAGCCCTTCCCCGAAAGAACCGGCGGGGTGCCGCAGTTATCGAGCGGATACAGCTGGCATCAAATGATGCAGGAAAAGCGGGATATAAAGGTCAGCGGTGCTATACTAGGGAAGGCGGACCAACCTCGATCCGCGATCATAAAACTCAAAAAACTTTGTCATCGGTCACAACGCATATACCCAGGCGAGGATAGCCTGGCGATAATTCGG
>Ga0210386_10001661_pt1 | contig 19554 bp, 13 predicted proteins | sample IncBWH32OmetaG_FD_160091 | JGI IMG/M metagenome (GOLD analysis project Ga0210386, IMG submission 160091) | Forest soil microbial communities from Barre Woods Harvard Forest LTER site, Petersham, Massachusetts, United States - Inc-BW-H-32-O ...
CTGACCACCGACAGCATGTTGCCATAATCACCAGCACCCTCCTGATTCGGAATCGCTACTGAAATGATCCGGTCCGCCCCCATTTGCAGCAGCGGTTCGGCGGGCACTTCCATGCTGACGAAACCATCCACCAGCAGGTGGCCTTGATAATGAATGGGAAGGAAAAGACCGGGATACGCGCAACTGGCGCGAATGGGCATCACTACGTCTCCCTTACCGTGGAAAGTCACCGGCCGTCCGGAACTCAAGTCCGTTGCGACGATAGCCAGCGGCAGCCGCATATCCTCGAACTTGTTGGCCTTCAGCAGCCGTGTAAGAAACGTAATCATGCGATCGTTTCCAGCCAATCCCAAAAAGCTTAGCGTCCAGCGCGCGAAATCCCGGAATTTCATCGACAACGCGACTGCTTGAATTTCATCCGCGGTGGCGCCGCTGGCCACGGCGGCCGCAACGATGGATCCGGAACTAACGCCGGCAATAACGGAGATCGGAATCTTGTTCTGCTCGAGCACTCGAAGAACGCCGACATGCGCAATTCCTCGAGCAAATCCTCCGCCGAGCGCCAGACCGATGCGCGGCTCGGATTGCTTCCGTGCGAGCCCGCTTCGCATCCAGTTTCTAGTTGTATCCCACCAGGTCCCGACTGGCTTCGTTTCGCCGTTCATACCCCCGACTCCCTGACTCACGTATTATGTTTAATATACGTGGCCCTCTACATATATCGATGCATTTCAGGTGCCAGATTAGTCGTCGCGCTCCTAAGTTTAATTGTAATATATATTACACCGTGCTTGGCGCAACGAGATCTGGCTGGAGCGGCGGAGCTTAAGCTCTCGCTGCAACGGCTAAACGTCGTCGGCAGCGTGCTGATGATCGCTGCTCATCCAGACGATGAAAACACGGCGTTACTGGCTTACTTCGCGCGCGGGTCGAAATTACGAACGGGTTATCTTTCCCTGACGCGAGGCGAGGGCGGGCAAAACCTGATTGGTACCGAACAGGGCGACGAGTTGGGCATTCTCCGCACTGAAGAGCTATTGGCGGCGCGCAGAATCGATGGCGCTGAGCAGTTTTTCACCCGCGCGATCGATTTCGGTTTTACCAAGACACCGCAGGAAGCATTTGAGAAGTGGGGCCACGACAAGATTCTCAGCGACGTGGTGTGGATCATCCGGCGCTTCCAGCCGGACGTGATCGTGCTTCGTTTCACCGGCACCGCGCGCGACGGTCACGGGCAGCATCAAGCTTCGGCGATCCTCGGCAAGGAGGCGTTTTCAGCGGCGGCCGACCCCAAGCGATTCCCGGAGCAGTTGCGATGGGTTCAGCCGTGGCAGGCCACGCGCCTGGTGTGGAACGCTTTTGCGTTTACGAAAGAGCAGGAAGAACAGCTCGCAAAAATCAAAGACAAGATGATGGTGGATCCCGGCGAATATGATCCGGTGTTGGGACATTCCTACGCGGAGATCGCAGGCATGTCGCGAAGCATGCATCGGAGCCAGGGAATGGGCGCGGCTGAACGTCCGGGATCGGCCAAGAATTATTTGGTCATGGTGGCGGGTGAGCCGGCCACGAAGGGACTCTTTGACGGAATCGACCTCACCTGGAACCGGGTGCCCGGTGGGGCGGCGGTCGGAAAAATGCTGGCGGAAGCGGCCGCTGGTTTCGACGCCGAGCATCCGGATAAGACCGTGCCGCTTTTGTTGAAAGCGAAAAAACTCCTGGCCGAATTGCACCAGCCGGTGGTGGATGTCAAGCGACGGGAGTTGGACGAAACCATTGCGCTGTGTTCCGGGCTATGGCTGGACGCGACGTCGGACAAGTTTGGCGTGGTGCCCGGAGGCGCGTTAAAGTTTCGAGTAACAACGCTCAGCCGGGAGCGGATCGCGACCCAGGTGGAATCCGTTAACGTGGACGGCATCGCCACCGCCACGGCAAAAGATGCGGACAAGAGCGCCCTCCCATTCAACGAACCCAAAACCTTTTCTTTGGCAGTCACCGTTCCTGGCACGGAGCCGTTCTCGCAACCGTATTGGCTGCGCGAGCCGAAGCAAGGCGAGACCTATACGGTGTCGGATCAACTCTTGATCGGCTTACCGGAGAATCCGCCGCTGTTTCGCGCTCATTTTCATTTGCGAATCGAATCGCAGGATGTGGAAGAGGAACGGCCGGTGGTATATCGCTATATCGAGCGCGCGCAAGGGGAGAGGACCAGACCGGTGGTGGTGGAACCGCCTGTCGCACTGCAGTGGCCGCAAGCAGCTTTGCTATTTCCAAGCGCGTCCGCGCGGAGCGTTGAGCTTCAGGTAAGGACGAACGTGCCGGAGGCGGCTGGGGAGGTGCGGGTGCAGGCGCCGGCGGGTTGGAACGTCACACCGGCGGCGCAGGATTTCCGCCTGTCGGACGTGGGCCTGGAGGCTTCGCGCTCCTTCCGCGTCACGCCGCCAGCCGGCGACAATCAGGCAGTGCTCGAAGCGAGTGCGAAGGTAGGCGACCGTAACATCTCCGTAGGGATGGAGACCATCAGTTATCCGCACATCCCCACACAGGTGCTGTTTCCGCCGGTTAAGACCGAGCTGGTGCGCGCGGACCTTCAGCTATTGGCGAAGACCATCGGGTACGTAATGGGGGCGGGGGACGAGGTTCCGGAGGCGCTCCGGCAACTGGGCGCGGATGTGGTATTGCTGGGCCCGAGCGAGCTGGGCCACGGAAATCTCTCGCGTTTCGACGCAATCGTGACGGGCGTGCGAGCGTACAACACGCGTCCCGATTTGCGAGCGAACCAGGACCGGCTGCTGGAATATGTGAAGGCCGGCGGGACTCTGGTAGTACAGTACAATTTTCCGGCGCTGGGTGGCCCCGGCGCCGACCCAAATGCAGTAGATCCAAACCTGGCGCGTCTCGGTCCCTATCCGATCACCGAGGGCCTTGATCGGGTAACAGTGGAGGATGCGCCGGTCCAATTGCCAAATCCGGCCAGCCCGCTGCTGCATAAGCCCAACGAAATTACATCGCGGGATTTTCAAGGTTGGATACAGGAGCGCGGGCTGTATTTCGCATCCAAGTGGGACTCGCATTACCAACCGCTTTTTGAAACGCACGATCCCGGAGAAAAGCCGCTGCTGGGCGGGACGCTTTACACGCGCTACGGCAAAGGCGCCTATGTGTTCACGGCGTTCTCGTGGTTCCGGGAGCTGCCGGCCGGAGTCCCGGGCGCGTTTCGCATTTTTGCGAATCTCCTAAGCGCCGGAAAGACCCTGTGAGCGAAACGCCGGAACAGGAGGCGCGCAAAACCGTTGAGGAGCCGCCGCCGTTCCTCGGTTCCTGGCGCAACGTATACATTTTCGTGATCTGCTACCTGGCAGTTGTGATCACCGGCTTCTACTTTTTCTCGCGGGCTTACGCTCCATGAGAACACTCGACTGGGTGGTGATGTTCGCGTGGCTGATTTTCATCGTCAGTTACGGGCTCTATCGCGGCCGCGGCAGCACCACCGTCAACAAATTCCTGTTGGCCGGCAAATCGATGCCATGGTACGCCATGGGGTTGTCGATTATGGCCACTCAGGCCAGCGCGATAACTTTCATTTCCACTACGGGCCAAAGCTATACCGACGGCATGCGGTTCGTGCAATTTTATTTCGGGCTTCCGATCGCGATGGTAATTCTGTGCGCTACCGCGGTTCCCATCTTTCACCGGGCGAACGTCTATACGGCCTACGAATACCTGGAGCAGCGGTTCGATGCGAAGACGCGCGCGCTGGTCAGTGTGCTCTTTATGATCCAGCGCGGGCTGGCGGCCGGGCTATCGCTCTACGCTCCGGCGGTGGTCCTTTCCATCATCCTCGGATGGTCCGACCGTTGGACCACGGTAATGATGGGCCTGCTGGTTATTACTTACACTTCCATCGGCGGCATCAAAGCGGTTACCTGGGCCGATGTGCAGCAGATGGGCTTGATCCTCTGCGGATTGGTCATCGCGTTGTTCATGGCGATCCATCTGCTGCCACCCAATGTTTCGTTTTCCGACGCCGTTTCGCTGGCGGGCGCGGCCGGAAAGTTAAATGCCGTGACGTTTCACTTCGATTGGAACGACCGGTATAACGTTTGGAGCGGCGTGGTGGGTGGAATGTTTCTGGCTTTGGCATACTTCGGTTGCGACCAGTCGCAGGTGCAGCGCTATTTGACTGGAAAATCGATCGCGCAGAGCCGGCTGAGCCTGATCTTCAACGCCATGGCGAAGATCCCGATGCAATTTTTCATCCTGTTCATCGGAGCGATGGTGTTTGTGTTCTTTATCTTTGACCGGCCCCCCGTGCTGTTCCAGCCGGTGGAGTTGAAGAATGTCCAGCGCGACCCGCGTTATGCGGCGGTGGAGCAGCGCTATGAACAGGCTTTCGCAAATCGCAAGAAGGCGGCCGAAGAATATCTGCAAGCCAACCGCGGTGGCGATAAAACGGCCGTGGAGACGACCATTCGCCGGTATCAGAGCGCGGAGCGCGAGCTGGGTAATGCGCACGCCGCCGGAGAGCAGCTGGTTGGAAAAGATTTCGACGATACCAACTACATTTTTCTTTCGTTCGTCACGCGCTATCTTCCGGCCGGCTTGGTGGGGCTGATTATCGCGGTGATCTTCTCGGCCGCCATGTCGTCCACTTCCGGCGAGATAAATTCTCTCGCTACTGTCACCGTGATCGATATTTACCGCCGGCACATCAATCGCAGCGCGCCGGACCATCATTACCTGATGGCGTCTCGATTTGCCAACCTGTTCTGGGGCTTGTTCGCGATTGGATTCGCGCAGTATGGGAGAAATTTCGGCGCGCTGATCCAAGCGGTGAATATCATCGGTTCGCTCTTCTATGGCGGGCTACTGGGCGTTTTCGTTCTGGCATTCTGTTTCAAGAGCGTCGGCGCCAACGGCGCGTTTTGTGGAGTGCTGGCCGGAGAAGCGGCGATCTTCGCGGCCAACCTGTTCACCAAGATTTCATTCCTTTGGTACAACGTGGTAGGGTGCCTGGTGGTGATCGTGGTAGGCGTGATCGTTTCGCGAATTTTCGATCAGGAGCGTAAGCGGGAAGTGGTTGTCCAATGACGGAGCAGATCAAAAACGCCGTCCGGCAAAAGCCATCCAATACGATTCTATTCGGCTTGGCCCTTTTTTTCGCCGGTCTTGCGGTGCTAACGCTTCTTCCGTTTACCGCGCCGAGGAAGAACGACCTGAGCTATATGTCGATGTGCCCTTTTGCGCCCTGGAGCACGCTGGCGCTATTGCTGGTAGCGGGAGTGATTTGGGCCATACGGCAGTATTTGATCACGCGGGCGGAGTGAGCCGGCGATTGTTAACGAGCTTTTCGTTTTGGTTTGGTACGGCGGCGCCGGTATTTGAGCGAAATCAGGCCCTTTGAGTAGGTCTTGTTTTCAAGCAGCTCAAAGTCGCGCTGTGGAAAGCCGGGCGGGAAGAGCGGAATGCCTTCTCCAAGCAAGACGGGAACCATGCCGATATATAATTCGTCCACCAAATCGGCTTTTAGAAAATCGCGCGCCAGTTCACCGCCCCCCATTAGCCAGATGTCCTTTCCGCGACTTTTACGAAGTTGGCTCACGAGAGCGGCGGGCGACTTGTTTGTGAATACCACGCCATCGCGCTTGCCGGGCGGTTTCGATCGCGACATGACATAGCTCTTCATCGACGAGCCGCCGAACGAACCACCCATCTTGAGCGCGTCGTCGAGAGTTTTGCGGCCCATGATGGCCGTATCGACGGTTGCGAAGAACGGCGCCATCGAAAAATCCTTGGGCATGAACAGAAAGTCGACGGCGCCATTCAGGCGGGCGATGTAACCGTCGATGCTGATGCCGAGGCCGAGTACGACCTTGCGCATTACGAAGACGTTGGCAGCTTGAACGCGACCAGTTCGCCGGAGTAATTGCCTCCGCCGATGGCGAGGACAATGTATTGCTCGCCATTGAGCATGTAAGTCATGGGCGAACCGCTCTGGGGCGCTGGAATGTATACTGCGCCGACTTCCTTGCCGGTGGCTTTGTCATAGGCGCGCAGCATCGCGCCGCGGACGCCTGAGGGAGTCGTGAAGAAGCCGGCCTCGCCGGCGATTACCAGGCTCTTGGTGGTCAGCACTCCGATCAGACCGGGACGGCCGGTGCGCGGAATATTCAGACCTTTCAGCGCCGGGTGGTTCTTGATGTTGTCCGAAGTTTCGCCGTGCGCGATCTGCCAGGTGATGTCGCCCTTATCCAGATTGATCGCCGTGATCCGCCCGTAAGGAGGTTTCAGCAGTGGCAGGCCCTGTACGGTGACTCCGCCAAAGCCACCACCGCCGCGTCCGCCACGTGCCGGTGAGGTGGGCTCGGGAGGAGGCGGCGCAGCGCCCATCGCTCGTCGCGGCCGAGGCGTCGATCCAGCCAGGCCCATGATGTAGTCCATGTCGGATATTTGCGTACTGGGAGGCGGGATGAGACCCAGAACGGCGATCGCGCTCTGCGAAAACACGTACACAGTGTGAGTCTCCGGATCGTACGATCCGCCCGGCCAATTGGTGCCGCCTTGCGCTCCTGGCGATACCAATGTTGCGAGCGGGCCATCCGGTTTGCTCACGACCGGCGGAGTGAAGATGGGCCCGATCTTATACTTCGACACCAGCTTCAATGCTTCCTCGTGGAGCTCCGGTGTGAAGTTGATCAAGCTGTCGGGCAAAACGCCTTGATTGTCGTAAGCCGGAGGCTTGGTGGGAAAGGGCTGTGTCGGCGAATACCATTCGGTTGCCACGTCGCCTTTCGGCACAGGACGCTCCTCGATCGGCCAGACCGGCTGGCCGGTCACACGGTCGAAAACGTACAGGAACGCTTGCTTAGTCGGCTGTGCCACGGCCTTGATGGCACGGCCGTTGACATTGATGTCACAGAGAATTGGCGCGTCCGGAATATCCATGTCCCACAGGCCGTGGTGCACGAGCTGGTAATGCCATCTGCGCTTTCCGGTTTGAAGATCGACTGCCACTAAGCTTTCGCCGAAGAGCCCGTTACCCGGCCGATGGCCACCGTAATAGTCACCGGTCGGCAATTCAACCGGTAGGTACACCAGCCCCAAATCTTCGTCCACCGAGATCTGTCCCCACACGCCGGTATTGCCGGTGTAAGACCACGAATCGTTCAGCCAGGTCTCGACGCCAAATTCTCCGGGCTTCGGGATGGTGTGGAAAATCCACAGGCGTTTGCCGGTGCGGACGTCGAAACCGCGGACAAAGCCTTTCACATTTTTCTTACTGGTCGGCGCGCCGCCTTCCATGTGCGCGGCTCCGACGATCACGACGTTCTTCGCGACGATGGGCGTGGAATGGAGCCCGACCTCACCCGTGACGAGGTCCATCTCCTGATCGTCGTCGAGCTTCAGATCGACGATGCCTTTATTCCCGAAAGTCGGCACCGGCACGCCGGTCTTGGCGTCTAAGGCAATCAGCCGATAACCGGGCGTAACGTAAAGGACGCGTTCTTCGCGGCCATCGGTCCAATACGCGACGCCGTGGCCGGATAGCTGACGGGGCGCGCTCTCGGCGCGCTTACCTTCGTTCTCGCTGTGCATCCACAGCATTTCACCAGTCTTGGCGTCCAGAGCGACCACGGCGCGTCGTGTACCAGCGGTCACAAACAGCGTGCCGTGAACAAAAAGCGGAGTGCCTTCATATTGAAACTCAGGGCGCGGACCAAGCGAGTCCGTCTTAAATCGCCAGGCGACTTCGAGCTGGTTGAAATTGCCGGCGTTGATCTGATCCAGCGGCGCGTAGCGCGTACTGCCGAGGTCGCCGCCGTAGGTGCGCCATTCTCCGTTCTTGGTTCCCGTTTGCGCCCCGGCGGGCGGAGTCGTCCAAAGTAAGCAGGCCGCGATAGCCCCAAGCATCGCGAAACGACAGAGTCTTGGCATTAACTTCTCCATATCTAATCTACTTGGTCCTTTAAACGAATGGCGTTCGTGTCCTCTACGAAGTAACAGGGGCACGCAAAACTTCATGCTCGCTTACTTGTCCGAAACGCGATTACCGGCGATGTAAACCGCATCGATTTTGCGAGTGTTCTTGATGTCGTCCAGCGGGTTGGCATTGAGCACGACCAGGTCGGCCGATTTGCCCGGTTCGAGCGTTCCCAAGTCGGACGCATGCAGGAATTTCGCCACGTTGGAGGTTGCGGCCACCAGCGTCTGCATGGGAGTGAGCCCGGCCTGGACCATGTCTTCCAGCTCGAGGTGCTCAAAATAGCCCTGGAAACGGCCCGTGGGAGCGCCGCTGTCCGTTCCCATCACGATCGGGACGCCGGCGTCGAAAACCTTCTTCATATTGCGCATCGCAACGGGCAGGTGCTCTTTGTACCATTGGCCGCCCTGGTCGTGACTCATCTTGGCCTGGAAAGCCGGGTCTTGAACTTTAGCCAGCTCGGCTTGGTCCACGTTCTTCAGCAGGAAGGGATCATTCAAGAACGCCGGCTTTTCACCATAAACGTAGGTGGAAAGCTCGCGCGTGAAAGTCGGGCAATAGACCGCCTTGTTCTTCTTGAGTAAGGCGATAGTCTCGTCGTCGATGTCCTGGTCACGTACGCTGTGGGCAATCATATTGGCGCCCAGCTTCAACACCGCCTTGGCGTCGGAAAGAACGACGACGTGCACCGCCACGCGCATGCCCTTCTTGTGAGCCTCGTCGAAGATCGCCGTGTAGACTTCGGGAGACATCTTCGTAGCCTTGCCAAGTTGGTCGTCCAGGCGAAACTTTACGATGTCGGTCTTCGCCGCGGCAACCAAATCGACCGCTTTGCGGGCATCCTCGGGAGTTTTGGAGACAACAATCGGTCCGGCAATGAACAGGTGCGCGTAGCCAGCCGGATGCTCGCTCCGAAGCTGGTCGCGAACCGCAATTTCGTTGTCGCCGCCCAGGCTCATGACGCTGGTAATCCCGTAGCGGGCATAGCGCTCGAGTTGGCTGGCGGCGAAGATGTGGCTGTGACCACTGGCCAATCCGGGGATGATGGTTTTACCCGCGGCATCGATCTTTTGCGCGCCGGCGGGCACTTTTACGGACGTCCCCACCGCTTCAATGCGGCCATTGCGGACGACCAAGGTCGCGTTCTCGATGGGCGCTTTGCCGGTTCCCTCGATGACGCGCGCTCCGACGAACGCCTTGACAGAAGCCGAACTGTCGTCGGTTGCTGGAAACGCGGAAAGCGTCAGCCAACTGGCCACCATTGCCAGTGCGAGCCCCAGTCCCATCGCGTATTGCAGGTTCTTTTTCATGAGTTCCTTCCCGCCGCTTAGCATATCACTCTGGAGGACCATCTGGGTGTATACTGAATGGCGCTGAGATACCCTATGAAGAACTTTAAATCCACACTGTTTTGTTTAGCTGCGAGTCTCTGTCTGGTTACAGGCGTTGCGACGATCCTGGCTCAGTCGCCGGCGTATAAGCCGAAACACATAAACCGGGCGCTCGAGCTGTTGGAGGATGGCCAGCCCATTTACTACACCGGCTCCCATTCGGGAACCACGGGAAGCTTCGAACAGGGCAAGAAGGATGCCCAGACATACGCCGACTACATCAGCTACGACATGGAGCATGCTCCGTTCGACGTCAAGGGCCTGTCCGATTACATGCGCGGGCTGGTAGCAGGCGGTCCGACCAAGAGCGGGCATCGCACACCGACGGTGATCGTCAACGTTCCAGTCAACGGAACGGATGAGGCCACGGTTCGGGCCAATGCCTGGATGTTCAATCAAGTGCTGGCCACGGGCGTTCACGGAATTCTCCTTACTCACGCGGATACGCCGGGCGCGGTTCGCGCATTCGTCGAAGCGGTGCGCCTTCCGATCCACAAACAAGGCGTCGATCACGGAATCAGCGAAGGCCGCCGGGGTGTCCACGGAGCTCCGACCGCCGCGGCAATCTGGGGCGTCTCGCAGCAAGAGTATCTCGACAAATCGGACGCTTGGCCCCTCAATCCCAACGGCGAACTCCTGCTGGGTTTGAAACTGGAGGACAAGTACGCGCTGGCCAATGCGGAAGAGAACCTGAAGGTTCCGGGCATCGCTTTCGCGGAGTGGGGTCCCGGCGACATGGCGTTGTCATTGGGCGTGCGCGGTTCGGGCAATGTTGCGGAGACCGATCCTAAGATGATCGCGGCTCGCGCCAAGGTGTTGGCAGCCTGTAAGGCCAACCACATCTTTTTCCTGAATACCATGAATCCGAAAAACGTGATCGACATGATCAAAGAAGGCGTCATGGTGGGTCCGGCGAACCAGGAGGCCACAGAGATCGGCCGGAAGTACACCAAGCGGCAGATGCCCTGGTAGGGATAGGACTAGCGGGATGCCAACGGGTATAGTAGCCGATAAGCCCGCATGCCCAGTTCGTTTGCTTTGAACGGCTTAAGTACAAAGTCGTCGGCGCCGTAACCGAAACTGCGGGCCAGCGCCTCATCACTATCGTTGCCAGTTAGCACGATGACCGGTATTGTTTTGAGCCTGGCTTCCTTTTTCAATGACAGGAGAACGTCGAATCCGGTGGGCCCCCCCATGGAAAGGTCCAGGATCAGCAGGTCGTAACTGCTTACGCGTAGCCGCGCAATAGCGCTGGCGCCATCCTTGACACTATCGCTGGAAATGGCATAACGGCCGAGGGCAAGTTCCACCAACGGAGGAATGTCGGGATCGTCATCGACCACCAGGGCGGACGGTTTTCGTGACCTCCATTTGCACCAGCCCACTAGAGGGCTAGCGGCGTTTGAAAGGCGGGTTACGATCGCCGATTGCTTAGAATGCGGCCAGTGTGGCTGCGACATACTCTTCTTAACGGCCATTTCAGGGGTTTCGATAACGAGTTAGCATGGGGGGCGCCTTAACGCGGAATCCACGGCTTGCGGCGAGCGGAAATCATACTATCCACGCGCTTGACGAGATCCAATGGTTTGAAAGGTTTGACCACGTAATCGTCCGCTCCGGATCCGAATCCTCGGGCGATGTCACCCTCCCGTCCCCTGGATGTTAGTAGCAGGACGGGTATTCCCTTGGTGATCATATTGCGTCGAATCCTCTTCAAAACCTCGAAACCATCTAAATCGAACATGTTGACATCCAGGATGATCGCGTCCGGCGGGCAGCGGTGAACTGCATCGAGCGCTTGCTCTCCGTTGTTGGCTACATCGCAGTCCATCTCGAACGGGCGCAGCGTTGCAGCCACGATGGCAACGAGGTCGGGGTCGTCATCGACAATCAGGACCCGTGGCCGGCTCTTTTTCGTATCGGTCGATCCCGCTGCCGGCTGGGACGGTGTCGTCTTCGCGATGAGTCTATACACCCGCATGAGAACTTCTTCAGCGTCCCAGGGAGCGAATAGAAAATCGTACGCGTGCCCCTGCAGCTTCGAAAGCGATTGCAGTGATGACCGGGAGCGAATGAAGACGGCGGGGATGGACGGTTTTGGCCGATGCAAGTCAGCCTGAGCGGAAATGGCGCATTCGTTGATGACCAGCGCGCCGTAGCCGGCCGGCTGTTCGATGGATTCGTTCTTCAACTGCTCGATCACAACCTGCACATTATCGCGATGTGCGGCAGCCCTAAGCCGCTTGGTTTCTTCATCCGAAAAATTTACGAGCCCGACCCGCACATCCAGCAGGCCGGCGATCAGATCCAGCGGGAGTTTCGGCCTAGTGCGAGCCGCATTGCTAAACCGTCGCCGCGCGACTTCGATGGCTCTTTCGATCTCATGGCGCGCGGGACTTGCCGACGTCAACAGCGGGTCAGTTTTCCGCGCCTGATCAGAGATTTCCGGAAAGCCCAAGGTCGCTCCCAAGGCGGCCCAGCGGTGCAGCGTCCTTTGTATAACCTCGACGGCGCACCCCGGACCCGATTTGAGATCTTTTAGGATCTTGCCGCATTGCTCCAGCCCTTCCGCCAGGAAATTGTTTCGGATCTCGGCCAGCAGGTCTTGGCTGTCACACGGAGCGTCCGTGTGAGCTCCCGTTGAGAGACTCATGTAGTGTCCCACCTGGCGCGCGAAGGTCGCGGTGTCGATGGGTTTGGAGATCTTGCCGCTGCATCCCGCCTCGCGGGCTCTTTCCAGATCGGACGGATCGCTGTAAGCCGTAAGCGCGATGATGGGCGTTGTGGCCTGCACCGGATCGAGCCTCAGCATACGCGTCAACTCCAGGCCATCCATACCCGGTAGATCCAGATCCATGAGGATCAGGTCCGGGGAGAATGATCGCAAAATTTCAAGCGCCTCTTCCGCGCTCGCAGCAACCTGGACCGTGTGGCCGGCTTCCTGCAGCAGAAAACTGACCAGCTTCGCTTGCATATAGTAGTCTTCGACAACGAGGATTTGGAGGCCCGCCATAGTTCTGGGCTAACATATCGGCCACCGGGGACGGAGTCTGAAATGTTTGCATTGCCCGCGTCTGAAACGCGGTTATTGCACGTGTTTGGCCGGCAGCTGGCGTGCAATGACGCCGCGACTCTCGTCAACAGTCAAGAACTGATCGGCGGCGACACGGCCGATTGACTGCTTGGCGCCGCTGGGCCAATTTATGTCCATGGACGCCGATGTGTCCTTCCCCATGCCAAAGGTCACCGCCAAATCGCTTTGCGAACAATAGCTGGATCCGCTATGCACGGTGTACGATTGCGTGCCGGAGGAGCTTTGCAGCCGAATTACGCCGCCAATACCATCCCGATTGCTCTTGGTCCCGGCCAACCTGACAGAAAGCCAGTGGTTGCGATTGCCGCCGTCGTTGCGGTACAAATATGCGGGACCGTTGTTGGTCGAGATCAGAAGGTCCAGGTCGCCGTCGCGGTCGAAATCGGCGTAGGCGGCTCCTCGAGCGACGATGGGTCGATTGAAAGCTGCGCCCATCGTAGCCGTCACATTTTGGAAGTGATGATCGCCCAGATTGCGAAACAGCAGCGGCGCCTGGCGATAGCTGACTTTGGGCTGCACGGCGCCGATCTGTTCGTCGATATGGCCGTTGGCGGTGAAGATATCCGGATAGCCGTCGAGATCGTAATCGAAGAAGAATACGGCGAAGGTCAATGAGAGCAGACTGGATCGTCCCACGGTGGAAGAGGGCGCCTCGTCCACGAACAGCCCGTTGCCTTCGTTGTGATACAGGCCCAGCATCTGGTTGGAGAAGTTGCCGACCAGCAAGTGCGCCCTTCCACTGCGGTCATAATCGGCCGAGTCGACGCCCATGGCGCCGCGCGCTACGCCCTCTTCGCCGTATGCAACCCCAGCGGCGATGCCTTCTTCAGTGAAGGTGCCATTGCGGTTGTTTCGATATAGCTTGTTGGGCTGCGTGTCGTTAGCGACGAACAGGTCGGGCCATCCATCGCCGTTGTAATCGAGGACCGCAACGCCCAAAGACTTACTGGTAGGGTCGCCCACACCAGCCTGGACGGCGACATCTTCGAAACGGCCGCCGCCGAGATTGTGAAATAACCGGCAGCGCGTGCCCTTGTAGGACTCGGGAGTGCAGTACGACTTGGTCGCGCCGTCGAGCGAGCACCACAAATCCAGGCTCGGGCTCCACTGCACGTAGTTCGCAACGAACAGGTCCAGCTTGCCGTCGCGATCGAAATCGAGCCACGCGGCACTGGTGCCGAAGTTGGCATTTTGAATGCCCGCGGCTTTGGTCACGTCGCGAAATTTTCCGTTGCCCTCGTTGTGAAAAAGATGATCGCCATCGAGCGCGGTAATGTACACGTCGTCGCGCCCGTCGTTATCGTAATCGGCAATGGCGACGCCCATTCCGTAGATTTCAATGTCGAGACCGCTGCCACGCGTAATGTCGGTAAAGGTGCCGTTGTGGTTGTTGCGATAGAGCGCCGGCAACGATTTCCGGCCAGCCGGTGTCCAATCCTTGCTGTTGATCAGCAGGATGTCGGGCCAGCCATCTCCATCGGCGTCGAAGAAAGCGCATCCCGATCCGAGGGTTTCCGGGAGGTACTTCTTGCCCGCCCGGCCGCTGTTATGGGTAAAGTGGATCCCGGCCTGAGCCGTCACATCCGTAAAGGCGATTGCGCTGTCGGACGACGCAGGCGCGCCGACTACGAGTGCGGCCACTACTACGACGGACACCAGTAACCAGTACCAGATCGGAATCATCGGCCTTATTGAAATCATCGAACGGCGCTTTCATGATCGTGGATCGACTGGCGCTCATTGTTATCTTCAGGGCTGGCGGCGCGTCGACGAGCCGTGAGCGCCTGCGAAGACTCTTCCGCTTTGAAGCGGCGGAACAGTTGTTCCTCACGCTGTGCCCCGGCCGTATCGCCGAGCCCGCGGCAGGACAACATCCAGGTATAGTGCATCTGAACATCTTCCGGATCCACCGCATTCACCGCTCGCAACGCGGCGATGGCTTGCGCGTACTGGCGCTTCAGAAACAGCAGCCGTGCGATTTGGTTCAACACCACGCGATCGCGTGGATACTGGGAGCGAACGCGATTGAGCGATTGAAGCGCGCCGTCGTAGTCGCCGTCGGCCTTCTGGATCGCGGCCTTGAAAAACCATGTCCGGCCCAACTGCGGGGCGATTTCGAGCGCCTTGGCGATGTAGGGCTTGGCGGTCTCGGTCTCGCCTTCCTCGATCAACGCTCGGGCGACGTTGAGCCAGCCATCGGCGTAGCCTGGCTCAGCCTCAGTGACCTTGCGGAACGCATACTCGGCGCCTTTGAGATCGCCTTGCAGCAAGAGACCGATGCCCCAATCGTTCCAGCGCTCCCGGTCTTGAAGGCGCACCACCGGCGTCCAAGCTGCCTGCGCGAGGGGCACCGCGGCCTTCGCTTCCGCTAGGGTGACGATTGGAAGATCGGGGATTCGATCCCGGATTGCTCCGGAGACATTGGCCGGAATAAATTGTGGACCGAATTCATAATCCAAATCATTGTGGTCCAGCGTGAGCCGGCTCGGATCTTGCCCCGTTTTCGTGTGCGCGCCGTAAGAGAATTGCGTGTAATACCAGGCAAACTTCCGATAATTCAGCCGGGCGGTGAACTGCAAGATACCGCGTGCGTCCTTCGGCACCCGAACCAGATAGTGAGCGACGTCGGCGGCCCCAGGCGGAATCAACCTAACGTACAGCAGGCTGCGCGTCTGCCAGGCGTTTCGCTTGTCGATAGGATTGCCGTCGCCGTCCAGTTGAAACGAGCGATAGAAATGCGCGCCCGGCTCCACTGGCCCTCGCCCGCCATCGGTAACGTTCCCGCTCCAAAAAATGATGCGCCCATCGCCATCACGGGCCTGCAATTCCAGCCAGGTATCGAATGCATCCACAGTGCCGCCCGGGAAAAAATGCCCGATCTTTCTGGTTCTCACAACAACATCCACGCGCACAGTGCTGCCCGGGTCCAGCTTCGCGCCGGACGAATTGAGGGGAGCCGCGACCTTGCCAACTTCGCGGATCACCACGTCGCCTTGCTGCTCAGCCTCTTCGCCCACTGCAAAAGTGGAATTCGTCCGAGGTGAGTCATTACGCCGCAGCATGGCCGCCTGTCGGTTGTGATCGTCAACCGGCGATGCGGCGAAAATGTCGACGGTGATAAATCCGGATTGCAAGAACTCTTCCGTGGCCTTCATCTGGGAATCATCCCGGTTCGCAAAGGCCAGGGCCGTATTGGCGGCGGGGAAGCGATGCGAATGCACTTTGCCTTCGCGCTGGCCGGGGTCATGCGATGCCACCAGCGGCATGTGACAATCCGCGCAGGATTGCGACTTCGGCGGATAGTAAAACGAGCGGGCCCCTTGGCCGGAAACACCGCTCGCCTGCCAGTTGTCGTAATCGTCAAATCCCCGCACCCACCGGTAGTTGTTTACCGGCACATCCAGGTGCACTTTGTGACAGGACGCGCAGAATTCCGCCGCCTGCTCGCGCATGAACGGTTTCAGAAACGTCGCCCGGTGGGGCTTCGGGTTGAGATAGATGAGAAACCGATCCAGCGCTTGGATGAAGGGGTTCGGATTGGTAGCCAGCTCATGCAACGGAGGATACTCCACGGTGAAATCGGCGTTGCCCATGGAGCCGCCCACATGCACGATGGCGTGGCAGGACATGCAGCCGAGCCCGGCCTGGGCTTCCGGAGTATCGATCTGTTCCCGAATGGGCCGATCGAAGCGTCCATTAAAGAATACGGCGTGGTCATGGCAACCCGCGCACCATTTGCTGGGACGAGTGCCGGTCACATCCTGCATGTACTCGATCGATTTCCGGTAGAACTGATTGTTGAACGACGCAAAGTGATGCGCTGAGCTTTTCCACTGTTCGTATACGTCTTTGTGGCAGTGGCCGCAGCCGGCCGAGCCCATGAAGAAATTCGATGGAATAATCTTGCCGGTATTGGTCTGCGCCGAAGATGGCGCGAAGGGCGAACGCGCGCCTGCGCCTTCCAGATCCATCGAGAGCGGAGCGCTCGCCGGATTTTCTATCCGATAGTCGGCCCGCGGCCAGGGGACAATCGGAAGAAGCGCAAGCAGGCCCAGCGCTGCAACACCTATGCGGGAGCGGATAAGATGCCATCCGATGAATACCAGCGCAACCTCGGCCAGCAAAATGTGAGACCACAGCACCCAACGTTGGTCGTAGGTGTTGCCTCGGAACACGAGATACAAGGCTGCCAGCGCCGCGCTCAGGAAGATCCCGCATTCGAGCGGATAGCGGCGCACATACCGCGCTGCAAGCAACGCCAGCGCCAATCCCAGCGCCAGATGCAGCACGACATTCGCTTCATAGAAAATGCTGGCGCGCTCAAACGCGGATAGATACGCGCCAGTGACGGCTAGAAAAATTAAAGCCCACAGCGCCAAGCGTCGCAAGTCATTCTCCTTCCCTCAAAGGACGGATCAGCCGCAGAGCGGGACGCGTGTTGTATTCCTTCTGGTATTGGTCGTGAACCGGATCGTGCGGGTAGCTCTGGCCGGCGGGATACGGGTAACTTCTCATGGCGTGAAATGGGAGCGGGAGAACGGTTTGCGAAAAAGCGGTATTGGCGTCGGCGTCCTTGGCCCAGCCGTCGACCAATAGCAAGAAATCGCGCTTCCATCCCGCGGGCAGCATCGGCAGCCCGGACGCGCTGAAGCGAAGCTGGATTTCGTCGCCGGAGCCCATGATCACCATGCGGTCGTCTGTCTTATCCAGCAGCGGTCTCACATCGCCGTAGCGTGTGTAATTCCCGGGGGTGGGATTCCACATGGATGTGGCGCTGACGTTCTTGTAATCGAAACTCTCCGATTGCTTCCGGTCGGCCGGGATAACTGCGCGAGAGAATCCGCGAAAGCGCAAGTCGGCGGATTGTATCGCAAGCGCGGTGAGTTTCACGGGCGGCGGCGCGCCATCCTCTATCAGAAAGATTTCGTCCCAATAGAGGCAAAGATTGGTGACGATGCGCACTTCCCGCGAATCCGTGAGAAACTTTCCCGTCAAATCGACGGCCATGGATTTCTGCCGGCCCGAAGGCACGCCCATGTCCTCGATCACGGTCTTCCAGTTTCCGCCCGCGTCCTTGACTTGCAGGTAGGGGAAGATCAGATCTTTATGCTCCTGTGACGCGGCGAGGAAAGTGCTTCCATCGGCCCAGTCCAACCAGCCATCCAGCACCAGCACGGCACGATTCGACGGCGCCGCCTTTCCGAAGTCGAGATCGAGCGAATGCAGTTCAGCCACCGCGGTCTGGCTGCGCCGGAAGTCCGGATAGACGAAGTCTCGCTTTAGAAGCTTGGACAGCACGTCCGCTCCACTGTGGTCGCGCGCGGAAACCGGATAGATACGGCGACTCACACCAAACAATCGAAACTCGGGATAGGGCGGCGATTTGAATTTTTCATTGGTTACTATATCGACCGGCGCCGGATGATCGACTGATTGCAGCGTGATGTGATCCATGAAGGATACTTCGCGCAGCTCTTCCGTCACTCGGACCTCGTAAGCGCCATTCTTCTCTTTCAAGGCATCGCCTGGAATGGAAACGTACTCCTGGTGATCGGTGGGGAAGAACTCGCCGTCGCCCGAACTAGCGCCCAGCGGCGCTACGCCCAGAACATCGGTGATGAAGCGGAATCCTTCTCCGTCCCAGGTGTAGATCATCGGGCAGGAGCCCGACAGTCGAGGCTTTTCCTTGATCGCCAGAATCCGATTCGCCGGCTGATTGATTTCGTTCTGAATCAGCCCATTCGGCCAAAAAATCCGCACTGTTTCGATATTCGCGCGAGTTCCCAATCGAAAAACCAAAGGCACGCCCGCGTAGGTCTGTTTTTCATAGCTGGTTCCCGCTTTCACCTCGACCTTCGCGCCGATGGCGGACTTGATATTCTTCACTCCCGTAAGCGCAATCTCGATCCAGTTGCCGTAATTCGGCGTGACATTCTGGTCGATCATCAGCGCTCCGTTCGCTCCGACATATGCGCGATTCAAACGGCCGTCGGCATCGAAGTCGGTCTCGAGGAAATTTCCGCTCGCGGGAAATTGAGGCGGCTGGGCTTTCTCGAACCCGGCGGGGCGATTCAGCAGAAGAAGATTCGGCTGCGCGGCGAGATCGGTGCGGCCGTCATGATTAAAATCAAAAGCGATTAGATTTGTAGCGCCTGCCGGCAACCCGTTCAGGTCGATCGCGGAATAAGAACCGCCCAGCCGGTCGCGATAAAGGACACCCGGCCGATCCTGATACGAGGCAATCAGGTCGAACCCTTGCGTATCCGGCTCCAGGTCAAAGCGGACGGCTTGAAGGGCACGCCCCTTGACGAACGGAAACCGCTCGGTTTCGTCACTGAAGCCGGCCGATCCGTTATTGCGTAGGAATTTCGGCTGATCGCCGATCAGGATCAGGTCCAGGTCGTAATCGTGGTCATAATCTATCCACACTGCCTCCCGGAACGATCCGGCCGCCAAGTCGGCCTGCTTGCGAAACTTGCCGCTCACGTTACGATATAGCTCGGCTCCGCGACTGGTGATGACGCATAGATCCGGCAAACCGTCATTGTCGAAGTCTCCGGGCGCTACAAACACGACATCCTTTAATTGCTCCAGGCCAGAATCGGCGACGGGGATTCGCCCGTCGCGAAAGAGCTTAGCGCCGCTGGACGACCACGCAATCAGACTCGGCCGAGTACCTCCGTCAAGATCAAGAGCGGTCACTCCGGTGAAACCGTCCGCGATTTTCTCGCTACGATAAACCACCGGCGCGAGCGGAGCCGAGGCGGGCTCGCTGGGCTCATAGATCTCCGCGTATACGCTCCATTCCATATCCTCCGGGATCGCCGCGCCTTCCTGTTGTTTCTTGAGATCCTGAAAAATGCGCAGCTCCGCTGCGGAATCTTGCGGGCGATTCTGGCGATACAGTCCATACAACTGGAAGTGAGGCGCCGCGAGACGAGGATTGAGCTGGCGGGCGAGCTCAAATTCCTTGATGGCGCCGGCCAAGTCACCTTTCGTTTTCAGGATCGACCCGATCTGGTAATGCGTGACCGGTTCATCCGGAACCAGCCGTTCCATAGCGCGGAATTGTGCCAGCGCCTAATCCC
>Ga0210386_10001663_pt1 | contig 19544 bp, 14 predicted proteins | sample IncBWH32OmetaG_FD_160091 | JGI IMG/M metagenome (GOLD analysis project Ga0210386, IMG submission 160091) | Forest soil microbial communities from Barre Woods Harvard Forest LTER site, Petersham, Massachusetts, United States - Inc-BW-H-32-O ...
ACGCTTGCGGGGCAACCGCTCTACGGATTGAATGAGGCCAAGCTTTTTACGCCGGCGTCGAACGCGAAGATTGCCACTACGGCGGCAGCGTTTGCCCTGCTGCCGGTAGAGAGCCTGACCTGGACTACAACCGTGGTTGCGGACGGTGAGATCGACGCGGGCGGCGTCTTGCATGGGAACATTCTGATCCTTGGGGCGGGCGACCCCACCATGAGCGCGCGGCGATATCCCTACCAGGCCCCTGTTTCGCCTCCGCCGCCGACTCCCGCAAATCCGCCGGCGCAGTCGCCAACGGGGAAGGCTGAAGCAACGCCCACACCGCAGGAGGTGAAGACAGAACCCCGCGCCATGGAGGTGCTTGATTTGCTGGCGCAGCAGGTGGAGCAGGCGGGGGTGCGGACCGTGGAAGGCAGCGTGGTGGGTGACGACAGCTACTACCTCAGCGAGCCCTACGGGACCGCCTGGGCATGGGACGACCTGCAGTGGGGCTACGGCGCTCCCGTATCAGCGCTTTCGTTTGCCGACAACGCGGTCGAGTTGACGCTTACGGCCGATGCAGCAAAACCGGGTGCGACGGTGGCACAGTGGACGCCGGATGTCGAGTACTACACGCTTGAGAATTCGATGACGATGGCGCAGTCGGGCGATGTTCCGCATCCCGGATTGGAGCGGCGGCCGGGGAGCATGATGGTGCGCGCGTGGGGAACGGCTCCGCTGCAGGGTCTGCATGCGCCGCTCGCTGTTGACGATCCGGCTGAGTTCACCGCGACCGCTTTCAAGGATGCGCTGTTGCGTCGCGGCGTAACGGTGAACGGGAATGCGACCTCGGCGCATCGCTATTCGGAAGGGACTGGCGACTTCAATGCCGAGCGGGCCGAGCCGCTCAAGCTGGCGCCGCGCGCGCTGGCGACGATTGAAGCTCCGCTGGACAACCGCAAGGTGCTGGCAACACACGTGTCGGTGCCGGTGGCAGAGGACATCACGGTGACCAACAAGGTTAGCCAGAACCTGCACGCCGAGTTGATCCTGAGAATGCTGGGCAAGGCATTCGCCAAAGACGGCAGCCTCGCACAGGGCACGCGCGTGGTGCGTCAGTTCCTCGTCGACGCCGGCGTGAACGATGCGGATTTCTTTTTCTACGACGGCTCCGGGATGAGCATGGATGATCGCGTTGCTCCGCGCGCATATACGCAGTTGCTCGCGTATGCCTCGCGGCAGGCGTGGGGAGCAGCATGGCGTGGGACGTTTCCAACCGCGGGTGTGGATGGATCGCTGGCGGGTCGATTCAGGAATTCGCCTCTGAAGGGGAAGCTGTGGGCGAAGACAGGGACGCTGAATGAGACAAATGCGCTGTCAGGATACTTAGAAACGGCAAGCGGTAAGACGCTGGCGTTTTCGATTCTCGTGAACGGCCACCGGCCGGGAAGCCAGGCTGAAATTCCGGCGATGGAAAAGATCTGCGAAGCGATCGCGGCGTCGGAGTGAGCTCGCGCCCTGAGGTGAAAGACGCCTGCAGGTTCGCTCACTGCGCTCGGTCGGAATGACAGGGGTTGGGTTTAAAGGCCCCTATGAGGGTCCGCGTGTGATCGGTTGCGGTTGAACAGCCAGTTATTGTGCGCTTTGTTTGACGAATAGTCTTGCGGCGAGCAGGGTGCTTGCGCAGCCCATGACGGTTAGCACTGTCGCGTCGACCCATAGCTCCCTGATTGCTGCTCCGCGCAGGATGATGCCGCGGAGAATCTGGATGTAGTAGGTCGCTGGAATCAGGCGGCTGATGCCTTGGAAAAACGGCGGCATGTTTTCGATGAGAAAAATGTAGCCGGAGAGAAACACCGAGGGGAGGATCGTTCCCATCGAAAGCTGGAACGCCTCGGCCTGCGTCCTTGCACGCGTTGAAATTACGAGCCCGATGCCAAGCACGGTGAGCAGGAACGGAATCGAGAGCAGGAGAAGCAGAAGCGCGTTGCCGTGAATCGGGACGAGGAAGACTGTGCGCATGACGAGCAGGATGACACAGAGTTCGCTGAAGGTGAGAACGCCGTAAGGGATCATCTTGCCAACCATAAGGCCGAGTGGGGCGATGGGCGTCATGGTGAGCTGCTCGAGAGTGCCGCGTTCGCGTTCGCGCACGAGGCTAAGCGCGATCATCAGGATCGCCATCACTTGGAGGAGAATCGCAATCAAGCCGGGAACGAAGAAGTTGGCAGAACGCGTGGCTGGATTGTAGAGCACGGAGGGGCGCACCTCGATGGGCATCGCCCCGTCGGGCAACACGCGGCCAAGCGACTCCTTGAGAGCGACGCCGGTCGCGGTGCTCATCGCCTGGCCGGCCACGCTCGAGTCTGATCCATCGACGAGCACGAGAACGGTTGCGGTGGTGCCGTCCTGCAGGCGCCGCGCATAGTCGTAAGGGATGCGGATGCCGACGCGGGCCTTCCCGGCGCGGATCGCCTCATACATCGCGTCCCGCGAGCCTGCGTAAATCTTCATGTTGAAGACATCAGATCCGGCGAAGCTCTCAAGCAGGCGGCGGCTTTCCTGCGTGTGCGATTCGTCGAGAATGACGGTCGAGATCTGGCGAATATTGGTATCGACCGCAAATCCGAAAAGAAACAGCTGAAGCATGGGGATGAGGAGTGCGAAAAAGAGCGTGCCGGGGTCGCGAATGATGTGCAGGAATTCCTTCCGGCAGACTGGCACGAGACCGCGAAACAGTCCCCTCATCGCTGCGACTCCATGATCCGATAGGTAAGAGTCACGAAGACATCTTCGAGCGATGGCTCGATTGTGGCGATTGTTGCTGCCTGTGGAAGTTTTGCGCGCAGATTGTCGAAACGGTCGGTTTCAGCAAGCGCATGAATGGAGTGGCCGAAGATGGTGGCCTCGCGAATTCCGGGCATGCGCCGCACGCCATCCAGAATCTCTGAGGGATTCGCGGTGCTGATTTGAATGCGTGATGTGCCTGGCGGATTGGCGTCGGGAAGCTTCTGCAACTCGGCGACGGTGCCGATGGCGATGAGTTTGGACATGTAGATGTAGCCGACGCGTCCGCAGCGCTCCGCCTCATCCATGTAATGCGTGGTGACGAAGAAAGTGACGCCTTGACCGGAGAGCTGAAAGAGCAGGTCCCACAGTGCCCGGCGGGCTACAGGATCGATGCCGGCGGTGGGCTCGTCGAGAAAAACAACCTCAGGCGAGTGGATGATGGAGCAAGCGAGCGCCAGCCTTTGTTTCCATCCGCCCGAGAGCTGGCCGGCGCGACGATCCAGATAGGGCTCAATCCCGGTGAGAGTCTGCAGTTCGCGCTTGCGCTCGGCAGCGCGATTGGCGGAAAGGCCGTAGACGCCGGCATAGAAATCCATATTTTCGGCGACAGTCAGATCCTCGTAGAGACCGAACTTCTGGGACATATAGCCGACATGGCGGCGAATTTCGGCGGCGTCCTTGCGGATATCTGCGCCAAGGATGCGTCCGGTTCCCTCGGTAGGCCGAAGCAGCCCGCAGAGCGCTTTGATGATAGTGGTCTTGCCCGATCCGTTTGGGCCGAGGAAGCCGAAGAGCTCGCCTTTGCCGATTTCGAAGCTGACGTCGCTGACCGCGGTAAATGATCCGAAGCGGATGGTTAAGTGGTCGGCTGCGATGACGGCCGTCATTCGAGGCGCACCGTTGCCGACATTCCCGACTTCAGAATTTGCTGTGCGTTGTCGACGTAGACTTTTACGCCGAAGACCTCGTGTTCGCGATCGCTTTTTGTCTGCACGTTGCGGGGAAGAAACTCGGCCTGCGAACTGATCTGCCCCACGCGGCCTTCGAAAGCGCGGTTGCCAAAGCTGTCCACACGTACAATAGCGTGCTGACCGAGTTGAACGTGAGCGAGATCGGTTTCGGGGATGTAGACCTTTACCCAGAGCTGTGACGCTTCGAGCATGGTAATGACGATGCGACCGGCAGGAACCAGATCGCCCGAACGCACGCTGACCACTTCGACGACAGAATCCGCCGAGGCCGTGAGTTCAGCTTCGCGGAGGCGCGCGTCGAGTTCCGCCACGCGACCCCGCACTTCAGCAAGACGACCACGCGCGCCTTCTATGTCCTCTTTGCGAAAACCTTTGCGCGAGAGGATTGCTGCGGCCTCAGCCTGCTTGTATTTGGCTTCAGCGGCGTTGAGGTCCTCGACACGCGTACCCGCCTGAAGGAGCGCAAGCCGCTGGCGTGCGGATTCGGCGCGCTGGCCGGCAGCATCGCGCTTGTCGCGGCTGTCGTCGAAGACCTGGCGTGATATGGTGTCGGTTGCGACGAGCTTTTCCATGCGCTTGTAAGTGACTTCGGCATTGCTTGCGTCGGCAGAGGCGGCGGAATAGTCCGCCTGCGCCTGGTCGATCTCCTGGCGGCGCGGGCCATTGCGCGCTGCTTCCAAAGCGGCTTGCTGCGCATGTGCCGTTGCCTCGGCCTGTGTAATCTCCTCCGGACGGTTGCCGCGCAGCATCTTGTCGAGATCGGCCTGCGCCTGTTGGAGCGAGGCCTCGGCCTGGGCGCGCTGCGCCTTCAGTTCGTCGCATTCGAAACGCACCAGCGTGGTTCCGGCCTTGACCATCTGGCCTTCTTCTACCGGAACTTCGGTGACGCGGCCGCCAATCTTTGACCCGATTTGAATCTCCCGTGTCTCCACGGTGCCGGAATAGTCGAAACGGCTGCGATGCGCCTGCCATGCAAACATCAGCCACATCGCGGCAATAAGCACTGCCGCGACGACTCCGGCGACGGTGAGACGGCGCTTCATGCGATTCCTTCCGCAGCTTCGGTGGCCACGCGCACTTGACTCCGGCGCGGGGTCGGCAATCATCCTTGCGTTGCTCGCAGGAAAAAAGTTTCTAGACATCTTCAGCATGGCATGGGATTTCTGGACCGCTGTGAGCTACAGCACAGAGGATGCCTGGCCCCAAGGCTTGTATTATCAAAGGAGAAATGCAGACTCGTATTTGCAGTTGTTTGCTGGGATTGATCGCAGGCGCCGCGGCTCTCACCGCACTCGCCGGGTGCAAGTCGCTGCCCCCCTCGAAGCCGGAGTCGGAGTGGACGCCGGTGGAGGCGCAGGGCGCGGCGGTGTTTCATCAGGCCTGCGCGAAGTGCCACTATCCCACCTCGACACACGGTCTGCACGGGCCGGGCCTGCAAGCCATAACCAAGATAAAGGCCATGCCGTCGGGCGCGCCGCCCACCGATGAACGGCTGACAGCAGTAATCCTGCACGGCCACGGAACCATGCCCGGAACCGCGCTCGACGACCAGCAGTTGCAAGACCTGCTGGCGTATCTGCACACGCTATGAGCGACGAAGCACCCAGCGGCAGTGTTGAGCTGAAGAATCAAGATGAGAGTTCGTCTGACGCCGGCGAATCGAAGACCACTGCCGCGCCGAAACGGGAACTGCTCCCCTTGCCCGGACTCGCCGCAATTTCCTTCTATCTGCTGCTGCTCGCGGTCGTAATCGTCGTCGGAGTAGTGGGGGGCCACTATCCCGCAGTTTTCCTGCTGCTGCCCGTCTTTCTTTTCGCCGCCTGCGGGGGATTGCTGATGCGGTTTCGCTGGGCGTGGGCGATGGCGCTTTCCGCGGTGCTGATGCTGGGTGGCTACAACGCGTGGATTTTTGCACGGATACACCTTGTACCTGCGTTAATCCAGGGATTGCTGAACATGATTTTCTTCTTCTATCTCGTGCGCACCGAGGTCCGGGAAAAGCTGCGCTAGGATCTTCCTGCAGTCCGCTCTAATAGAAGCTTCGAGGCTTCTCAACAGCGATCACATTCTCATGGAATCCTTGTGAGGTGGGATGGTAATCTCTTGCCCATGCCGCTGAAAATGCTGAAGCTTGCTGGTTGTCTCTTCCTGACGTTTGCCTCAATTGTTGCCCTCCAGGCCGCTGATGCGCCAAAGAAGCGGGACATCAACCTCGACGATCTTGCCAAGTTGCAGCGCGTTGGTGGTCCGGTTGTCTCGCCGGATGGCGAATGGGTGCTTTACGCGGTTAGCCAAGTCGATACCAAGGAAGACAAATCGCAATCTCATCTCTGGATGGTGAAGTGGGACGGGTCAGTTCACCTGCAGTTAACCTACGGAAAAGAGGGCGCTTCGTCTCCGAAGTTCAGCCCGGATGGACGCTATATCAGCTTCATGTCGTCGCGGCCCGGGCCGGCGAAGGGCGACCAAGTGTGGGTAATGGACCGCCGCGGCGGCGAGGCCGAGCAGTTGACGAACATTACTGACCAGAACATCCAGGGATACGCGTGGTCGCCGGACTCGAAAAAACTGCTGCTCACCCTGCATCCGAAATCGGAGCCCGATCCCGAAGAGGGCAAGCCGCCCGCGCCGCCCAAGCCCATCGTAATCGATCGCTACCACTTCAAGCAGGACATCCAGGGCTATCTGCGCAACGACGCCTATAACGCGCTGTATCTCTGGGATCTCACGGCGAAGAAGGCCGAAAAGCTGACCATAGGAAAGAACGTGAATGAGAACGACGCGGAATGGTCGCCTGACGGAAAGTGGATTGCGTTTGTGAGCAATCAGGATCCTGACCCCGATCGCAGCAACAATTCGGATGTGTTTGTCGTGGAGGCAAAAGCTGGTTCAACCGTCAAGAAGCTGACGACCTGGACCGGACCGGATGGCGGACGCCTCGCATGGTCGCCCGATTCCACGTCCATTGCCTATACCCAGGGCGCGAAGATCGAGTTGCTGGAATATTCGCAGGCCAAGCCGGCAGTGGTGACTCTGGACGGCAAGGTCAGCTATCCCGCGGCGACATTCGATCGCAGTGTGAGTCAGCCGTTCTTCTCCGCCGATGGACATTTGAGCTACCTCGTGGCCGACGATCGCAACCAATATCCCGCTGAAGTGGAGCTGACGGGCAATGGCATCAAGAAGGAACTCGCTCAACAGGGTGCGGTGATGACGTGGGACCAGGCGGGCGGGCATACTGCGGTTTTGTATACCAACGATTCTTCGCCTGCAGAGGTCTATGCGCTGGAGAACGGTGAACTGCGCAAGCTTACGACGCACAACGACGCACTGGTAGCAGAGCTGAATCTCGTACCCACCGAAGACATTGAAGCCAAGGATAAGGAAGGGGTCGAGGTCCACGGGCTGCTGACCAGGCCAGCGGACTTCAAGGCGGGATCGCGGGTGCCGATGATCCTGTTTATTCATGGCGGACCGAACGGGCAGGACGAGCACAGCTTTGACTTCATGCGCCAGTGGCTCGCGACCAAGGGATATGCGGAACTGAACGTAAACTATCGCGGCAGCTCCGGTCGCGGACAGGACTACGCGAAGGCAATCGCTGCCGACTGGGGCCACTTCGAAGTTGAAGACCTGTTGGCGTGCGTCGACAAGGCTGTGGCCATAGGCGTTGCGGATCCAAATCGCCTTGCTGTTACCGGGTGGAGCTACGGCGGGATCCTGACTGACTATACGGTTGCAAGTTCTGATCGCTTCAAGGCCGGCATCAGCGGAGCGGGCGTAGCCTCGCCGATGTCGTTCTATGGCGTCGACCAGTACATTCTGCAATACGACAACGAACTGGGGCCGCCATGGAAGAATCTTGCCCTCTACATCAAGATGAGCTACCCGTTCCTTGAAGTCGACAAGCGGGTACATACGCCCATGATGTTCATGGGCGGCACCTCCGATATGAATGTGCCGTTGCTGGGCGGCGAGCAGATGTACGAAGCGCTGAAATCGCTAGGCCGGCCGACGGAGCTGGTCGTGTATCCGGGGCAATTCCACGGGTTCACGCGGCCCAGCTTCATTCGCGATCGCTATGAGCGCTGGCTGGGGTGGTGGGACAAGTACTTGAAACCCGCGACGCCGGCTCCGGCGGCTGCGCCGAACAAGCAGGCGGAATGAGCGCAGCCTCGACATAGCCTGCGGGCAAAATAGGAGGAATCTCTCCTGAGCTGCCCACAGGGACCTTACTCTTCAAATGCGGTTTCGCGGCGCTTGGTGGGCTCCATGTCGCTTCTCCGGCGAAACATTCCAATCACCGCGATGATGGTGGCGATAATCAGCAGGAACGCGCCGAGCAGCGTCAACCCAACCGCGCCCGGCACGCCAACGCCCGTAGTAGTGATGTCGATGTGAATCGAACAACCAGAGGGCGGATAGGCAAATGAAAGGCCCGTTGTGCCATGACAAAAATAGAAGATAACGAACAGCCCCGCAGCCAAGCAGACGACAGCAGTCACCAATACGCCTTTCATCCGAGCCCCCCTTGCGCAGGATTTTACCCCGCGCTCCAGGTTCATGCACTGCCGCTACAATAAAGGGGATGGAACTGGTGCAGATTGAGCCCGCGCGCAAAATGCCTGCTCCGAAGCCGGATTGGCTGAAGGCGCGTGCCCCGGTAGGCGAGAATTATCATGCGTTGAAGCAGTTGGCGCGCTCGCTCGGGCTGCACACCGTATGCGAGAGCGCGCATTGCCCCAACATCGGCGAGTGCTGGCATCACAAGACGGCCACCTTCATGATGCTGGGCAATCTGTGCACGCGGCGCTGCGGATTCTGCGCTGTGCCCAAGGGCCGCCCCGAACCCATCGACCTTGACGAGCCGCGCCGGGTAGCCGAAGCCGTGGCGACACTAGGCCTCGAGCACGCGGTTATTACCAGCGTCAACCGCGATGACGACCTCGTCGGCGGTGCGCGCATCTTTGCAATGGTCATCGAAGAGATTCGACGCCAGGCGCCCGGATGCCGCGTCGAGGTGCTGGTCCCCGATTTTCAGGGAAACCGCGAAGCCATCCGCACTGTTGTTGACGCCAAGCCCGAGGTGATGAATCATAACACCGAAACGGTGCCGCGGCTCTATCGCGTGGTGCGGTCGGGCGCGCGCTACGAGCGCTCCCTCGAGCTGTTGAACTACTCCAAGACGCTAAACCCCGGAGGGGTTACGAAGTCGGGAGTGATGGTCGGCCTGGGAGAAGAGACGCACGAACTGCTCGAAGTGTTTCGCGATCTGGCCGCAGTCGGTTGCGACATTCTTACGGTTGGCCAGTATCTGCGCCCTTCGCGCGACCACCTGCCCATGGCACGTTTATATACGCCACGAGAGTTTCAGGAGTTGAAGAGCGAAGCTCTGAAAGTGGGCTTCCGTCACGTCGAATCGGGGCCACTGGTGCGTTCGAGCTATCACGCCCACGCGCAGGCCGCCGCGACAGGCTTGGTTGCGATACCGGCCTCAGCCTGAATCTCCTGCTCATCGATCAATCGATCAAATGGTTCAACGTTTGTAGGAAGACACGGGCGTGGTTTCAAATTGTCCTTTTGGTGAAACAAGGAGAGGTCGACAGCATGTCTTCGGATCGCCGTGATTTTCTGAAGCGAGCAAGCCTGATGGGATCAATCGCCATGTTTGGCGGTCGTTCTGCGGGATCCCTGCCACCCGCGGGCGGGATCAAGAGCGCTATTGAGGAGTCCCTGCCGGTCCAGTCAGAGGAAACTCCCAAATACCACATCAAGTTTGCGGTCTGTGGAATGAGTCACGACCACATCTACGGCATGATTGGAGCGATCCAGCGCGGTGGCGGCGAGTTGGTGGCGGCTTGGGGTGGCGAACAAGACAAGCTTGCCGCCTTCACCAAGCGGTTCCCCAACGTTCGGATGGTCAAGACGGAGGCCGAGATTCTGCACGATAGTTCTATCCAACTCGTACTCAGTTCGCAGATCGCCAGCGAACGCGCACCGCTCGGCGTGCGGGCGATGAAACTCGGCAAGGACTTTCTTTCAGACAAGCCCGGCATCACCACGCTCGAACAACTGGCTGAAGTGCGCAAGACGATTGCCGAAACCAAACGCACCTACGCCATCATGTACAGCGAGCGACTCGAAGTTAAGGCCGCTGTCTACGCAGGTACGCTCGTTCAGCAGGGGGCCATCGGCAAGGTGATCCAGACCATCAACATCGCGCCTCACCAGATCTTTCAGCATGGCGGCGTGGCCGGCGGCGGCTCTGGCAGGCCTGACTGGTTCTGGAATCCCGACCAGTACGGCGGAATCCTCTGCGACATCGGTTCTCACCAGGTAGACCAGTTTCTCTTCTACACCGGATCGACCGAAGGAGAAGTCGTGGAATCGCAGATCGCGAATGTCCGACATCCCGATCATCCCCGGTTCCAGGACTTCGGCGACATGGTGCTGCGCGGAAATCGCGGCCTCGGTTATGTGCGTCTCGATTGGTTCACTCCCGATGGCCTCGGCACCTGGGGCGACGGACGCCTCTTCATTCTGGGGACTGACGGCTACATCGAAATCCGCAAATATACCGACGTGGCCGTGAAACCGCAGGGGAACAACCTCTTCATCGTGGATAACAAGCAGGCGCGTTATATCGATTGCAATAATACGCCGCTGCCGTTCGGTCCCCAGTTTGTGGCCGATGTCGTCAACCGCACCCACACCGCCCAGGACCAGGCGCAATGCCTGCTCGCTGCTGAACTGGTCATCAAAGCTCAACTCGCCGCAAAGCGGGTAACTCTGCAGGAGTAGAAAAGGAGCCTTGAGAGATCCCGGCCACAAGCGTTAGCCCCGGTGCGGGGTTGTAAAATTAGCCGTGGCAATTGGCTTACGGCAATTCCAGAGATGGTGTGGCCTTTCGGGGTTTGATACAAGGTCGCCGCTCCCTGGTGGTTGCGTCGACTTGGGGGCAGAGGCTCCGGGATACAGCTACTCAGGAATTGCGATAGCGAGGAATTAACGATGGCATCGTTTATGGATGGCAATCCAGCACTTAAAGGACTTTCGGGAGATCTGAAGCGCCGGATGGATGCGGCCGTAGCAACCTTCCAGGCCAGCCTGGCCTCCACACGCACCGGCCGCGCGAGCGCCCATATGCTTGACCAGATCAAGGTGGACTATTACGGCACCATGACGCCCATCAACCAGATGGCGCAGGTGGGCGCCCCAGAACCGCAGACCATTCTCATCCAGCCGTGGGATCCCTCGATCCTCAAGGAAATCGAGAAGGCCATTCAGGCTTCTGATCTGGGATTCAACCCAATATCCGACGGCAAGGTGATCCGCGTGCCTGTTCCGCCGATGACCGAGGAGCGCCGGCGTGACGTGGTCAAGCATCTGAACAAGGTTCTCGAGGAACATCGCACCGCGATTCGCAATGTGCGCCGCGACGGCAACGATGCGTTGAAGAAACTTGCCAAAGAAAAGAAGATCAGCGAAGACGATGAGAAACGCGCGCTCGAAGAGGTTCAGAAGATGACGGACGAAGAGATCCGCCGTATGGAAGAGCTTTCGCGTAAGAAAGAAGCCGAAGTGATGCAGGTCTGAGTGGATCAGGATCAATGCTCGTCCGGCGAGAGAAAGCGACTGCCATCATGGCTGGGGACACTCCTCATCGCTGCGATCTATGTCGCGCTGATGGCGTGCACCAATACCCGCTTCACTATGCTGGACGACGAGAGCAACAGTCTTTCGTTTGCGGGTCGCCCTCTCATTTCGGCACTGCAACCCTTCTTCAAACCCGCGGGAGATCGCGAGCTTCATCCTCCGCTGACTGAAATCCTCTGGCATCTCTGGCTCGTGGCAACACACTACTCGTTCCTCCTTCTGCGGCTCCCCGCCAACATCCTCTTCGCCGGAGCCGTTATCTTCACAGCCCTCTGCGCCCAGCGGCTCGCAGGAACGAAGGCATACTGGGCCACGCTTCTGCTCGGGTTGATTTGGCCTTTTGCGTTCCAATACGGGCGCATCGCCGGATGGTACACGCTGTCCACGTGTCTGCTGTCGCTTGTGACATGGATTTATCTGAACCTTGTTGAAGACCGGAGCGCGTGGCTATGGGTATGGCTGGCTCTGGCCTGCGTTGCCCTGGTTTGGTCCAATTATTTCGGCTTCGTATTTCTCCTTCTACTTCTGGCCGATCTGCTGCTGTTTCACCGCAGTGTGGCTCGAATGCGGAGAAGGCCTCTCCTCATCTCGTTGGCGGTAGTTGCAGTCGCGTTTCTGCCCTTGCTTGCTTCCGCCGTTGAAGACGTTGGAAATTATGTCGGGCCGGAGGCGAGCGCGATTCGTCTGAAAAGCGAGGTTGCCGCTGTTGGCTATCCCCTCTTCGCGATCTTTGGCTCAGGCGCTGTTGCCCCCTGGTATTGGCCCCTGAGTCTACCGGTCGCGGCAGCAGCGGCGGCGCTGTTGGTTGCCATGTGTTTCGGCGCCGGACGGCAATGGCTCATCTATACCGTCCTCGCAATGGCTGCGATGGAGTTGGGCCGCGTATTCGACGTCAAACGTGTTCTCATCTTTATCCCGTGGCTGTTGCTTGCAATGGCCATGGCGATGTTTGGGAGTGGTTCACGTTTTTCGAGTTTGGCGAAGGGCGCAGTTGCGGTACTCGTCGTAGCCGGCTGGCTGGGAATCGCGTCGGGCCACCACTACGCAACCACCAACCTCCAGGAACCGTGGGGTCCGGTCGCCCGCATTGTGGCAGAGGACACGAGGCGCGGCGCAACCATCGTCAGCGAAAATCCTCCCTTCTTTTTTTACCTGGATTATGAGCTTGGTCTTCAATCGAACATGCAGGCCGCGGACCAGAGCGACCTGGGAGCTGATTTTTACAGGTCACAAGGGTTCACAATCATCGAACCGGATCATGAAGGAAAGCAAGCCCGATTGCTGCGGGGTAAAGTTGTTCTTGTCAAAGGCGCGGGAATGATCGAAGACGTGGAGGCGATGAACGAGCTGAACGACGCTCTCGGCCGGCGCTGTGCGGTGCTGGGCGAATACCGGGCTGCGCCCGATCCAGCGCTCGCGTGGAAAAGGCGATTCGCGAATGACGTTCCCGTGCTGCCCTATCGAACCGATGTGACATGGTTCGACTGCAAGTGAAGTCTTCAGCACGGAAGCTTGAAATATCCCAACAAGCATGAGGGAAGAAAATGGAGCACAATCTCGAAAACACGAACGCATTGCTGTCGCGTACTCCGGCCGCGCTCGATGCGCTGCTGCGCGGACTGCCCGAGTCATGGACACATCAGAATGAAGGCGAGGGCACATTCACGGTCGTGGACGTCATCGGGCATCTCATCTATGCCGACAAGACCGACTGGATGCCGCGGGCGCGCATGATTCTTGAACACGGCGAAGCCAAATCATTTGAGCCTTTCGATCGCTGGGGGCATGTTGAAATATGTCGAGGCAAAAAACTTTCGCAATTACTGGATGAGTTTGACACCGTGCGCGCCAAATGTCTCGACGATCTTCAGGCATTGGATCTGCACCCGCAGCAGCTTGAACTGCGCGGCCACCACCCTTCGCTTGGAGCTGTCACACTTTCGAATCTGCTCGCGACATGGGCCGGCCACGACTTAACGCATCTCCACCAGGTCTCGCGGATCATGGCGCATCAGTATCGCGGGGCCGTGGGGCCTTTCGGCGCGTTTCTGGGAGTGCTGAAGTGCCAGGGGCATGGTGGGTAAAGCAGTTTATAGTTCAAAGTTCGCGGTTCTTAGTTCAGAGCAACCGAGAATTCCGAACTAAGAACTGTTAACTGAAGCGCAGAGGCTACTTCTTTGGCCGTTTGTAGAACGGTATCGGAACCTGTTTTGCCCTGACGGAATTAGCGCGGCACTGAACGAGAACATCCTCTCCGCTTGCCGCAACACTTGCAGGTACGAGCGCCATGGCGATATTGGTCTTGAGGAACGGTGCGGGCGAGCCGGACGTCACGACGCCGATTTGTTTGCCGTCGAGGTCGTGTACGGTGTACCCATCCCGCCCAATCCCGCGGTCGACCATCTCGAGTCCGATGATCTTGCGCTTCGGACCGCCGCTGGCCTGGTCAGCAAGCAATGCATCGCGTCCGATGAAATCGCTCTTGTCGAGCTTGAGAAAGCGATCAAGGCCCGCTTCGAGCGCGTTGATTTCTTCTGAGATTTCGTGACCGTAGAGGCTCATGCCTGCTTCGAGGCGGAGGGTGTTGCGCGCACCCAGACCGCAGGGCCGGATGCCAAATTCCGCGCCCGCTTCGAGCAGCGCGTTCCACATCTTCACGCTGGAGGCTTCGTCAGACGGGATGTAGACCTCGAAGCCGTCTTCTCCGCTGTAGCCGGTGCGCGCGATAAGCACGTTGTGGATGCCCGCAACCTGGCCCCAGGTGAACCAGTAATTCTTGATGGCGCTCAGATCTACCTTTGTCAGTTTCTGGAGCGTCTCAAGCGCGCGCGGACCTTGCAAAGCCAGTTGCGAGTAGTAGCTTGAGTAGTCGGTGATGTGAATGCCTGCCCATCCGCCCACCTGCTGGCGGATCCACGCATAATCCTTGTCCTTGGTTCCGGCGTTGACCACTAGCAGGTAATCGTTCTCGCTGAACCGGTGAACAAGGATGTCATCGACAAAGGTGCCCTGCGGAGTGAGTAGCGCGGAGTAGTGCGCCTGTCCGTCCTTGAGCCTCGAGGCGTCGTTCATGGTGATGTGCTGGACAGCGGCCAGCGAGCCGGGACCACGGAACTGAATCTCGCCCATGTGGCTCACATCAAACAGCCCGACGCCGGTGCGCACTGCCATATGCTCGGCGATGAGACCGCCGCCCGGACCGGGATACTCGACGGGCATGTCCCAGCCACCGAAATCTACCATCTTGGCCTTCAGCGCACGATGCGTAGCATTCAGGGCGGTCTTTTTCAGGGCGGGGGCGACGGGTACTGCGGAGGTCGACATGAGGTGAAATCCTTTCGCTGGCAAATCTACCCTTCCAACGATAGGCATACGCCCGGCGCGGGTCAAACGCCGGGGTTCACGGCTTAAGATGGTTTGTTGAGCCAATGGAAGGGGGCCGCCCTTGAATCCACTGCGCGGAATTCTGATGATTGTGGCATCAGCGTTTGCCTTCTGGCGTGGCTGGCAGATTCGTCACGGCCACTATGCATGGATGGCTTTCGGCCTGGGTTTTCTGGCGCTGGGACTGGCGGCGTGGCACCTGGCGAGCGGGCGCCAAGATCGGATGCGCTAGACCTCGAAATTCCGGGCACTCGAAGAAGTGTCCCAAGGTTCTCCTTCTGCTGCTTCCCTTTCCTCCTATAATTCCCACCAATTACTGCTATGGAATATTTTCTGATCATTGTTCTGGGAATTGTTGTCCTTTCGGTTTGGAACAGTGGCCGGAATGCGAACGAGCGGTTGCGCGAGGCGGTCGACCGGCTGGAACGCGAGCTCGATTTTTTACGTTCGCAACTTGCCGGGCTGGTAAAAGCCAACGCCAAGCCGGTCGAATCGGCCGTGCAGCCGGCATCCGCGCCCGCAGCAACTCCAGAAGCAGCCGCAAAGCCGGCAACTCAGGCGGCACAGGCTTCACACAGCGTCGCCCCTGCCGTTGCGGCATATGGGCCGGTTGCTGCGCCCGGGCCGGTTGAGACTGCTGCACCAGTTCCTGCGCCTCCTGGCGCCAGTCCGCAAGCCGTTCCCCCGCTTGAATCGCAGCCGCCCAAGCCCGCCGCGCCTCCCGTCGAGCCGCATCCGACAACGTTAGCGCCGCCTGGCGCTCTGCAACCGCCCGCCGCGAAACCAGCACCAACGCTCCCTGCCGGACCCGCGGAGCCGGCGAAACAGTCCCAGCCATCAGGCGCGCCCCCGCGGCATCCTGCCGCTGCATTTCAAGCCGCATCAACGTTGCAATCCGCCTCGTCTGCGCAGAAGGAGGCGCGGCTCTTCTCGCTTGAAGAAACACTGGGGGCAAACTGGCTCAACAAAATCGGCATTGCGATCCTGGTCATCGGCCTGGCATTCTTCCTTGCCTACAAACTGCAAACCTGGGGACCAGGTGGCAAGGTGCTCTGCGGATTCGCAGTGAGCGTTGCCCTCCTGGGCGGAGGCGTGTGGCTTGAGCCCAAGCCGACTTACCGCATCTTCGCACGCGGCGGCATCGGCGGCGGATGGGCGCTGGCCTACTTCACCACCTTTGCGATGTACCACCTTCAAGCAGCGCGCGTTGTCGATTCGCTGCCCGTCGACCTGCTGCTGATGATGCTAGTCGCAGCGGGCATGGTCGGCCACTCGCTACGCTACCGTTCGCAGACCGTGACGGCGCTGGCATTCATGCTCGGCTTCGCCACGTTGCTGACGAGCCATGTAGAAGAGCCAAACCAGACGGTTGTCTTCTCGCTCGCCGCGAGCGCCATTCTCGCCATCGCGCTCGTGGTTGTGACGACCATCCGCCACTGGGCGGTATTGGAGTTATGCGGGCTGATCGCGGTCTATTCGAGCCACTTCATCTGGCTCACCAAGGTGCTCCCCGACAACCATGCCGACTTTGCCGAATTCTGGCCATCGACGGCGCTCATCCTGCTCTATTGGCTGATCTTTCGCCTGGCCTATCTGCTGCGCACGCCGATCGACAAACGTGAAGAGAACCTGTCGAGCGTCTCGGCGATCCTGAATTCCGGAGGCGTGCTCGGGCTGCTGAAGTTCCAGTCGGCGCATCCGGAGTGGGCGTTCTGGGCGCTGGTCGCGCTCGGCATTATCGAAATGGGTCTGGCCTGGTGGGCCAAAGCGAAACGCCGCCAGGCATTCGTCGTCCTCTCCACCATCGCAGTGGTGCTGCTGGTTTCGTCGGTACCGTTCCGCTTCCACGGCGTAAGCTGGCCGGTGCTCTGGCTGGTGCAGGCGCAGGTACTGGCCATTGCCGGATTGCGCTTGGGTGAGCCAGTATTCCGACGCCTTGGGCTCCTGACCGGTGTCATCACCGGCGGCGTTTTGGCACTCCACGACGTGATGCCTTTGGCAGTTGAGCGGTTGATGGCCGGAGATACAAGCCGCCATTGGTCGCTGACGGCAGGGCTCGCGCTGGCAGCGATTCTTTACTGGACACATGCCGAGGTCTACCCCCGTCGCTGGCTTGAGATTGCGTCGCATGCGCTCGAGAGCCTGGCTCTGAACCTCTCAAGCTGGCTGGCTCTCGGAGCAGCAGCGGCATGCCTCTGGGTTGTACTGCCGGACAAGTGGCTACCAGTCGGCTGGCTGGCGCTGTTTCTCGTTCTCGTATTTGCGGGACACCGCTGGCGCGCGACCATGCCGCTGGTGGAGGGCGATGTGTTGGCGCTGGTCGCCGGGGCGTTACTCGTTTTCGATCATGTGCTGCCGCTTGCATATTTCCGGCTCGACAATTTCGATCTGAGCCATCATCCCGCCGAAACAACGGTGCTTGCTTTTGCCGCGCTGGCGTACTGGCTGCGCGCCGAGGTGTTTCCGCGCGTGCTGCCGAGCCTCAATCGAGCGGAATCGCGTACGCAGACGCTGCGCGCCTGGCAGGCCTTCATTCTGCCGTGCACAAGCTGGCTCGGACTGGGTGCAGCGACGGCGGCGCTTTGGGCGTGCATGCCGGATCAATGGCTGCCTCTCGCCTGGATCGCACTTTTCCTCGTGCTGGTCATTCTGGGGCATCGATTCAAAGCTGCCATGCTGCCGCTCGAGGGCGATGTACTGGCGCTTTTGAGTGCGGGCGTTCTCGCCTTCCATCACGTTCTGCCGCTGGTCTTCTCCCGGTTTGAGAATGCTGACCCCAGCCGGCATCCAGCCGAAACCACCGTATTGAGCCTCACTGCACTTGCCTTCTGGTCGCGTGCCGAGTTGCTTCCGCGCTTTCTGCCGAAGCTGAATGCCGTGGCGGGTTGGGATCCGGCGGCGTGGGAGCCGGTGATGCTGCCGCTCGCCGGTTGCCTCGGCACGGCATCGGCAGCGGCGGCAATGTGGGTTGCGTTGCCAGCGCCATGGGTGGCTGTCGGATGGCTCGCGCTGGTGGTGGTGCTTGGCCTGGCGGCGGACTGGATCGGGCGCAGCCCATTAGCATTGCAGGCCGATGCATTGGCTGTTGCTTCGCTGCTTGGGCTCTTTGGCTGGGACCTGTGGCACAGCGACTGGCATCATCGCATCCCGTTGCTGATAGCGGTTGCGCTTCTCTATTGCGGTATGCGTCGGAAAACGGTGGTGGGCGGCCGCAACTTCGTGGCCGCCGCGTATTCCTGGGCGTCGGCCGTCCTCTTGCTTCTTCTGACATTCGATATCTTCCATGATCCGTGGACGGCGCCCGTTCTGGTCGCGCTCTGCCTGGCACTCTTCGAGATTGGTCGCTTCGTCAAGAAGGGTTTCCTGCGTTGGCAGGGATATGTGCTGATCGCCGTTGCGCTCTTTGTATATCTTGGCGGCGACCTTCCCCATGGCGTTTTCGGATTGACGAGCCCGCCGGTTGCACGGGGCTTCACTTTCGTCGGTTCCGATTTGATCGAAGTACTGATCCTCATCGCGGGAGGTTATTGGCTACTGGAGCGAACACGGGATTTCTCTCGCACAACGAAGACGGAGCACTTCGTCGGTCTTCTCGCAGACGTTGCAGGGACTTTCTGCCTCGTGGTCTGGTTCGGCGTGCGATTCGGGTTTTATTTGCCCGGCGGCGAAGGCTGGATTGCGGCAATCTGGGCGGCGATGGCTACCGTGCTGATGGTGCTGGCGTGGATCATGCGGCGACGGACGTTTCTGGTGCAGGCAATCGCGCTTGCCATTGCGGCGGTGCTGCGCGGTTTGCTGTTCGATCTCATCGGCGAAATCCATGGCGATTTCTGGCATGGGTCGCTCTATCATCTTTCGATTGCCGCGGTGGTCTTAATTGCGTCACTGCCATTTGCATTCAAGTTACGCGGGCCGGAGTTCTGGACCGGCGCTTCGCTGACCTTCCCGGCGCCGTTGGTGAAAGCGCTCGCCAGGCCGGAGCAATGGTTCTTCTTCGCGCCATTTGGAATGATGGTAGCGGCGCTTGCCCTAAAACTTAGCTCTGGCCACATCACAATCGCGTGGAGCCTGCTGGGCCTCGGTACGTTTTTGTTTGCGTTGGTTGTTGGAGAGAGGTCGTTCCGGCTGGCAGGGCTGGCGCTGTTGCTCGTCAGCGTGGCGAAGATTTTGCTGATGGATGTTTGGGCACTGGCGCCGCCGGACCGCTACGTCACGCTGATTGTTCTGGGGACCGCGTTGCTCGCGGTATCGTTCCTGTACACGAGATTCAGCGCGAAGATTCGAAAGTATCTTTAGAACGAGATTCCTCAATGTTGGTTGGGTGAAAGCGAACAGGCGACTGCAGATCTCACGGCTTCCAATTCTCTGAGAGAAGGTGGACGAACGATGGAATTCAGCTACAGAGTTACCCAGAAGGATTACAAACAGGGATTCAAGTTGAGACTGCAAAGAACACTCTTCTCTCGGGCGTGACCAAGACGATTATGTTCTGGATTTTCGTTCTCATTTGCCTTGTGCTTTTATGGGGAGTCGTTCAGCGGAGCGCGATTCAAACGAATGCACGCGGCGAATCGCGGGTTGCGTCCTCCTCTGCAATCTCCGATAAAAGCGCTCCGGTTCCCAGCGACAGTCCTGCAGATTCAAATGCCCCCCGTCGCGCACGACAGTGATTCGGGCATGTCAAAAGCACCGTTATTGAATGTTCTTGCGGCGTCGCTGCCGCAGAAGTGAGGCGCTAGCGCCGCCGCGCGCGCCAGAAACTGCTGA
>Ga0210386_10001667_pt1 | contig 19508 bp, 20 predicted proteins | sample IncBWH32OmetaG_FD_160091 | JGI IMG/M metagenome (GOLD analysis project Ga0210386, IMG submission 160091) | Forest soil microbial communities from Barre Woods Harvard Forest LTER site, Petersham, Massachusetts, United States - Inc-BW-H-32-O ...
CCTGGTCACCAACACTCTGGTGCAGGCCGACTCCGCTCCAAGCGATGTTCCGCTGAATGCTCCGTGCCCGCCCGAACAGCACGAAGCCAACGTTTTCTTTAGAAGGTAGCCGACTGATTTTTTTTTTACTCGACAAACTCCAGATCGACTTTTTCCGGGATGAGCCCGCGCCTGCCGGCCCAGCCTAGAAATTCGCGAATGGCGTTTCTGCCTTTGGAACCATAGTCGATGGTAAAATCGTTCACGTACATCCCGATAAATCGATCTGCTCCTTCCTGATCTAGACCGCGCGCCAACGGCATCGAATGTTCGATTCCAGCTTTTCGGTGTTTGAGTCCGTATTCGATACTTTCTTTGAGAATTTCGGAAACCTCTTTTTGAATGTTTCGCGGAATATCTTTCCGGATCACATTACCGCCCAGAGGGAGCGGAAGTCCGGTTACAGACTTCCACCACAACCCAAGATCGAGCGCCAGTTTGAACCCCTGAGCGGCGTAGGTTATCTGGCCTTCGTGAATAATCAGTCCGACGTCCGCTTGGCCGGCTTTCACAGAGTCGAAAATTTCGTCAAATCGAATCGTCACAGTTTGCACTTCTGGAGCGAACAACCGCAAAGCCAGATACGCACTCGTTTTTAGGCCTGGAATCGCGATCGTTTTAGACTCAAGCCATTTGCGTACCCCGCCTAATTCGCTCGGGGGCTCGTCCAGGGTGACAAGCATCGGGCCGTACCCATCTCCCATACTTGCGCCGCACGGGAGTAGAGAATATTTGTCCGCCAGGTAAGCATAGGCGTGAATCGAGACGGCCGAGATATGGAGTTCGCCGCGAAGTGCCCGCTGATTCAATGTCTCGATATCCTGCAGGATATGTTCGAACCTGTGCCCACGTGTATCGATCTTGTGCTCCGCCATCGCATAGAACATGAAGGCGTCATCCGGGTCCGGTGAATGTCCGAGAAGAAAATCCATAGATCGCATGCTACCCCCTTTCAGGCGGTGACTCAATCGGAGTAGCCATGTGCCCGGCGGACCTCGTCTTGCATTTCGCGCCAGCGGGAGTGTTTCTTGGGAGCATAAAACAAATAGGTAACGCCACCGGCAACACCAAATAAAACGAAGTACGCGAAACCGAGAAGCGAAATCAAAACGCCAATTTCCGTTGGGACGTTACAGAGGTCATTTAACAGAATTCCGAGAAGAGATTCTCGAAAGCCGATTCCGCTGGGAGTAATCGGTAACGAAATGATCGACGTGACGATCGGCATGATTGAGCCCATGTCCAGGAGCGAGACCCCGGCCCCGAGCGCCCTGGCGGTACAATAGAACGCGCCGTAGAATGAAAACAAGACCGGGAAGGAAAGTAGAAAGGCAAACAACAACGATTTCTTCGATCGGGCGAATAAATGGTACGCCTCGGAAGTCTCAACCAGGCGATCACGAAATGGAAAATGCTCCGGCAGCCTGTCCACCAGCTTGAAGCCAGTGACGGCAAAGGATCCAGCCGTAACCAGCACGAAACCGATCAGCATGCTGATTAAGACCCACAGTAAGACCGTTGCCTGAGGAGTCTTCTGCAGCCAGTTCCAGCGGAGAATGGTCGTCAGCAGAGCCGTCAACACCAAGGCCGCCATCCCGATCAGACGGTCCATGACGACCGTGAGAATCGACTCTTTCTTTTTATCCGGAAATTCACGCATCAGATAATACAGGCGCGCGAAATCCCCGCCCGTATACCCCGGCATGAAAAGGTTAAAAAATAGACCGACAAAAAAAAGCATGGTCGCGCGGCGCCAGCTCATATACATGCTTTGAACGCGCATCAGAATTTGCCACCGCACGATGTTGGCGACCTCCCCGACCAAGGCGACTGGCAGACCAATGTAAAGCCATGTCCGATCGGCTTTGCTGATTGCGCCCGCCATTTGCGCACGCTTTTCCGGGCTGTGAAAAAGCCAGATCAGGATGGCGATAGTAAAGACTGCCTGAAACGTGCGGATGATCGCTTTCTTCATTAGGGGAGGATAAGCTCGGGCGGATGCTGCTCTAAGCAAACACCCGAGAGAGAACATCCAGTCGTTTTCGCAATATCTTTCCAGGAATGTAGCCTGTTCTAATCGCCAACCATAGGCGACCGACCTGCGACAACATCAGAAACCTGCTTTTCGAAATTCGGATCACTTTGCGTCTGCGTAGAGGATACCGCGTGATTGAAAGGGAAATCAACGGAAGACTCTCAGCGGCCCGCTTCTGTTGCTCGGCGCGAATCTGTCCTTCGCGCCCTCTTGCAGACACTCCATGAGCGGTGCAGAGTGCGGCGCGCATGAAAGTCATCGATCTCCGTGCCGAACAGAACTGTCAATGGCGGAGCCTTCTGTATCGCAAGTACAATCCCGATGAAAAGTTGATCAGCCTGGTGGCAAACATCATTGCCGAGGTGCGGCAGCGGGGTGATCGCGCGCTGATTGAATTCGCGCAGCGGTTCGACCATGTCGATTTCACCTCTCAAGAGCTAACCGTCTCAGAGCATGAAATCGATACTGCAACAGGGCTCGTTAAACCCGGACTGGTCGATGCTTTAGAAGCGTCACACGCGAATGTACAGGGGTTTGCGTCTCGCAGCCTGCGCGCAGACTGGATGTGGAAAAATGCGCAGGGAGCGGAAGTTGGCGAACGCTTCGATCCTCTTACCAGAGTTGGTATTTACGTGCCGGCTGGAACCGCGCCGTTGGTTTCAACCGCGATAATGACGCTCTCCCTTGCCGCGGCGGCTGGCGTTTCTGAAATTGTCGCTGTTTCCCCGGTCGGTCTTGATAAGGCAATGAATCCCGGTCTTCTGACGGCGCTGCAACTTGCTGGTGCGACAGAGATTTACAAGGTCGGAGGCGCACAGGCCATCGCCGCACTTGCTTTTGGCACCGAGACAATTCAGCCCGTCCACAAGATCTTTGGTCCAGGAAACTTCTACGTCACAGAAGCGAAACGTCAGGTCTTCGGCTATGTCGCCGTTGATCTGGTGCCAGGCCCCAGCGAAATCATGGTGATTGCGGATAACACCGCCAACCCGCGTTGGGTGGCCGCCGATTTGTTGGCGCAGGCTGAGCACGGCCGCGGAAGCGTCATCTGCCTGCTCGCTCTGGATCACCGGGTGCTTGATATGGTGCAACTTGAAATCGACCTCCAGGTGAACTCCCTGGCGCGCGGAAGTGCTTTGCGTGAAGTTCTGGAACAGAACGCCTTTTTCGTCCTGGCCAAGGACGAAGAACAGGCCGTCGAGATCGCAAACGCATTCGCACCTGAGCACCTTTCGTTGGTAACCCGCCATAGCGAAAAAATGGCGAAGGTAATCTTGAACGCCGGCGCTATTTTCATCGGCGATTTTTCGCCGGTCGCTGCGGGTGATTTCCTGGCGGGACCCAGCCACGAGCTTCCCACAGGAGGTGCTGCGAAATCGTTTAGCGGATTGACAGTCGACCAGTTCCAGCGACGGACCAGCATCGTTCGCTACGATCGCGAAGCTCTGAGGAAGTCCGTCTCGATTATCTCACAGTTCAGCGAGGTCGAACAACTGGACGCGCACGGTCGATCGGTGTCGATTCGTTTCGAATAGTGTCCTGTTCCCGAAACAATATGTATTTTGTTGCGATCAAAATGGGCCGGACTTTGCCTCCTGCGCTCCTGCAACTGCCAAACTTCCGTAGCTAGAACCAGATCATGGCGCGGAAAACGCGGAAAGGCCTGCCTTGGTTTCGCGCTGCTGTCCTGTTCCTGATGCTGATAGCGCTTATCCCCGTCCTGGAGGTTGTCTACGTTCGCTTTTTCAATCCGCCGATCACGACCCTGATGATTTTTCGCCGGATCGAGGCGATGATCACGCGGCGGTATCGTGGCGACATTCAGTATCGATGGATCCGGCTCGACAAGGTTCCCGACGACTTTCTCGATGGCGTCTGGCAAATGGAAGATAGCCGTTTCTTTAGCCACGACGGCTTTGACTGGATCGAAATGGAGGAGGCCATCCAGCGCGCAGAACGTAAACATCGACCGGTCCAGGGTGTCTCGACGATCTCCAACCAATGCGCTCGTTCCCTGTTTCTCTGGCAGGGTAGATCCTGGGTCAGGAAAGGGTTGGAGGCCTATTACACGTTCTTGATGGAACACATGTTGAATAAGCAAAGAATACTCGAGCTGTATGTGAATATTATCGAGCTAGGCGACGGCGTTTACGGCATCGAGGAAGCCGCCGAACATTATTATCACGTCCCGGCAAAACAGTTGACTCGCTCGGAATGCGCAATGTTGGCCGCCATGCTGCCGTTCCCGCGAGGTTGGGACCCTCACAACCCTAGTCCAAGACTTCGAGCACGCTTCATTCTGGTGCTGCGCCGGATGAACGCCGGCGGCCCGATCGAGCGAAAATTAGGAGAGTGAAGGCACCTGAGACGATGCATTAGTGCCGCCGGCGCCTTTTGAACTTCAGTTGTGCGAGCGAACGCGCAAGCGCACCCTCAATCTCTGACACTTCTTCCGAGTTCAGATCCTTGTTCTGGAGAGTCGCCTTGGCGCGGTTGATGGCCTCTTCTGCGGCAGCCTCATCGACCTCTGTATCGGACAACGCCATATCGGTCATAATTGAAACCTTAGTCGGCGTTACCTCGACGAAGCCTGTTCCCACCACCAATTCAACCTGCTTTTGATCTTGAGTGATTCGAACTTCGCCAGGCAAGAGCCGAGTCATCAGCGGAACGTGTAGCGGTAAAATGCCCAGCTCACCTTCCACACCCGGAAGCACCACCATATCCACCTCTTCCGAAAAGACTCTCGCTTCCGGCGTGACGATTTCGAGCTGTAACTTTGCCATGGGAGCTTATTCCTGGGCTTCGCGAATCTCCTCGATACCGCCTTTCATGTAGAAATTCTGCTCGGAAATATCGTCGTGTTTCCCGTCAAGAATTTCCTTAAAACCGCGGATGGTGTCCGCGATGGAAACGTACTTTCCGGCCTTGCCGGTGAACACTTCCGCCACGTGGAAGGGCTGGCTCAGGAAACGCTGCATCTTTCGAGCGCGGTAAACCGCCAACTTGTCGTCTGGATTCAATTCATCCATACCGAGAATCGCGATGATATCCTGGAGATCCTTGTAGCGCTGTAAGACGCGCTGAACACCGCGCGCAACATCGTAATGTTCCTGGCCCACAAATTCCGGCGCAAGTACTTTTGAAGTGGACGCCAGCGGATCGACCGCCGGATAAATGCCAAGCTCGGCAATCGAGCGTTCCAACACGATCGTTGAGTCCAGATGGGCGAACGTGTTCGCCGGCGCAGGGTCTGTCAAATCGTCCGCCGGAACGTAGACCGCCTGGAAAGAGGTAATCGAACCTTTGTTCGTCGAGGTGATTCGTTCCTGCAGATCACCCATCTCCGACGCCAGTGTCGGTTGATACCCGACGGCCGAGGGTGTGCGCCCGAGAAGAGCTGAAACCTCTGAACCGGCCTGCGAGAACCGGAAGATATTGTCGATGAAGAGCAACACATCCTGGTTTTTTTCGTCCCGGAAGTATTCGGCCATGGCCAATGCAGATAATCCGACTCGCAGACGGGCGCCCGGCGGCTCATTCATCTGGCCGTACACGAGCGCCACCTTGGATTTGCTCAGATCCTTTTGGTTGATGACCCCGGCTTCCGACATCTCCGTGTAAAGATCGTTGCCCTCACGAGTTCTTTCGCCCACACCGGCAAAGAGTGAAAAACCACCGTGACCCTTGGCGATGTTGTTGATCAACTCCATGATGACCACGGTTTTACCGACTCCCGCACCGCCGAACGCGCCGACTTTCCCTCCCTTCGAAAACGGGCAAATCAAATCGATAACTTTAATCCCCGTTTCCAGGATGCTGGCACTCGTATCCTGCTCGATAAGACTCGGCGCTTTGCGATGGATTGGATATCGCTTCTCCGCCTGGACCGGTCCGCGCTCATCGACTGGATCTCCGGTTACGTTAAAGACTCGGCCGAGAATACCTTCCCCAACCGGCACAGAGATTGGAGCCGCCGTATTGGTAATCGACATCCCTCGCTTGAGCCCTTCGGTGGACGACATCGCAATCGCTCGAACCCAACCACCTCCGAGATGCTGTTGTACCTCTAAAGTCAGCTTTTTCGAATCTGCTCCCAGCAGCTCAAAATCGACTTCCAACGCGTCATAGATGCCTGGCATCGCATCGCTTTCACTGAAATCGGCATCCACAACGGGGCCAATGATTTGGACTATGGTACCTGTATTCATATTTCGGAGCTATCCAACGGCGAGCTGCGCCGTGGTAATTTCCAGCAGCTCTGTCGTGATGTTTTCTTGGCGAACCTTGTTGTATTCAAGGGTTAAGTCCTTGATCAATTCTTTGGCATTATCCGTCGCATTCTTCATCGCCACCATTCGAGCGCTATGCTCAGAGGCCCTGGCATTAAGCGCCATTTGAAAAAGTTGAAACGCGATATAGTGAGGAAGGATCGCCTCCAGCACTCCATGCGCGTCGGGTTCGAACAAATACTCGCCATGGGCTGCTTCACCCTGGACGTCGAGCTCTTCGGTAGGGACCGGCAATAAATCCCGCATCAATGATTGCTGAGTCAAAGTGTTGACAAACTTCGGGTACAACACGCGTACCTGGTCGACCTCACCGGAAATGAACTTGTCGGAAGCAAATTTTGCGATCGGCCGAATATCGGCGAAACGAACCGCATCCTTCAAGGCGAAGTCGGCAGCCAGATTGCGTCTGGTCCGAGCGATAAATTGGACCGCCTTTCTACCCATCACGGCGTATTCCGTCTTTTCCCGGTCGATCTCGGCGAGTTCTCTGAAAAGGTTCGTGTTCAAAGGGCCGCACAGACCTTTGTCGGTCGAGAAGATCAAGATCAACTCTCGCTTAACCGGACGAACCGCCAGAAGCTCATGGCTCGACGGTTCGACGTGGCCTTTTATTGCGGCCAACACCCGCGTTAACATTTCCTGGTACGGTCTTCCAGCAAGCGCAGCCGCTTGAGCTTTGCGCATCTTGGCAGCAGCCACCATCTGCATGGCTTTGGTGATCTGAGCCGTGTTTTTGACCGACTTTATTCGCCGGCGCAAATCGAGAGTGCTGGGCATCGGAATGAATTACGGTTTGTAAAAACCTTTAAAGTCCTTGATCGCACTGTGGAGTTTTTCCTCCAGGTCCTTGTCGATCGCACGCTTATCGATAATGGTCGCTAGAATGTCCTCTTTCCGGGTCTGGAAGTACTCCACCAATTTTCGCTGGCAATCCTTGACCTTGTCGACCGGCACATCGTCAAAATAACCTTTTTGCATCGCAAAAAGGATGACGACCTCTAACTCCACCGCAAACGGGTTATATTGCGCCTGCTTGAAAAGCTCGACGATGCGCTGACCGCGCTCCAGCTTTTTCCGGGTACCGGCATCCACATCTGAGCCGAACTGAGCAAACGCTTGCAAATCCCGGAATTGGGCAAGATCCAGTTTCGTCGATCCGGCGACCTGTTTGATCGCCTTAATCTGCGCCGCGGACCCGACACGACTTACCGATATACCGACAGAAATCGCTGGCCGCACGCCTTGATAGAATAAATCCGTCTCCAGATAAATCTGGCCGTCTGTAATCGAGATCACATTCGTCGGAATATAGGCCGACACGTCTCCTGCCTGGGTTTCAATGATCGGTAGGGCGGTCAGCGATCCGCCGCCATTGTCATCGTTCAGACGTGCGCTGCGCTCCAACAAACGGGAGTGTAGATAAAAAACGTCCCCTGGATACGCTTCGCGTCCGGATGGCCGCTTGAGAATCAGGGAGACTTGTCGGTAAGCCGCCGCGTGTTTGGTCAGATCATCGAAAACGATCAACGCATCCATTCCGTTCGCCATGAACCATTCCCCCATCGCAGCGCCGGCGTACGGCGCGAGATACTGGTTGGTCGCGCCCTCGGAAGCGGGGGCCGACACGACGATGGTGTAAGCCAGTGCACCGGCTTTCTCCAGAACATCGACCGTCCGGGCGATGCTCATGTTCTTTTGGCCCACACCAACGTAGATGCAGTACAACGGCTTGTGGTTCTTGATCTTTCCTTCTTCGGCCGCTTTGTTCAGGCGAGCTTGATTGATGATGGTGTCAATGGCGATCGTCGTCTTCCCGGTCGCCCGGTCCCCAATGATTAATTCCCGCTGCCCGCGTCCGATAGGGATCATCGCATCAACAGGCAGAATACCGGTTTGGACGGGCACCGAGACGCTCTTTCGCTTGATGATGCCGGGAGCAATCTTTTCCAGCGGATAAGTCTCATCCGATTTGACCGGGCCTTTGCCGTCGATCGGCTGGCCCAAAGCGTCGACCACCCGGCCGAGCAATCCTTTCCCAACGGGAACGGACAGCAATCTTCCCGTGGTCCGAACCTCGGTACCCTCTCTGATCTCTGTATAATCTCCGACAATGATGGCGCCGACTTCGGTCTCTTCCAGGTTGAGTGCTATTCCGTAGAGACCGCCCGAAAACTCAATCATTTCGTTGAGCATCACGTCGCTTAAACCCTCGATTTTCGCGACTCCATCGCCGATTTCTCGGACCGTCCCGACATTCGATCGAGTCGTGTCGGTCTTCAGCCCGGAGATAGTTGCTTCCAGTTCCTGCAAGATTGTGCTCATGATTTGATCACTGAAGTTTTTCCTGAAGCTGATTCAGGCGGTTCCTCACGGATCCGTCCCAGACGTCATTCCCTATCTTGATCCTCAGGCCGCCCAGGAGTTCGGGGTTGGTGCGAAATTCGGTCGTCAAATCTTCCCCATACCTAGCCTGCAAATTCGCAACGATTCGATCACCAAGAGATCGATTCAGCGGCGTCGCACTTTCAATGACGGCGTGCCGTTTCTCTGCTTCCAGGTGAAGCAAACGTTGGTAGTCTTTCAGCACGTCGACATAGCGGCGCGGTTTCGTTGCTAATACAGTCTGAACCATGTGCGAGATCTTCTCCTCATCTAGTTTCCCTGAGGTAAAACTGTGTCTAAACAGCTGACGGGATACCTTCCGGGCTTCTTTGGTGGATTTCATTGCGGGTCAATACGAATTAGGCGGCTACCTCACGGGCCGTCTCTTCACTAATACGCTGGTGGTCTTCCGGGGTTAACACCTTGCCAGTAACGCGGGTTGTGGTGTCCACCACCAGACGACCAAGTTCCCGCTTCATCTCTGCCATGACACGGTCTCTCTCCAATGCCATCGCTTCCTGTGCCTTTATAGTGACCTGTTCGGCCGCCGCAATAGCCTCCTGACGTTTCTGCTCCGCCAATCGGTCCCCGCTGGCGCGGACCTCCTCGAGCAGTCGTTGAGACTCCGCGTTGGCTTTCGCCAAAATCTCCTCGTACTTTGCCTGGGCCGCGGCGAGCTGTTTCTTGATATTTTCGGCGTTGAGCTGGCCCTCTTCAATCCGGCGGCGCCGTTCCTCCAGCATGGCTATCACCGGCTTGAATGCGAATCGCTTCAGAACCCAGTAGACGATCGCAAACAACAGCACCTGAGCAATCAGATTAGCCCAGCTTACGCCAAATTGTTCAGCCACTTTACTCAGTGCGTCCATAAATCAATTGAATTGGGAGGGTTTCTTAACTCGAGGGAATTGCGGAAACTGCAAGATCTTTCTGTCTTGCAGCCTCCACATTCTTTCGCCGTTATTTCGTGAATGCAATGATCAATCCGTAAATCGCAATTGCTTCGGCCAGCGCCATACCGATAATCGCCATCACCAGGATGCTGCCGAAGGCGCTCGGGTTGCGTCCCACTGCCTCCGCCGCCTTGCCTCCCACTATACCGACTCCAACTCCCGCCCCAAGCCCTGCGAAGGCTAGCGGCAGAAACGGGCCTATATTCCCAGCCTCAGCTGCCAACATCGGAAGAGTTTCTAACATGCTTGTTTCCTTTCGTTTTGTTGTCCTTTTCGTTCCAGCTGCCCACGCGTAGCATGGTCTCAGCAGGAAAATCTTCAGTGCGCTCCGTCGCCCTCTGGGTGTTCCGTAGAGAGTTTGATATAGACGGCGCAGAGCATTGCAAAAACGAAGGCCTGGAGCAGACCCACCAACAGTTCAAGGAAGTAGAACGGCAGCGGAAATAGAATCAGAGAAATCCAGTTGATCGGTGTCGGTAAACTGGCGCCCACCGACGACATGGTGTGCAATAGCGTCTCTCCAGCGTAAATATTGCCGAATAGTCGGAACGAGAGCGAGACCGGTCGAATCGCGATCGAGATGACTTCAATAATCCCCACGAAGATGAAAAGGGGCAACAGAACGTACCAGAGCACGCCCTTCAGATCGCCTTTGGGCGCAAAAATATGCTTAATAAAACCGATCACGCCGACTTCCTGAATGGTCCAGAACAGCCACCAAGCCATGAAAAACAGGGCCATCCCTAAAGTCATGTTGAGGTCGGCGTTGGCGGGACGCAGGAGAGGGTGAGACATCTCCTTGAGCGCCAGCGGACCTGGGCCCGGTTCACCAAACCCGATCGTACCAACGCCCGGAACCAATCCGAACCAGTTCGCGGCGAGAATAAAGATAAACAGGGTGCCGAGCAGGGAAAAGACTTTGGGAATCATGTGCTTACCGACAATGCCCTCGAACGTCACGTACAGAGTTTCCACGACTGCCTCGAACAGATTCTGGACGCCGTTGGGAATGAGGGTCATTTTCTTCGTCGATCGGCGGGCCCAGATCACGACCAGGACCGTGACAATCAACGTGACCAACATCGAATTGGTGAACCAACCTCCGATCAGCGCGTTTGGCGTCACCGTGAGTTGTTCCGCAGCCAGTAAATATGTCGGTTCCATAGGCATGTCGCTCTCCAGCGGTTATGACACGCCTCCGGCACCCAGGCGGCGGATAGGAACAAGCAAGTCGAAGTACTGGAGGGTGAGTACCCATGAAAGCAATGCCTATGAAGACATGCAAGCCGTTTTGTGAAATTTTTAACTAAGCCGACATCATACCTTTCGACCCGCTCTGCCCTTGCTGCCGACAAACAGTTGAACACAGCTTTCAACCCCGTTACTCAAAGCGCTCAACTCTATATTTCTTGCAGACTTCGGCCATCTCGTTTATCGGCCCACAGTGGATCGGAAGTTGGGTTACGTATTTGAACGGTTCCCGGCGTTTACCCAGACGTTTTGTGCCCGTGAAATCAGCGAACTATATCGGCAAGGAGCAACACCTCCGGTCTACTCCATCCGGCGACCGACCGAGGCCCGACCGGCCAATATTCCGCTGGAAAATATTCCCGTCTATTATCTTCCGGACACCAACAGCCTGGAATTCAAAATCAGAACGAAACTCGCTTCTTCCCAACTCAAAGCACTCTGGTCAGGTTCCGGTGACCTCCGAGACAAAGGGCGCTTTCGTGAAGCAGCGTATCTCGGAGCAAAACTTAAGAAAGCTCAAGTCTCGCATGTTCATGTCCACTTCGCCGGTTTGGCTGCCCGGACCGCATGGTGGATCAAACGGCTTTTCGGCATCACGTACAGTTTTACCGGGCACGCCAACGATATATTTTGCCCTAAGCCAGACCAGCGTGTCGGGTTGGGCGACTTAATACGCGAGGCTTCTTTTGTGGTGGTAGTCAGCGATTTTGGCGCCAATTGGCTTCGCCGCGGCTTTCCCGAATCCGCGCACAAAATTCATCGGGTCTACAACGGCTTGGACCTCTCAGTGTTCAAGTCCGCGCTCTCAGCCACCAGACCGGTGCGATTGCTGTCGATCGGCCGGCTGATTGAGAAGAAAGGGTTCAAATTTCTCATCGAAGCCTGCCGTCTGCTCCGGTCTTACGAGTTCCCGTTTGTTTGCCAGATCGTTGGCGACGGACCTGAACATGCCCGACTGGAGGAGTTGATCCAGCAGTATCAACTATCAGACGTGGTCCGGCTGATGGGTCCGTTGCCCCAAACAGAGCTCGTGGAGATCTTTGCGCAAAGCTCCATCTTTGTCTTCCCGGCAATCCACGACAGTTCCGGTGACACCGACAATCTTCCAACGGTTCTGATTGAGGCCATGGCGAGCAGTCTGCCGATCGTGACCACCGAAGTTGCTGGGATTCCGGAAATCGTCCAGCACCACGAAAACGGGATCCTCGTTCCGGAAAAAGATCCGTCTCAATTGGCAAACGCGATCCGGCTTACCGCCGGAAATGCAGCTTTGCTAGAGCGGTTCGGAAGGGCGTCCCGAAGGATTGCCGAACAAAAATTTGCTCTCCAGAATACGGTCGGCGATCTGAAACGACTATTCGCTGAATTTCATCTCCGTGTCTGAGTTGGCTGGAACCAAATATTCTCTTCGGAAATCTCCGAAGGGGTTGAAAAAGCGGTCGTCCTGAGTCCCGGTTTGAGCCGCGCCCAGCCTCGGCAAAGGTTTCTCGAGGCAAATTCTGGTTGATTTCCTCGAGAGTCGTTCTTTAATCCCTACCTATGTCGAATGAAAGCAAAGCGAAAAGCGCATTTATGAAACCGGTTCAGCCCGATGCTGCGCTTGCCAAGATTGTTGGTGAAAATCCTCTCCCCAGGACCGAACTGACCAAGAAGCTTTGGGAATATATCAAGTTGAACAAGCTCCAGGATAAGAAGCTCATCAAGGCCGACGCAGCTCTTGAAACCGTTTTTAACGGCAAAAAAGAGGTCGACATGTTCGAGCTCACTCGGCTCGTCAACACTCATATTATTAAATAGGGCTCGGACAGCCGAGCACGCCGTTTGCCTAGGTCGCTTGACGTCCCAGGGAGGCTTCCCTAGATAAGTCGTGTCCTCCTTAAACAAAAAACTTGCAGTGGCGGTCACGATCCTGATCGCGCTCGGGATAGCGTCTCGTTTTTTTCCGGTTTTGCCGGCCCTCCAACATCTCTGCACCTGGGTGGGCAGCCTCGGCCCTCTCGGAGTTTTGCTGCTTGCCCTGTTTCTGGCGATCGGTTCGCTGTTCTTTCTGCCGGCTAGCCCATTTATCATCGCTGGATCCGCGGTATTCGGGTTTCCTCAGGGAGTTGTTGGAGCGGTGACGGGAATTGCTTTGGGAGCTGCCGGAGGTTTTTGTTTGTCCCGCTGGTTCCTGCGCAAAGAAATTTCCGCCCATTTCCGAAAAAACGCGACATTTCGGGCGATCGATATCGCGATCGAAAAAGAGGGATGGAAAATCGTGATTCTGCTGCGTCTTTGTCCCATCCCGTTTGGATTGGCAAATTATCTCTATGGTCTGACCGCGGTGCGGTTTCGCGCCTATCTGGTCGCTAGCTTGATCGGGGGTTTGCCGAGCCTTTTGCTGTTTTGCCAGCTCGGCTCTGCCGGAAAGGCCGGCTTAGACGCCGTTGCCTCCGGTCACTTTGGTCGCAGCACAGGGGAGTTAGTCGTTCTGGGGATAAGCATGGTGGCAACCGTATGCGCGATCGTTCTGATCCCCTTGTTCGCTCGCAAGGCAGTCCAGAAATACGCCCAGGTTTCGCTTCCCTCTACCCCCTCCTGATCGTTCGCATAATCGTCGTTCGCCCGGCCGCTCAAAATTCGTATACTTTTCCAGGCTCGGGAACGACCGCCAATATTCCGGGCAATTCTTTGGCAATCCTGGATTTAAACCAGGAGACGGCGGGCGGATCGCCATGCACCAAAATCACAATCTTGGGCGAGATCTTTCCGATATAGTCAAAGAGAAGCTCTCGCGGCGCGTGAGCGCTGAAGTCAAATTCGCTCACTTGACAGGTCAACCTTTGGCTGGGCAGCCCCTCGTCGAGCTGAACCAGATCACCCGGTTCAGCCGCTTTCAACCGGCCGCCCGGCGATTCTGGATCGGCGTAGCCGACAAAGAATACCGATTGTCTGGAATCAGTCAGGAAGCGTTCCGCCAGCTGGTTGGACAATGTTTTCTCCGTCATCATGCCACTGGAAAGGGCGTAAATTCGCCGACGGCCGATCTGGGTTGTTTGCACGTCGCGGCTGGTAAGCACATGCGGCCCGACCGAATCCAGAAGTTGCAGCCCTTCGTATTGCCTCCGCGCTTGAGACGCCATTTGGTCGTGTAAAATAGTGATTTTCGTGCTCAGACCCCCGATGTAGATCGGGACATGCTGAAGCTCACCTTGACGCTTGAACAGATGGAGCATTGTCAGGATCTCTTGAGTTTTCCCGAGGGCAAAGACCGGGACCAGGATAGATCCCCCTTTATCAAAAGCCTCTGCGATCGCGGCGAGGAACCGTCGTTCCTCTGCTTTTCGGGAATAACCTGCTCCGAGCGCTCGATCGCCTCGGGTTGTCTCAATAATAAGAATATCTATGTCCCCTTCCGGGAAATCGGCGCCTCGCATCAGCGTCTGCTCCAGAAAATTCACATCGCCGGTGTAAAAGACTTTTTTCCCTTCTGCTCGAAAGAGAATCCCTGCAGATCCCAGGATATGGCCTGAATCATACATCTCGAATGTAATATCGTGATCGGGCCTCGGAACGCGCTCTCCGTCGATGGTCCAGTGCTGCCGGAAACCAACGCTCTGCCAAAGTTCAGCAGCGTGGTCCGCCTCGCGATGGGTAAAAAGCGGGTAATTCGGAATCCGAAGTTCGTCCCGCTGCCGTGACATCACGTTCACGGAGTTATGCAACATCACATCCGACAGTTTGGCCGTCGCGTGAGTCATGAAAACTCTCGCTTGCGGTTGCCTGCGCATCAGTACCGGGAGCGACCCGATATGATCCTGGTGCGAGTGCGAGATGAGGATCGCGTCAAGCGAACCATCCGGAATCGATCTATAATGCGGGAGCGCTGCTTCACCCTCTTGTTTAGGATGCAACCCCGCGTCAAGCACCAGTTTCTTGCCACCCAGCTGCAGGAAATACGAATTCGCGCCAATCTCGGTTTGCCGGGTCAAATTAATAAATCGCATTCTCTTCTTTGTCAGGATCCAAGTTCACCGAAACCTCCCAGGTGCGGCGACGTCTCCAAATCTAGTGAATTCAGACTGGAAACCAAATCCTACGTGTTAAGATTTTAATATGTTATCTGCGATCACGTCCAGTCGATGGGATTTCGACGCCGCCGCTCATCTCCTGGTGCGCGCCGGATTTGGCGGAAGTCCGCTGGAGATTCAGAAAACTTTGGCGCTGGGACCGGAAAACGCCGTGGATTCACTGATCAACGCTCCGTTGGAGAACTATCCGCCACCCGCCTGGGCCAAGCCAGACGATCAGGACGAACTACGCGCCCAATTTCAGGAAGCTGCCACACCGGAAGAAAAGCAACTGGCGCGCAAGCTCATTCGGGAAAAATTCATCGGCGAAATGAAGGACCTGACTCATTGGTGGATTACCCGGATGGTCAACACCCCCTCTCCTTTGATTGAAAAGATCACCCTGTTCTGGCACGGCCATTTTGCCACTAGCGGTCAAAAAGTGAGGCCCGCATACAAGATGTGGCTTCAGAATGAAACATTTCGGCAGAACGCGCTGGGCAATTATCGTACTCTCGTGAAGGCCATATCGCGTGATCCGGCGATGATGGTCTGGCTGGACATTGTCCAGAGCAAAAAAGAAAGGCCGAATGAGAATTTCGCCCGCGAAGTCATGGAACTCTTCACTCTAGGAGAAGGGCATTATACCGAGTCCGACGTTAAAGAAGCAGCGCGAGCGTTTACCGGCTACAGAATCAATCAACCGGAGCAATCGTTCAGGTTCGCCGAACGACAGTTTGATCCAGGACCCAAGACATTCATGGGAGAAACCGGTCCTTGGGACGGCGATCAAATTATCGATATCATCGTCTCGCAACCGCAGTGCGCACGCTTCCTCGGAACGAAAATCTGGAAATTCTTTGTCGACGACGACCCCGAACCAAAGCTGGTCGACGCTCTGGCCAGTGAATTCCGGAATACTCACTGCGAACTGCGACCGTTCATGAAATCTCTTTTTTTGTCCGAAGAATTTTATAGCCCGCAAGCTTGCAACTCACAGATCAAGAGTCCCGTGCAGTTTCTCGTCCAAACGATGCGCAGCTTCCCGATTCCCTTGCCAGACTCGAATGTCATCGAGTTCGCATTCCGCCAGATGGGTCAGATTCCCTTTTTTCCTCCGAATGTCAAAGGATGGGACGGTGGTAAGAGTTGGATCAATACCGCAACTCTGACCTTCCGTTATAAACTCGCCCATCAGCTAGTCGAAGGTCTGAATCCGCAGGAAATCGGGTTCCCGAAACCGCCGATGATGGAAATGACGACTCAGCGTTCGACGATGACCCCGCCCTTGCTGGTCGACAAAATCGTCTCTCAAGAGGATCGCTCCCAACCGGAGAAACTAGTGCAAAAACTCTTTCTGCGCACCTTCCAATGCACCCCGGAAAACCGACTGACCAGCAAATTTCGTGACTTCATCGCGACGCGTGAACTGCCGTTGGACGATAACGCAATCCGGGAATTACTCTTGCTGATGATGACTACTCCAAATTATCAGATCACCTGATTGTGTATGGAACACGACCTCGATCTATTAACCAGAAGAGCGTTTTTGCGCACGTCCTTGTTAGGTGCAGCCCTGAGTTGGACGATACCGGTTTTTTTAGAGCGAACGTTCCTGACGCTGCATGCGCAAGCTGCCGACTCTTCAATTCAGACGATGACCGGGAAGGATCACCCAATTCTCGTGGTTCTCCAACTGGCTGGAGGAAACGACGGGCTGAACACGATTATTCCGTTGGAAGACGATCTCTATTTTAAGTCCCGACCGACGCTCGCAACTCCGAAGGAGCAGGTTCTGGCGCTCGATGGGTCGGTCGGATTGAATCCGAGCCTTACCCCGCTGAAGAGTCTTTATGACGACGGCAATCTGGCGATCATCCAGGGCGTCGGTTATCCGAACCCAAATCGATCCCACTTCAGATCGACTGAAATCTGGCAAACCGCGTCTGATGCTCAACAGAACCTGACCAAAGGATGGATAGGCCGGTACTTCGATAATTGCTGCGCGGGCGAAGACCCTGAGGTTGGCGTCGTCCTCGGTGAACAATTGCCGGAGGCCTTCAACGCGGCAAGCCCGACCGGAGTTGCCATTGGCAGGCCGGGCAATCTCGGATTTGATCGTGGAAACGATCCGGATGAAGCTCGTCTGTTCGCGGAATTGAACGGCCTGGAACCGGCGTCGATGTCAGGCGATTCCATCGGAAATTTATCCGGCCCGAGCAAATCCGGCCTGTCGGCGCTCGAATACTTGCAACGCACCGCACTCGATGCGCAAGTGAGTACCGATAAAATCAAGCGGGTACTCAAGGGGAGCAAAAACGAAGGAACCTATCCGAAAAGTCAACTGGGCAACTCGCTGGCCCTTATCTCACGCCTAATTGCCGGCGGTCTCCCGACTCGGGTTTATTACGCCAGCCAGGGCGGGTACGACACACATGCGGGCCAGATCAACACTCACAAACGATTGTTGAACGAGTTATCTGCTGCTCTCGCCGCTTTTTGCCAGGACTTGAAAACAAAGGGCATTTTTGATCGAGTGCTCGTCATGACCTTCAGCGAGTTCGGCCGACGCGTAATTGAGAATGCCAATGGAGGCACCGACCATGGCACCGCCGCTCCCATGTTCGTCTGCGGCGGCAGCGTCAAGCCGGGCCTCTACGGCAAACAACCGCCCCTCGACCGCCTCGATGCCGGGGACCTTTTCTATAACGTCGATTTCCGGTCTGTCTATTCGACGATTCTCTCCCAATGGATGAAGGCGCCTGCAGCGCAGGTCCTCGGTCGAGATTTTCCGAAACTCAATTTGATCTGAACTTTTTCTTGACTTGTTTCCTTTTCTTTATCGCTGTTCCTTGGTTTCGTCTTAACCGGACCCCAAGGTGAAACTCCTCCTTACGGCCGATTTTCATTTCCACAAACCGTGGTTCGAATGGCTTCTGCGCGTCGCTGACCGTTACGACCTGGTTTGCGTTGCCGGAGATCTGCTCGAGATGTTTCACCCGGACGGTGTCGTTCCGCAATTGATCTATGTTTATGAATGGATGCAGATGTTGGCGAAAATGCGGCTCCCGGTTGCCCTCTGCTCGGGCAATCACGATTTGCCCGGAGACCAACCAATCCTTGTTCCCGGCGTCTCCATTCGAAAAGATAAACTCCCGATCTTAGGCGCGTTCGCCAAACATCGGCACTGGCTTCACGCGCTCAAAATGAACCATCTTGTCGCGGTCGACGATGATTCAAAAATCATCCGTACCCGTAGCGAGGAGGCAATTACCGTGGTTTGCCTGCCATACGCCGCAGACGGGCACGTCCACCGTCTGGACCCTGCGGCTCATCCATGCCTGATTCTTCATCATGAACCACCGGCTCAAACCTTGATCGCCGAGCCCAAAGCCGGAAGTCGCGAATTCGCGTTAGTTGTCGCCAAACAGCAACCCACCTGGACCTTGAGCGGACACGTCCATTTCACCGAGGGGGCCAAGAACGATTTTGCCCAGAAGATAGGGCGTTCATGGTGCTTCAACTGCCGCCAGATCCCTGCGGCAACGATTCTTCCCCCAGAACCGAACTTCATCGTGTTAGACACCAAAAACAGAGAGGCGACCTGGATTCACTGGGTGTCACAGGACAAGTTTGCCGAAACCAAAGTAGCTCTGGATTAGTCTCTCGGCTGAATGCCCCCCACTGATGAGACGCAGTCGTGCTAGCTAGCTCATGCTAGCTAAAGGCTGTTGCGAAATGTCCCGGAGGGACGGTGCGATCGTAGCCTGGCACGAAGTGCCTGGGACAACGCCACCCCAAAAGAGCCGTCCCGTAGGGTACGGTGTGATTCGTGCAGGTATGCGCGCCGATTCAGGAAACGGCCATTACATCCGAGCAGCAGCTCGAACATCATCGGACACGAACCTTTCAAGAAGAGTACTTAGCCTCGGTTAAGAAACATGGCGCACATTTCGACGAGAAATACCTCTGGGATTAGCTGCGCCCGATCATACCGTACCCTACGGGACGGTTCTTTCGAGGGACGCTTTCCCAGGCACTTCGTGCCAGGCTACGATCAGTGTTGTCCCTACGGGACACGCTGGCAGACATTTCGCAACAGCTCTAGGTAGCTGCTAGTGTTCGGTCCCGGTCAGTCCCGGCGCTTCTCCCTGGTAACCGGTTAACTCCATGTACCCGACTCCATCCACCGGCTTCCCTGCGCGTTGTCCCTTAAGCCGGATACATCCCTCCCAGTAGACCACCGCCAAGTTTAGCTCCTGATCCTCAATGGCCGGAGTTACCCTCAAATCAAGATTCAATTTCGGGACAGTTAGTCTCCAGACCACCGGATAATTCGCTTTGCTGACCGGACTCACCCAATATTTTTCGGGACGCAACTGAAATTCACCTAGGGAAAGACCGGCGGTTAGGCCGTCCGCGGCGATCCATTTCCCATTCGAATGCGAATCGACGCCTCCATTCCTGAGTCGCATCTGGTAGAGCATCATATCACTGCCATCGGATA